>Ga0315289_10009505_pt1 | contig 13993 bp, 7 predicted proteins | sample YL17G11_40_MG_FD_203452 | JGI IMG/M metagenome (GOLD analysis project Ga0315289, IMG submission 203452) | Sediment microbial communities from Yellowstone Lake, YNP, Wyoming, USA - YL17G11_40 | ecosystem: Environmental > Aquatic > Freshwater > Lake > Sediment | place: USA: Wyoming | collected...
CTGTTGTACGATCGCACCTTTCTGTCCGGCTCGTTTGCCGAGGCGCTGCGGCGGCGCTGGGGTTTGTACGTGGGCCTGGCGGCCACGTGGGGGTTGTTGGCTTACCTGGTTTTCTCCACCGGGCTGATCACGCGGCAGCCAGAATTTGGGTCGCCGGACTGGTGGAGCTACGCCCGCTCGGAACCGGGCGTGATCTTGTACTACTTGCGGATGTCGGTGTGGCCCACCTCGCTGTGTTTTTACTGCGATTTGCCAGTGGCCAGCACGTTTGGCGAGATCGTTCCCGCTGCGATTGCGGTGCCACTGCTTGTGGCCGCGACGGTGTACGGTTTGATGCGCCGAAGGGTCTGGGGTTTCCTGAGTGCCTGGTTCTTCGTCATTCTGTTACCCACTTCGAGCATTCAGCCTTTGCAGGACTTGGCGTACGTGCACCGCATGTACCTGTCGCTGGCGGCACTCGTGGTAGCGGTGGTGGTGGGAGGATATCACCTCTGGCAGAAGTGGCCGGCGGCGTCGGCAGCGTCCAGCCGACGTGCCGCGGTTATCCGCCGACTGGGGCCGCTTGCCTTGTTGGCGGCAGTGCTGGCGGTGCTGGGATATCTCACGATCACACGCAACTGGGACTACCGCTCGCTGATTGCCATCTGGCAGGATGCCGTCGATAAACGTCCGAATAACCCTGCCGCCCACAACAACCTCGGTTATGCCTTAGTTCAAGCGGCTAACAGTGACGAGGCGATCCAACAAGCCATCGAACATTACCACGAGGCCTTGCGGCTGAAACCCGACTACCCTCACGCCCACAACAACCTGGGTACCGCGCTGGCTCTGTTGGGCAAGCCTGACCAGGCGATCGAACACTTCCAGGAGGCCTTGCGGCTGAGAGCCGACTTCGCCATGGCTTACTGCAACCTGGGGTGGGCCCTGGCCGGTTTGGGCAGGCAAGACCAGGCCATTCCGCAATACCAGGCGGCCCTGCGCATCAAGCCCGAGTACGCCGACGCCCACTACAACCTGGGCGCCGCGCTGGCCGCCGCGGGAAGCGTCGAGGAGGCGATTCGGCATTACCATGAGGCCCTTCGACTGAAGCCTGAGTACGTGAAGGTCCACAACGATCTGGGCGTCGCGCTGTCCGGTTTGGGTAAGACCAACGAGGCGCTCGAACACTTCCGAGAGGCCTTGCGGCTGAAGTCCGACTACGCCGAGGCCCAGAACAACCTGGGCATGGTGCTGGCCGGTTTGGGCCAGACCGACGAAGCGGTCCAACATTACCGCCAGGCCTTAGAGCGGAAACCCGATTTCGCCGAGGCGCATTATAACTTGGGCAACCTTTTGACCACGACGGGCAAGATCGACGAGGCGATCGAGCATTACCGCGAGGCCGTGCGGTTGAAAAGCGACTATGCCGAGGCGCATAACAATTTGGGTGCTGCTCTGCTGCGGGCGGGCAAGATCGACGAGGCGCTGGAGCACTACCGCGAGGCCGTGCGGCTGAAAGGCGACTATGCCGAGGCCCATCACAATTTGGGGATCGCCCTGACGGCCGCGAACGACACCGGCCAGGCGATCGAACAGTTCCGCCAGGCCCTGCGCTGCAAACCCGACTACACCGATGCCCACTACAACTTGGCAAATTTGCTGTTGGGTTCGGGTAAGGTCGACGAGGCGATCGAACAGTATCACCAGGTCCTGCGGGCGAAACCCGACCACTTCGAGGCCCGCAATAACCTGGGCGCCGCCTTGGACCAGATGGGAAAAACCAACGAGGCGATCGAACAGTATCATGAGGCCCTGCGCATCAAACCGGATTACGCCCAAGCCCACTACAATTTGGCGATCGCGCTGGCTGCGGCGGGCAACATCGGCCAGTCCATCGAGCACTACCACCAAACGCTACGGCTGAAGCCCGACTACGCCGAGGCCCGTCTCAACCTGGCCAACGCCTTGTTCGGTGTGGGCAAGATCGACGAAGCGTTCGCACATTACGGCGAGGTTTTGCGGTTGAAGCCCGATTACCCCGAGGCCCACTTCAACCTCGCCCTGGCACTGGCCGCGGCGGGCAGGACGCACGAGGCGATCGAACATTTCAACCGGCTGCTGCAACTGACGCCGAATTCGGCTGCCGGCCTGCACGAACTGGCCTGGCTGCTGGCAACGCACGAGCCTGCGGAGGGCGGCGATCCGGCGCGGGCGATGACACTGGCCCAGCAGGCGCAGCAGTTGGCCGGTCAAGAGAATGCCCCGTTGCTCGATATGTTGGCTGCCGCCTACGCCGCGGCCGGTCGATTCGGCGAGGCTGTCAACACTGCCGAGCGAGCGGTGCAATTGGCCGAGTCGGCCGGACAAACTGCGTTGGCCAAGAACGTCCAATCCCGCCTGGAACTCTATCGCGCCGGCCGGCCGTACCGCGCGGCTCCGCGCTCGTCCGAGAGAATTCCTTAGTGACCCCATAGCTTGCAACCGATGAAGCATCGGCAGAAAACCAGGCCGCATGATGTCGGGCCGGCAGCGAGACCGGGTATGAGCACCGCCAGCGGGCACGGAGACTTCTGGCGGGCTTCCAGCGAGCCAGACGCGGTTGCATCCTCTGCGCCGGCATCGTGGGGGCCGATCATCCTGGCGGCAGGCTTGATTGTGCTCTCCGCGGCCGCGGCGTATCACAATAGCTTCGTCGGCACCTTCGCTTATGACGACCAGCACGCGATCGCCGAGAACCAGACGATCCGTCAGCTTTGGCCGATCTGGCGCGCGCTATCGCCGCCGAGCAACGGCGAGACCGTCAGCGGCCGGCCGCTGCTGAACCTCTCGTTGGCGATCAACTATGCGGTGGGCGGCTTGAACGTCTGGGGCTACCACGCCGCGAACCTGGCCATCCACATCGCGGCAGCCCTGCTGCTGTTCGGCATCGTTCGGCGGACTTTTCTTACGCCCGCACTACGCGATCGCTTCGGCGCCGCAGCCGCTGCACTAGCCCTGGCCAGCGTGCTGATTTGGACAGTCCATCCGCTGCAAACGGAGTCGGTCACCTACATCGTGCAGCGTGCGGAGTCATTGGCCGGGTTCTTCTACCTGCTGACGCTGTACTGCGTGATCCGCGGCGCCGGTGCGGGGACTGTCCCCGCCTGGAGCGCGGGCGTCCCGCCCGCTCAAGCACATGCGGGCGAGACGCCCGCGCTCCACGGCGAAAAAGGGGACTGCCCCCCTCGGCGCTGCTCGTGGCCCTGGTATGTCGCGGCGGTCCTGGCGTGCCTGCTGGGAATGGCCTGCAAGGAGGTCATGGTCACGGCGCCGGTGATCGTGCTGCTGTATGATCGCACGTTCCTGGCCGGCTCGTTTGCGAAGGCGCTGCGGCAGCGCTGGCGGCTCTACGCAGGGCTGGTCGCTACGTGGGGTCTGTTGGCCTATCTGGTGCTCTCAACGGGCCTGATCGGTCGCCAGCCGGAAATGGGGGCGCCGGATCCCTGGAGCTACGCCCGCACGCAGCCGGGTGTGATCTTGCACTACTTGCGGCTGTCCTTTTGGCCCCGCCCACTGTGTTTCGACTACGCGTGGCCGGTGGCAAACACGCTGGGGCAGATTCTTCCCGCAGTGATCGCGGTAGGAGTGCTTGTGGCGGTGACGGTCTGGGGCCTGAAGTGGCGGAAGGCCTGGGGATTCCTGGGGGCCTGGTTCTTGCTGATTCTCGCGCCCACGTCAAGCATCCTGCCTTTAGGACAATTGGCATTCGAGCATCGGATGTACCTGCCGCTGGCGGCGATCGTGGTGCTGGTGGTGGCAGGAGGATACGCGTTATGGGACAGGGCGTTGCCCCGTCCAACGGGGTTTAGGTATCGTGCCACGGTTGTGCGCTGGGCGGCGCCGGCGGTCGGCTTGACGGCAGTGGCACTGGCTTTTGGATATGCCACGGTAGTCCGAAACGCAGACTACCGATCGTTGCTGGCGATCTATCAGGACACGGTCGAAAAACGACCCGACAACCCCGTAGCTCACAACAACCTGGGCATCGCCCTGACCAGGTTGGGCAGAATCGAGGAGGCCATTGAACACTGCCGCGAAGCCGTGCGGCTGGCCCCCAATACCTCCATGGGCCATGTGAACTTGGGGATCGCGCTGGCCGCCGCGGGCAAAACCGAGGCGGCGATCGAACAGTATCGCCAGGCCTTGCGGCTGAAACCCGACTATACCGAGGCCCACAACAACCTGGGCATCGCCTTGGCGGGCCTGGGCAGGACCGACGAGGCCGTCGAGCATTACCACGAGGCCTTGCGGCTGAAACCCGACAGCGCCGAGGCCCACAACAACCTCGGCGCCCTGTTGGCCGGCTTGGGCAGGACCGACGAGGCCAGTCAACAGTACCGCGAGGCCTTGCGGCGGAAACCCGACAGCGCCGAGGCCCACACCGGCCTGGGCATGACCCTGGCCGTTGCCGGCAGATTCAAGGAGGCGATCGCACACTACCAGGAGGCCTTGCGGCTGAAACCCGATTATGCCGAGGCCCACAACAACCTGGGCATCGCCTTGGCGGGCCTGGGCAGGACCGACGAGGCCGTCGAGCATTACCACGAGGCGTTGCGGCTGAAACCCGACAGCACCGAGGCCCGCGACAACCTCGCCGCCCTGTTGGTCCGCTTGGGCAGGACCGACGAGGCCCGCCAACAGTACCACGAGGCGTTGCGGCTGAAACCCGACCGCGCCGAGGCCCACACCGGCCTGGGCATGGCCCTGGCCGCTGCCGGCAGATTCAAGGAGGCGATTGCGCATTACCAGCAGGCCTTGCGGCTAGAACCTGACTCTCCCGAGGCCCACAACAACCTGGGCATCGCCTTGGCGGGCTTGGGTCAGACCGGCGAGGCTGCCGAGCATTACCACGAGGCCTTGCGGCTGAAACCCGACTATCCCGAGGCCCATAACAATTTGGGCATCGCCCTGGCCAGCTTGGGCAGAACCGGCGAGGCCGTGGAGCATTACCAGGAGGCCCTGCGGCTGAAGCCCGACTACGCCCAGGCCCATTTCAATCTGGGGATCGCGCTGGCCGCCGCGGGCAAGACCGACGCGGCGATCGAACATTATCAGCAGGCTCTGCGGCTGAAACCCGATTATGCCGAGGCCTGTAACAACCTGGGCAGTGCCCTGGCAGCCGCCGGCAGGACCGACGCGGCGATCGAGCAGTACCAGGAGGCCTTGCGACTGAAGCCGGAGTACGCCAAAGCCCACAACAATCTGGGGATCGCGCTGGCCGCCGCGGGCAAAAGCGACGCGGCGATCGAACATTATCGCCAGGCCTTGCGGCTCATGCCCGACTCCATGGAAATCCTCAATAACTTGGCCTGGCTGCTGGCGACCCACGCGGCTGCCGAAGGCGGCGATCCGGCCCGGGCGGTTGGGCTGGCGCAGCGGGCGTGCGAGTTGACCAAACAAGAGCATGCCGGATACTTAGACACGCTGGCTGCCGCCTACGCCGCGGCCGGGCGCTTCGCCGACGCTATCCTCACTGCCGAGCGGGCGGTGCAATGGGCCGAAGCGGCCGGGCAGGCGGCGTTGGCTAAGGACATTCAAACGCGGCTGGAACTTTATCGCGCCGGCCGACCGTACCGCGACGTTCCACACGCACTGCCGCAAAGCGGCCTTATGAACCAAGAAAGTAAGATCTTTTCCAAGGAGCGAGAACCGTGCAAATTCAGTTGCTCAGTGTACGCGCGGCCGGGCGTTGTTTGCTGTTGACCTGCTGCTGCTTCTGTTGCGGCGCGCCGCTGGCCGCGGGCGGCGAGGCGCTGCGTCCGAACGTGGTTTTCATTCTGGTGGATGATCTCCGCTGGGACGAGTTGGGCTGTGCGGGACATCCCTTCGTCAAGACGCCGCACATCGACCGCATCGCCCGCGAGGGCCTGTTGTGCCGCAACGCCTTCGTGGTCGCGCCGCTGTGCTCACCCAGCCGGGCAAGTTTTCTCACGGGGCGTTATCCCCACGCCCACGGAATCATCGATAACACCAACCGCAGCCCTCGCAGCTACGAACTTATCACCTTTCCCCGCATGCTGCACGACGCCGGCTATCAGACCGCCTATATCGGCAAGTGGCACATGGGGAACGATTACCGGCCCCGCCCGGGCTTCGATTACTGGCTTTCCATCCCGGGCCAGGGCGAGACCGTCGATCCGGACATTTACGAAGCGGGCACTTCGGCAACGCTGCCTCAAGCGGGCAACGTCCTGCAATCGGCCGCCGGCAAGCGGGACACGAAGGAAGAATCGCCGGCTCAGGGTGACTCGATCATGCCGAAGACGACGAAGGTCCGCGGCTACATTACCGACATCTTCAACGAGCGGACGGTGGCGTTTCTCCGCCGCCCGCGGAAACAGCCGTTTTTGCTCTACCTTGCGCACAAGGCAGTTCATCCCAACGTCACCCAGCGCGACGACGGCAGCCTGAGCGAGCCTGGCGGCGAGGTATTCATCCCCGCCCCGCGCCACGAGACACTTTATGCCGACGCGCAGATCGTCCGCCGCCCCAACGCCGCCGACGACCTCACGGGCAAGCCGGCGCTGACACGTCACCTGGAAGGCGTGCCGCCGCTTTCTCCCAACACGGGAACGCGCGACGATGTCATCCGCAAACGACTGCGGATGCTCATGGCCATCGACGAGGGAGTGGGCCAGATCTTCCAGGCATTGGAGCAGACCGGGCAGTTGCAAAACACCATGCTCATCTTCACCAGCGACGAAGGTTACTTCAACGGCGAGCATCACCTCAGCGTGGAGCGCCGGCTGGCATACGAAGAGAGCATCAGGATTCCGCTGTTGATCCGTTATCCGCGGCTGATCCGGCCCGGCAGCACGCTCGATCCCATGGTGCTCAATATCGACGTGGCGCCGACGCTGCTGGAGCTAGCCGGCGCGCCCATTGCGTCGATCATCCACGGCCGCTCGCTGGTTCCGCTGTTGCGCGGCGAGATGGCACCCTGGCGATCGTCGTTCCTGGTGGAGTACTCTAGCGATACCGTTTTTCCCCGCGTGCGGAACATGGGTTACACGGCCGTCCGCACCGAACGGTTCAAATACATCCACTACAACGAGCTTTCGGGCATGGATGAACTGTACGACCTCCAGGCCGACCCTTACGAGATGAAAAACCTCATGGCCGACCCGGCCGCGCAACCCGCGCTCCGGCAACTGCAAGCGGAACTGGCAAGGCTGCGCGAACAGTCGCCGTGATAAGCCGCACGGTGGGTGGCACTGCCGTGGCGCTCGGCGTGGCAATCGTCTACGGACCGCCGCCCTGCTGACGCAATATCGGGCCGAGGTCGCGTTCGGCGTGTAGGGAGAGACGAAACTCGCTCATCCGTTCTCCCGCGAAGCATCGACGCGCTTGTTAACCCGATCCTTTAGCTGCTCGAAACGGTCGCGCAACCCTTGCTCATCGTACTGGTGGAATTTGCCCCGTTCGAGTTCTTCCAATCCCCCCTCCACGTCTTCGCGAAACTGCTGCTGTTGTGCTTCGAGATCCCGAAGCACTCGAACCGCGTCCACCACCAGTTCCTCTTCCGACTGATATCTGCCCGCAGCCAGTTGCTCCGCGATGAATTGCCCAAGTTCCGGTGGCAAAGATTGACTGGTCATGGGATTCTCCCGCTCAAAACTGCCATAATGGCTCTCTGATTCTAAATGGACTTGCGTGATTCCGGGAGAATTGAGAACGTGTGCCACTGCTTGCAGAGGCTCCGAGAGCGGCTCAAGCCAAGCGAGGCACTGCTTGTCGGCAACCGCCTACGGCGGGACAACCTGCAAGCAGTGCTGCCCGCCAACCCACTCAACCCGTTCTCGCGGCAAGCAGTGGCACACCTCGGTTTTCCTCCCAGAATCAGGCAACCTTATTGAGTGTAAACAAATACGGTTGTGCGGGCAACACCGCGTTGGGTGGCACGGCCATCTTGCCCGGTCCTGACACGGCATCGGTGAGATGCCACGCTGGCCGATCACTGCTTCGTCGTTGCCGCCGCGCGGAGCAACTGGTTGGGCGCCTCGGGCACGAGATACTGCGGCGCATCGGTGATGGTCACCGACAGGCCGTTTTGGTCGGCCGTAATCGGTGCCAGCGTCTCGCCCGTGTGGCCGGTGACGAGAAAACGGCCCGGGCTGGCAGGAATCAAAAGCTTGTGCGAGTTGGCCGAAGTGGTCCATGCGGCCACGTGAACCTCGTCGCCGTTGGCAAGCAGCAGCACATAGTCCTCCGCATCGCCGACGGCCAATCGCTTGTTGAAACGGCAGCCGGCAAGGACCGTCGCCAACGTCTGGGCGGCCTGATACGCGGGCTTGGGATCGTAAACCGGCTCGCGCCCGGCGAAATACGGGTAGCGCACGGTGCCGAAGTGGTGCTCCGGCTCCGTGGGCTTGGTGCCGTCGTCGTGCCAGTCATACCAGATCGAAAGCGGGATCTCGTTGGCCAGATTCGTGAGAAACTGACGGGGAAGCATCTTGCCTTGCTTGACCTCGTCGAAGTTGCGCCAGGCCGACGAATATCCCCATTCGCCCGAGAGAATAGGGATCTTTTTGCCTTTCGGCGCGTATTGCGCGATCAGGCGGCGGAGGCGGTCGTAGTCGGCGGCCACCGTCTCGGGGGCTTGCTGGCGATAAGGATGAACCGAAACGGCCGACCAATATTCCAGCAGGCCCGCCTTGAAGCACGCTTCGAGAAAAGCGAAATCCACCTGCGACGTGGCCGGACCGAGGTAGGCCTCCTGGGGCGCGGCGGCGCGCAGGGCCTTGCCGACGTCCAGCGCCAATGGGATGTATTGCTGCACGTCCGGCTTGGGCTTCCAGAAGCGGATGTTCGGCTCGTTGTACATTTCCCACAAAATGCCGCGCCCCTGGAAGTGCCCCACGGCGGCCGCGGCCCACTGGGCGAACGCCGTGCGCCCCTCGTCGCTGCACGGGGACAGCCCATCGTCGTACAGCTTGTTGGAGTAATCGAGGATCAGCAGGGCGCGGATTTTCGCCTCGCCCAGCGCAGCCAGCAGGCGATCGTACGCCCGGAAATCGTATTTGCCGCGCTCTTTTTCGGTGCCGTTCCAGCCGAAATCCATGCGGACCCAGCGGAACCCGCCCGCGGCGAGCATTTTCATCTCCCCTGGCTTCGGATCGGTGAAGTGGATATTCACGCCCAAGCCCTCGGGCACGGCGGGATGAGAAATAACAACCGAGGCGCCCTCCGCGCCGTAAGCAGTGATGGCCAAGGACATGGCTGTCAACAGCGCTCCGCCGAAAATGCGATTGCCCATGGATTTCTCCTTGATCGATGTCATCAAGCCGGGAGCGCGGCCGTCTCGGCCGCATCCGGTGGGCAAGATGCCCGCGCTCCAGTTCCGGGATCGGCTCTCAGTTTATCTCAGCCGTTGCGGGTTGTCGACAGCACGGTGGCTTGGATGGTATCATGGCTGCCGGCGGAGAAAGCCTTGGGGCTGTGTAGCTTTGAAATAGGTCGGTTTTCTGTTGTGGAAAGGGTGTTTCGATGAATCGCTGGTTGTGCCTGCTTGTCGTTAGTCTGACCCTTGGTTCCTTGCTGTTGGCCGCTGCGACCTTCACCGCGGCGGCCGAAAAGCCGAATGTCCTTTTCATTCTCGCCGACGACCTGGGCTACGGCGACCTCGGCTGCTACGGTCAGAAGGTGATCCAAACGCCCAATGTCGATCGAATGGCGGCCGAAGGACTGCGCTTCACCGATTGCTACGCCGGCAGCACCGTGTGCGCGCCCTCGCGGTGCGCATTGATGACCGGACTGCACTGCGGTCATGCCTTGGTCCGCGGCAACGCGCGGGTGCCGCTGCGGCCCGAAGACGTTACCGTGGCGAAGGTGCTCAAGCAGGCCGGCTACCAGACCGGATTGATCGGCAAGTGGGGGCTTGGGGAGGAAGGTTCCACGGGCATCCCCAATCGCCAAGGCTTCGACTACTTCTTCGGCTACCTCAACCAGGCGCACGCCCACAACTACTATCCCGAGTTCCTCTGGCGGAACACCGAGAAAGTACCGCTGCGCAACGAGGTCAATCATATCATCAACGGCGTCGACCGCTCGCCGAGCGGCGTGGCCACCAAGCGCGTCGACTACTCCGACGACCTGTTTACCAGCGAAGCCCTCGCCTTTCTCGGTCGCCAAAAGGCCGCTCCCTTCTTCCTTTACCTGGCCTACACGCTGCCGCATGCGAATAACGAGGCCGGTAACCAGGGCATGGAAGTGCCCGGCTACGGGATTTATGCCGATAAGGATTGGCCGGAGCCGCAAAAGGGCCACGCCGCCATGATCACTCGCCTGGACGACGGCGTCGGGCAGGTTTTTGCCAAACTCAAACAGTTGGGGATCGATCAGAACACCATCGTCTTCTTCACCAGTGATAACGGACCGCACAAAGAGGGCGGCGGCGATCCGGAGTTCTTTCACAGCGCCGGACCGTTGCAAGGCTACAAGCGGTCGCTCCACGACGGCGGCATCCGCGTGCCGATGATCGTCCGCTGGCCGGGCAAGATCAAATCCGGCACCACCAGCGATCTTGCCTGGGCGTTCTGGGACTTTCTGCCCACGGCCGCCGAACTGGCCGGCGCGAAGACGCCGCCGGCAATCGATGGCATTTCCGTCGTGCCGACCCTGCTGGGCACCGGGCAGCAGCCGAAGCACGAGTTCCTCTACTGGGAATTCCACGAAGGTGCCAGTTCCGGGCAGGCGGTGCGGATGGGCAATTGGAAGGCCGTTCGCACCAGCCCCAGTGCGCCGCTGCAACTGTACGATCTACGCAGCGACATGGCCGAAGCCCACGATCTCGCCGCCGCACATCCCGACGTAGTGGCCAAGATCCTGGCCTACCTGAAGACCGCCCGCACCGAATCGGCCGACTGGCCGCTGCGCGACGCGGGCAGCCGGCCGCCAAAAAAGGGTGAGGCAAAGAAGAGCGGCGGAAAGAAAGGCGTCGCGAAGCAGTAAGTCCCCTCTCCCACTGGGAGAGGGGCAGGGTGAGGACAGGACGCCTGGTAGTTTCCCCCCGCCTCCGAGTTGCGCAAGTAGCGGTCGTAAAGGCGCAGCAGCAGAAGCCGGCCCTTCAGCGCCGGGGCGATCCGCAGCACTCCGCCATCGACGTCTTCCAGCGCCTGGTCGAACCGCACCTGGAGATCCAGCGACAGTCCGTGCCCGCCGGGCCGGTAGGTCGCAAATGCCGGGGGCGTCCAGGTCGCCTCGCCGGATGCCGGGCAGTTGCCCGCGCATGCAGCAACGGCCGACAGCGCCGCCGCCACGAGAAACGGCGGTTTGCTGAGAATCATGGCAGGATGCTCCCGACTTTCCCTCCCGATTGCTGCTGTGGGAATCGTCAATCGAATACTTGGCGGCGCGGATCGATCAGCAGCCAGCACAAGCTGCCCACGAGGAACAAAACGCTCATCAGGTACAGCGGGGCATTCCAGCCGCCAAACTGATCCTTGACATAAACCGCGATGATCGGGCTGACCATGCCGCCCGCATTTCCAGCGGTGTTCATCGTGGCGCTGACTACGCCCGCGTGCCGGCCACCGATGTCGAGACAGGTTCCCCACGCCGCACCCAGCGTGAACATGGCCGCGGCCACGGCGGCGGAGATCGAGAGGATGGCGAGCGTCGGCTGCGCGGCCGTTGCAGCCAGGAACATGGCAGCGGCAGCCACGGCATAGGCGACGCTGCCCAGGCCCGATCGCCCCACGCGCAAGCCCAATCGCTTGCTCAGCCAGTCTGTGGTCATCCCGCCAAACAGATCGCCTAGGATACTCAAAGTCAACGGCATCCCGGCAAGCAACCCGATCGCGGCCTTGCTCACGCCGAATCGATTCTCCAGGTAGGTGGGCAACCAGGTGATGCAGAAGTAAAACGCGTAGGTGTTACCCACGTACATCAAGCACAGCGGCAGCGTGTTGCGGTGGGCAAACAGGCGCCGCCAATACTCCCCGCGCGCGTGCTGCGCACCCGCAGGCCCACGGCCGGCAACGATGGCTTCCAGTTCTGCCGGGTTAACGCGGGGGTGCAGGGCGGGATCATCGCGGAACCAATGAAACCAGGCCGCTGCCCAAACGAACCCCACCAGGCCGAACACCACGAAAATCGTCTGCCAATCCAGATACGCCGCCAGCGCGGTGACCAGCATCGGCGTGACGCCACCCGAAAGGTGCGCGCCGACAAAGAAGATGCCTTGCACGGTGCCGCGCTCCTTGGCGGGAATCCAACGCGAGAACGTGCTGGCCACGCATGGCCACGCGCCCGCCTCGCCCATGCCGAAGAGAAAACGCGTCAGCAACAGCCAGTAGTAGCTCATCGCGGCGGCCGTGGCCATGGTGAACGTCGACCACCAGACAACGATCCGGGCAAGCACGTAGCGCGTGCCCTTGCGGTCGGCCCAGCAGGCTGTGGGAATCTCGAAGATCGCGTAGGCCAGGATGAAGGCGCTGAACACGTAACCCATCTGCGTCTCCGACAGCGACAGGTCACGCATGATGTCCTTGGCGAGCGTCGAGATGCACACCCGGTCCAGATAGGTCACCATGGCCAGCGCCACGGCAAAGGCAACGACGCCGTAGCGGACATGCGTGGGCCGAGCGGTCACAACAGTCCTAACCGAGTCTTCCAGGGTCGATCTCATGCTGCATTGCCCGTTTGCCCGCGATCATGCTCTTGTCACAAGAGCGACTGGGACTACGGCATGATAACATATTCGTGCAGCATTCTACATGGGCTGCCGACCCTGCCGAATCGCACCACGCGCAGGATGGGCAGCCCCCGCCGCAGCGGCGGCGGAGAAGATCCGCACCCCGTTCTCATCCCCACCCTTCACCCAAATCTCGCTTCCACCTCGACCCAGGCGTACGGGCCCAACTCTACCGTGACGCGATCGCCTTCGGCCGGTAATTCCTCGGGCGGCGCATCCACGGGCTTGATCTGGTGTGCGGATTGGATCGTCCGCAGCGCCCTCAGGCCCAAACGAGTTTTGCGCCCTTCGGTCTCCAACAGCCGCACGCGAAAGCCGGCCACGCGACCTTCTTGTTCGATCGGTTCCCAGTGCGTGGCCACCACGTTGCGGGCATCGAGGTGGAACAACCAACCACTTGGCGCCGGCGGCGACGGCGCGGCCAGCACAGCTTGCGGGGCGAGAAAACCGAGGGCCGCCGCCATCGGGCTGGGCGGATCGATAGCGATCCCCAGGCGAAAGCGCCGGGCGGTCTCGCCGCGGACCACCAGCAGCGTATCCAGCTTTCGCGGCCCGCAGCGCCGGTGATAGGGGAGTCCGCCGGTCAACAGAGCCGTGCGCAGCTTATCCAAGCGGATCTCGATGAAGTAGGGCGACTCCAACTGCACGGCCTCGGTCTTGCAGTTCGCCATGTTGACGCTGCGGTACAACTCGGCCGACGGATCGGCCCAGGCGAATCGGGCAGCATAGTAGGAGTTCCAGGGGTTCGGCTGCGGCGGCCGGTCTACGTCCAGCTCGATTTCCAGCTCGATCACCCGGCTGCCGCGGCACACCCGCGTCGCCTGGCGGTACCCGGCCAACCGCTTCCCTTCGCGATCGACCAACCGCCCGCGGCAAACGATCTCGCCCAGCACCGGCCCCGGCGAAGTGACGGCCAGTTCGTCGGCGACCATGATCGAATAATGGGAGTCGTGGCCGGCATCTGCCTCGTGCTCGGCGCGGGGCAGTCGCAAGGCGATCTGCTGGGCCAATCGCGGTCCTCGGCTGTGGTAGTCGGAAATCGACCGCAGTGCGCCGCTGGCCGGGTCGATCGTCACGACGAAGAACTCGTTACGGAGGGTATGCTCTTCGGCCAGCGGAGGCGGCCCCGATGGTTTCCGCTTCCGCAGCCAACCCTTCGGCTCGGCCGGCTCTGGCGCCGATGTGCCGCCCGCGCCGGGTCCCACCCAAGCGAATCCCATTGCCGGCAGATCGACCACGGCCACCTTGTTGCCGCCCGCTTCGCCCACGGCCCGTACCGCG
>Ga0315289_10009506_pt1 | contig 13991 bp, 14 predicted proteins | sample YL17G11_40_MG_FD_203452 | JGI IMG/M metagenome (GOLD analysis project Ga0315289, IMG submission 203452) | Sediment microbial communities from Yellowstone Lake, YNP, Wyoming, USA - YL17G11_40 | ecosystem: Environmental > Aquatic > Freshwater > Lake > Sediment | place: USA: Wyoming | collected...
GGAACTGTACCCCGGTTGCCAGGCCGGGTGGTTGAGCTTTGGCGGCATGGTGGGTACATTGCACGACCAAACAAGCAACGCTCTGCTCATCTCCTGCGTCCAGACCGCCTTTGCACCTAGGCTGAAGTATGCCGTGCGTGAAGCGGATCGTGATCGACTTTCGGAGTTCGCAGAAGTGACGATCGATCCTTTGAACTGGGCCGAAGCAACGCAGTTGATTGCTGCCCGGCTGAATTCATCATCCTTCTTTCGTGAACGCCGCTCATCTCAGACAGATCCGCTCTGGCCTCTCCGGGAGGCGGATGTGAAGAGGGTCATGACCGCGACGGGCTGTACCGCACGAAAACTTCTCTCCCACTGTGCCAACCTGATCGAACAATACCCGGGCGAGGAGTCGCCGCAACCTCACTTGGCGACTTCCCTCTCGACGGACGAATTCCTGGAGCAGGCGTGGCAGAATAGGCTGGAGCAGCGGGTCGCAGCCAATTCTCCGGAGCAGAGCGACCAGATCGTAGCTCACGGGCTTCCATTGCTGGTTCACCTGGCCGGCACGGAGTGGAATCATCAGGCTGAAGCCCTTCAGAGGGATGTGGATCTCGTCTTTGATGGTCCCAGCGGCCGCATCGGCGTGAGCCTTTGCAACCGCAACCTGAGAAGCCTGTGGCGCAAGCTGCAACGGCTTCGCGGTATCGCATCGGGGGGTACCTTCAAGAGACTGGTACTGTTGCGCGACGCGAGGCTCCCGATCAGCGCTGGCGCGGTTCGGACGCGCCAACTCCGCGATGAGCTTATCAAGCAAGGTTGCCGGTGGCTCGATCCCTCGCCGGAGGCACTGGCAGCGCTCGATGCGCTGCGCAGCCTGCTAGGAGATGCCCAGGCGGGAGACCTGGCCAACGGCGGAGAAACAGTGGAACCGCAGACAGTTCAGGATTGGCTTGCGAAGCACCTGCCGCAGAGCTTGAAAGACGTGCTGGAGGACTTGCTGGAGGAGCGACCGGCGGCCAAGGGTGATGGGTCTGACCTCCAGCTGATCGAAGATATCACCGAGATGCTTCAACAAAAGTACGTCGTTACCGCCGCCGACATTGCTTCGGCACTTCACCATTCCGCCGACGAGGTGGAAACAGCGGCCCGAAGACACCCCGACAGGTTCGGCATTCTGACAGGTCCGCCTGCAGTTCTGTTTCACGTACCGGCGGGGAACATCGAGAGTTAGCAAGAGGCAGTTCTTATGGCAGTGGTATTGCAGGTCCGCGAAGTGCGTGAGGCGATTTACCAGGCGTCGGGAGGCTTGCAGGGCGCCGGCGAGGGCGAACCTTCGACTGCTCTGCTTGGAGATCTGTTCCACACAGTTTTCGCGCACCTGGTAGGTCCCGATCCGCAAAAGAGCTTCCGCGCGCCACTGGAGGAAGCGGAACCTGAGCTTGACCAGTGGCGCCAGGCATTGATCCGACATGCTTATCAGCACCTTGTTGGACCCGGTCTGCTGGCAGATCAAGCTTATTTGCACCGTTCCGCCGCTCAGGTGCTGACCTTCTGGCAAGCCGTTCAGGAGATGTGCGGCTGGCTGGCAGACACCCTCTGGCGGACACACGAACGCGGTCTTTCTGCTGCCGATTGGGGACAGATGATTAACGCCGAACAGCAGATTACCTGCGAGGTTCGTGAACCAGGCTGGACGGACACCGTCCAGCTGACGGGATGCGCGGACTCGGTCTGGACAATCCCTTCAACCGGAGACTGGTGCCTGATCGAACTCAAAACGGGCCGCACATCCCCTCAGGCAGACCTTGCGCAAGCCTGCCTCTATCACTTAATGCTGAGCAAGTCAGGGCAGGGCGCAGGCGGGGCCCTGGCGCTAATCAGTTTTGAACCGATGCGGCGCGAACGGCTGTTCAAAGCCCAGGAACTCGAGGAAGTTCAGGAACGACTGAAGGCATTGATCGGCCGGCTGGCCGGAGTTCTCCCCGGCCGTTCTTTTCCTGCGCGGAAGGCACAGTTCTCGCAACCGTCGTTGCCCGAACACGTCGAGCTGGGCGAGCGGCTGGTGAGTACGCTCAAGGGTTACGGAGTGCAAGTGAAGCTGGACGGTCCGCCGATGGTCGGGCCTACTTTTCTCCGCTATCCTATCGCCCTCGGAAAGAGCGTGACGCTCAATGCAGTTGAGCGACTCGACCGCAGCGTCCAGGCTCAACTCAAGCTGGATGCTCCTCCGCGCGTCGGCCTCGAGGGACGCCGCGTCGTGATCGACGTGCAGCGGGCAGACCGTCAATTGGTCCGATTCTCAGAGATCCGTTCTCAGCTGCCGGCCCGAGAGCCGCTGATTGGCTGCGCGCAGGTACCCCTGGGGGTGGACATTGCGGGCCGGCTGCACATGGCTGACTTCAGGGAACCGGAGAATGCGCATCTCCTGGTTGCCGGAACCACAGGCAGCGGCAAAACCGAGTGGCTGCGTTCGGCTGTCGCCGGCTTGCTGGCCACGAGCACCCCCGAGACACTGCGGCTGGTGCTCATCGACCCGAAGCGGAATGCATTTCAGATGCTTCAGAACTCCCCCTTCTTGTACCGGCCGCTGGTCTATCCGGAGGACGAATCTGTCACCGCAGTCTTGGGAATCCTTGTCGAGGAAATGGAGGCGCGTTATCGGAAGATGAGTGAATCGGGCTCGGATTGCTTGATCGACCACATCAGGCGCCGGGGCGTTCCGGTCGCGCGCATATTCTGCATCTGCGACGAATTCGCCAACCTGCTCCAGGGTGACCGCGAATCGCGGCGCGCACTGGAGGAGCAAGTCCACCGGCTGGGCCAGAAGGCGCGCGCAGCCGGCATCCATCTCATTCTGGCCACGCAACAGCCGAGCCGGGAGATCATCAGGGGGCCGCTTGCGTCTAACATTCCCGCCCGCGTCGGGCTCAAGATGACGAGCGCGATAGAATCCCGCATGCTATTGGGAACCGGTGGGGCCGAAACGCTGCTAGGCCGCGGCGATCTGCTGTTCAAATGCATTGGGGATCCTATCCGCTTGCAGTCCGCATGTGTCCTGTCTGATGAACTCGCCGAGCTGGCTTCCACACTGAGATCGTAGTGTGTCGCATCAAAACCTGTGTTTTTGCAGTTCTTGGTGTCCTTGGTGTTCTTTGCGTCTTTGTGGTAAGGCATTTAACGGATACCACAAAGATGCCAAGATCACAAAGAGCGCCAAGAAACACAAAATCAAAGGCCGGCTATCTTCAGCGAGTGGTGCATGCAGCGGTGCCCCGCCACCACCCGGCTGAAGGATCGCTTTCTCGTTCGCACCGCTTGACCACAGAACATTCATCATGCATGGCTAAGAAGACAATCAGTCTCGAACTCGACGCCTATGAAAAACTGCGGCGTGCCAAACGGAACGATGGTGAATCGTTTGCCAGCGTTGTGCGTCGGGCTCCTGGGACGAGGTTCCGATCTCACCCGGCATCATCCTCGATGAACTGTTAGCAGTTGCACGTGCCCATCCTGAGATCTTCCTCTCAAAAGAGGATCTGGATCAGCTCGCCCGCCGTAAATGAAGCACCCGTCGAAAGTCGGCCTCGTTGAGAATTTCGTAGACCGCCTCAACGTAGTCCATGCGCTTGGAAGTCGCCAATCCAGCGGACCCAGGGCAGATGCCGAGCCACTGAGCGGAGCAATTTCCTATCCCCGGTAATCATTTCAACTCCCTCTTCTTGTGCAAGCGCAAGATATGCAGCGTCGTATGGGCGGATCTGAAGCTGCCGGGACATCCGGAATGCCGGTTCTGCCAACGGCGTGAAATCCCGTAAAGGTATGTCGAGGGCTTGAATAAAGCGGAAGGCCTTGAGCCCGGATGTTTCCGAAATGCGGCCGTGCCGAATTGCGACCTGGATACCGCTCAGAACCTCGTAAGCGAAAAGCGTGGGTGAAACCAGTTCCTGGCTGCCTTCCACGTAATCCTCTAGCAATCGTGTGGCCGAATCCGTGGCTTCTTCGTCCTCAAATTGCCATTTCAGCGCAACACTTGCGTCTACAACGAGGGTCATCTCTTACGGGTCCGTTCTGAACGCGCTAATTGTCTCATAGTCATTTCTATCTTGGGAACAAGGCGAAAGCAGCCTGGGAGATCGAAGTCGGCTGTGGATGTTGGCAGAGAAAATGGGGGCTGCCAGCGAATTGCCGGGACGAGTGGACGTTATCGATGGGTCGGCGCCCGGCAATTCGCTGGCAGCCCCCATTTCCGGGGCCGCGACGCGAAACATCCCCTCTTGCTCGCCCCCGGGTGCAACATGCAACGCCGCGGCAGGGCGCACCTCGACCAGACGCGATCCCGCAAGGCCATCGGATCCGAAGCGCTGGCGCTGGAGTTATCGAAGGAGGGCTGGCGCGGAATTGCGGGGTGGGCCGCGGGGCTCGAAAGGATCCGCCGCCTGGCAGCGTTCGCTTGCGCGGTGTCGCAGGATGCGATCGACTCGGCCTCATGAAGACGCCGCAGCAGCAGGCGGCGGAACACTTCCAGGACGGCGGAAGTGTCGAGCGAGGGCAGGGGTAGAAACTCTCCTTCCGGAGTGAAAACCCCATCGGAAATGATTGCGTGGGCATGCGGGTGGAAGTTACAGCCGAAGGAACCGAACGTCTGCAGAACCACTACACAACCGGGGCGAACGTCCTTGCGGTCAAACAGCGCCTGGAAGGTCTTGAGCATGGAAGCATACGCCGTTTGCAACAACAGACCGAGCAACTTGCGCTCGCGCTCGACGAGCCCGCGCAAGACGCGTGGGATCGAGAATGTCCAGTGGCGGTGCGGCACGGACGCGAGAATCTCGCTCGTCAACTTCTCCGCAAAAAGCACGGCGCGCTTGGCCTGGCAGCTTGAGCAAACGCCTCTGCTACGCCAACTGAAGGCCAGCAAATGTTCTGCACGGCACTTCGGGCAACGAAGCCGTGCGAAACCTCCTTGGAGCCGACCGCAAGTTAAGAACTGCTCCACGCAGTGCACGACCACGCGACGCAGCGGCCCCCCGAGCGGGGCTCGAAGAGCTCCTCGTAGGCCCGAACATGGCTGTCGAAATGGTCCTCGAACAGCCAGTACACGCTAGTTTTTTCGGGATGCCTGGGTCGATAAACCGCGGGCGAATCGGCGATTTGCAGGTCCAGGTGCAGCGGGAAGGGATCGGCGGATCCAGTTCCTCACTGTGCGGACGCATCGATCGACAGACAACTGTGGCACGCCACGGCAGTTCATTGACCTCCTGCAGCATGATGCCGCAACAGATCTGACTGCCGAGCGGGCATTTCGGCCAACTATTTTACCGGCCCGCTGGCCCGATGGGGTGGCCCGGTTCGTGGATCAGTTCGATGTGGCTTCGGCCCAGACCTTCCGCAACCACAGCAACTCCTCGTTGTTGAGGATCAGGCCGATGGCGTGGCCGGCGACGACACGACACGATTGCCAGTCAACATCGGAACCCTTCAGAACGGCAGTTAACCGCCGGCGCCGCCCGCAGCTGAGGCAGGCACGAAGCGCCGGCAAAGGACGGCTCTGCCCTTGATGGGATGGAGGAGAAAACCTAAGGCGTTGGGCCCGTCGCGCTCGCTGTATCGCTGGCCCTTCCCATCGTCGTCGTCCCTCCGACCTATCAGGCTATAACCGGGCTGCCGGTAGTTCTAGCGGGACACTGGCGGGCTACTCCTTTTGTTCTTGCCCTGGCGGTAGCAGCGCATCTCCTCATGTACGGAACGTCCCGTACCGCAAAGCATGCCCCAAAAACCTCCTCGAACACGCAGCAATCCACGCACTACAAGGCACCAAAAACATCGGGTGCCGCATTGCCGGGCCACAAACCACAGGCACCATCCGCGATCTTCTCAACAAAGCGTGGGAACAATTCTGGGCCGCACCAGACAAATACCACGAATGGGAACGCAACCTCATGGACCAACTCAAACGCACAACGCCCATCGCCGCGCAGCGTTGAACCGAAAGCGAGGCACTAACTCGGCGCACGACCCTCTGCGAATGCTTCTCCTAGCGGCGAGAGTCACAAACGGTAAGAAGCGTCCCTACTTCCGAAACTGCCGGTACCTGGTTGCAATCATGGACTGGTTCACCCGCTACGTGCTAGACTAGAAAGCTTCGGTGACGCTGGATACGGATTTTGCTTGTCGGGCTTCGACTGAACCCTGAGGAACGAGCGCCCCGAGATCTTTAACTCAGCCCAGGGGCACAGTTTACGAGCCGCGAGTTCACGGAACGTCTGGAGCGGGACGGAATCCGGATCAGCACGGATGGCCGTGGACGCGCGGCGGACAACGTGTTGCGGTTTTGTCGATAACGTTCCTCATGCTTTCCCAGCGCTCGCCGGAGACAAGCCCCTCAGGCGAAACGCCAAGATTTTCATCGAAGAGATGGAGGGCGATCTCGACGGCTTCATTCGAGCCGAGATGGTCAAACGCAAGGTTCACCTGGAAATCGTGCTGACGACCGAGAGTGCCGATTGCATTGTGACTGGGAACCTTCTTGTTCAAGAAAAGCGCAGTTGGCATGAGGAGTGGCTGAGTGCTAAGAAGGATCACAACGTTGGAAATATCATGATTGTCGACCCTAAGGAATAGTTCGTAGATGGGCTGGCAGGGGGGGATTATGGCCACTTCCCTTCGAAATGAAATTCACCACATTGCTCTGGACTGCGAAGTTAGCCGTATCACAAATTTGTGTGGTTGTCTGCCACCAGCTTTACCTCCCCAAAAGAATAGAACAAATATTCCTCTCCAATTGGGCAAAGTAATTCATAAGACTCGGCAAATACCAACGGGAGAGAGCTCGCGGCTGGTGCGCATTTCTTGTTTTGAACCAGATAAGAATTACGCTGGCTATCGGTTTGCAGTTGAATACCGCACGATGTCCAAACAGATCTCGGACATATTCATTTACCCCTTCTCGGGATCACGTTACTTCTATAGCTGCCATAGCTGCAAAAGAAAATGATCAGAGGCACCAATTCTGAGGCTCTTTCAAGAAGGCTGATATATATTCCTATTATACACAGCCAGGTCGATATGGGAGCCCTCCGCGAGTCCGTACGGCGGGCTACGCTCCAGAAGCTGGGCCAAATGGGATGGAAGCGGAAAGTGAATTTGATAGATGCAGGGTGGACCGAAATCGAAAAGGTCATCGATGGATTGGCACTCTGTTTCGAAAAAGCTCGTCTTTACCAGGATGGGCTACCCGTGTGCGGCCGGGAAGCTGAGATTGTTACCGAGCTGGCAAAAGCGGGAAGCCGCAACCATCAGCTCCTTCTCCGCTTGATGGAACGGGGTGCCATGATCATGGGGACCGAATCTTCGGAGCTTCTTGTTGAAGAGTATGAGGTAGTTAAACAGAACCTGGCTGCCCGGGATACCCTAAAGGCAGCCGGGGTCGCAGCGGGCAAAAAAGCCTTGAGTGATTCATTGCTTAAAAGGCGCGATCAATACATCGCCGAACGCATCAATGGCACTCTTAGGGCTGGCGAAACAGGGATCCTCTTTCTGGGAATGCTTCACTCATTGGGGAATTGGTTAGACAGGGATATCCGCGTAATCTATCCGATCACTCGACCTCCTGGAGACAAAGAAGATGACAGAAAGCGGCAAGCATGTCCTGATCGTTGACGACGATAAAGAAATTTCTGTGATGCTTTCCCATCTTTTAAAAAGCGATGGACTTCAACCCTTGGTGGCCCACAATGGACGTGCCGCACGGGAGATGGTTCGTTCTAATGGACCCGATGTGCTATTAGTGGACATCAAGATGCCAGGCGTGGATGGGTTGGAGGTAATGAGACAGGTAAAGCTGCTGGACGAGGATCTTCCGGTTATCTTGATCACTGCCTATGCCGAGATTCATGGGGCGGTTGAGGCGATAAAGGCGGGGGCTCACGATTACCTGGCCAAACCTTTCGAACACCATGAGGTGATCCGAGTGGTGCGCCGAGCGCTGGCCGAAGGGGGCCTCAAGCGAAAGCTCAGGAACCTCTCCAGTCAGGTCCAAGCGATGAACACCCTCAAGGAAATGATGGGCCCAAGCGATGCAATTGGCCAGCTCATTTCCGACGTGAATCGCGTGGCGAAATCGAATTTTAGCGTGATCATCTTAGGAGAAACCGGATCCGGAAAGGAGCTTGTAGCCAAGGCCATCCGCCAAGCCAGCCCTCGATCAGAAGGCCCTTATATCCCTGTTGATTGCGGGGCAATTCCAGAAACGCTTTTAGAGAGTGAACTATTTGGCCACGAAAAGGGAGCGTTCACAGGTGCGGACCATAAAAAGCCCGGAAAAATCGAAATGGCCCAAGGCGGAACTCTGTTCCTGGATGAGATTGCAAACCTGCCTTTGGGTTCCCAGGCCAAACTCCTGCGCGTACTTCAGGAGAAAAAAGTTTACCATTTAGGGAATACCAAACCCGTAAACGTTGATGTCCGTTTTCTCGTGGCCAGTAACCAGGATCTCCAGGCCTTAACCACAACCGGTTTATTCCGCCTGGACCTATTCTACCGGTTGAACGAGTTCACCATAATGATTCCACCGCTGCGGGAACGTAAGGAAGACATTATATACCTGGCCAAACGGTTTTTGGACGCTACAAACATGGAATTGAATAAGACCGTGAAAGAGTTTTCAGAATCTGCCCTCGAAGTCTTGCTCACTTACAACTGGCCTGGAAATGTTCGGCAGCTTCAATCCATCATCCGCCGGGCAGTGCTCCTGGCTGAGGAGATGATTACTGAGAAGCACCTTGATATTAAGAGGGTGCCCGTGCCTGGTTTGGCGTTCACCCCGAAAGTTCAAGGGTTGCCCTGGAAAGAGCTTTCCCTCAAAGAGATCGTATGCCGGAGCACGGGCGCCGTCGAACGCGAAGTTCTCGCTCAAGTGCTAAAATATACAGGTGGAAATAAAGCCAAGGCGGCCCGGATCCTTCAGATAGATTACAAGACCATTCATTCAAAGGTGAAAAAATTTGGAATTCCACTAGAATAAACGGAGGCGATTATGGTTAAAAAGGAGGGTAAGGACATGGGTCGGCAGCGACAGGGCGGCTTCGAGGGCATTCTGAAGGGTTTCACCGATCTCGTGGAAAAGCTCGGCGAGCTGGCCGAGAAGGGAGAGCAGCTCTCCAGGACTGGCGAAATCCATTGGAAGGGCAAAGAAAAGGATCTAAAGGGTGTATATGGTTTCTCCGTCAAAGTAGGCCTGGGAGGCGAAGGGGTTAAGGTGGAGCCCTTTGGGAACATCCGCAAAGACAAAACGACCGGTCAGTCTGTAGTTCATGAGGTCCGCGAGCCAATCGTGGATATCTTCGAAGAGGAAGATCACACACTGGTGGTGGCCGAAATGCCCGGAACTGGCGTCGAGGATGTTCGGCTCGAAGTTAAGGATGATTTGCTCACTATTTACGCGGAGAAGGGAGACACGAAGTATCGTAAAGAGATTCTCCTGCCCGCGAGCTATCCTAAGGAAAAGATGCTGGTCTCCTGTAACAACGGTATCCTGGAGATCAAATGCACGAAATAAAACAATGCAGAATGACGAATTAACATTCAAGCTCAAGGTGACAGAAGCACTCGGTAAGGACGTGGGCCGGGGCTTCGCCCGAATGGGGCCAGAAGACCTGGAGAAACTACAGGTGGCCATCGGCGACATCGTGGAGGTTATCGGGAAGCGGAAGACCGTAGGCAAGGCCATGCCCGCTTACAAGGAACTTCGCGGCCAGTGCCGGCTTCAACTAGATGGACTCACCCGGGAGAATGCCGGCGTCGGGGTCGACGAGTTCGTTCTGGTCCGCAAGATCGCTTGTCGGCCTGCGGAGCAAGTGGTGCTCGCCCCAACGAATACCACCCCCGCCGAGCGCGACTTGAAGTACATCGGCAGCCTCTTGGACGGCTTACCCGTCTTGGCAGGAGATCGGATCCGGGCTACCCTGTTCGGCAGCCGTTCGGCCAATTTTAAGGTGGAAAGCACGACCCCCAAAGGACCTGTGCTCATTAACCCGACCACCCAGCTTGTCATCGGGAAAACGCAAGAGGAGGAGGGTGCGCGTGCGGTATCTTACGAGGACATTGGAGGGCTCAAATCCCAGCTGCAACGCATACGGGAGATGATTGAACTTCCCCTGCGTTATCCGGAGGTGTTCGAACGGTTGGGGATCGGGGCCCCAAAGGGAGTGCTTCTTTGTGGCCCTCCGGGATGCGGCAAGACGCTGATTGCGAGGGCGATCGCCCATGAAACCGAGGCCAACTTTTTCTCCGTGAGCGGGCCTGAGGTCATTCACAAGTTTTATGGGGAGAGCGAGGCCCATCTGCGAAAAATCTTCGAGGAAGCCACCCGGAAGGGCCCAAGCATCGTCTTTCTGGACGAGATCGACGCCATCGCCCCTCGGCGCGAAACGGTGGTGGGGGAGGTGGAGAAACGGGTGGTGGCACAACTCCTCGCCCTGATGGACGGACTGTCCAAGCGCCAGAACGTCATTGTGATCGCCGCTACTAACATCCCCAATGCCCTGGATCCGGCGTTGCGCCGGCCAGGCCGTTTTGACAGGGAGATTTCCATTCCCATCCCCGACCGCAACGGAAGGCTGGAGATCTTGGAGATCCATAGCCGGGGGATGCCTTTGGCCCAAGACGTGGACATGGCCCACCTTGCGGGGATCACCCATGGTTTTGTCGGGGCCGACCTGGAGGCCTTTTGCCGGGAAGCGGCCATGATCTGTCTGCGTCAAATCATACCTGAAATTGATTTCGCCCTGACCAGCATTCCCTACGAGCAATTGATCAAGCTCGAGGTGCACATGGATCACTTTCTCGCCGCCTTGCGTGAGGTCGAGCCCTCAGCCATCCGGGAGGTATTTGTTGAGGTCCCGGATGTCCGCTGGCAGGATGTGGGTGGGCTGGCAGCGGTCAAAGAGCGCTTGGTGCAAGCGGTCGAGTGGCCTCTGAAATATGCCCATCTTTTTGGAGAAGCAAGAATCAGCCCACCCAAGGGCGTTCTCCTGTCGGGTCCCCCGGGGTGCGGCAAGACCATGCTGGCCAAGGCCATTGCCACCGAGAGTGGGGTAAACTTCGTTTCGGTCAAAGGTCCTTCACTTCTCTCCAAATATGTGGGAGAGTCGGAAAGGGGGGTGCGAGAAGTGTTTCGCAAAGCCAGGCAGGCCGCGCCTTGCATCATTTTCTTCGACGAGATCGATGCCCTAGTTCCCGTGCGCAGCGCCGGTTCATCGGATTCGCACGTCGGCGAGCGGGTTCTCAGCCAGTTCTTGGCAGAACTCGATGGGATTGAGGAACTGAAAGGGGTTCTGGTACTTGGAGCGACGAACAGATTGGACATGCTCGACCCGGCCGTGCTCAGGCCAGGCCGGTTTGATGAAGTCGTGGAGATTTTGATGCCAGATGAAAAAGACCGCAAGGAAATCTTCGAGCTCCATTTGCGGGAAAAACCGCTGGCGTCGGAAATCAGCCCTGGCGAGCTGGCTTCCAAGACAGAAGGGTTCAGCGGCGCCGAAATTGCTTCCGTTTGCAACAAGGCTGCCCTGAGGGCCATTCGCCGGGCAGTGAAGGCAGGAAAAGACAAACCTGCCGAAGAGGCGAGGGTGCTTATCGGGGCCGAAGACATGGAAGCAGCTTTGAAGGAAGTCCGTCAGGAGTAGAGATGACGACTGCTGTTTATCTGCTATGCCTTGCCCGTTCCGATCTGCTGCCGGCAATTGAGGGAACAGGCGTGGATGGCCAGAATCCTCTTTTCCTGCACAGGTTCCTGGATGTCACTGCAGTCGTGAGCATGGTTTCCCTTGAGGAGTTCTCAGGGCCGCTGGCGGAATCCAGGATGCAGGACCTATCTTGGGTGGGACCCCGTGCCTGCCGCCACGAAGAGGTGGTCGAGCAGGTGGTGCGCCTCTCTCCCGTGCTTCCGGCCCGGTTCGGAACCATTTTTCATTCGCTGGAAAGCCTGGAGATGCGTCTAAAAAAGCACCATGGCGCAATATCGAAGTTTCTGGATCAGGTGGCTGATAAAGAGGAGTGGGCAGTCAAGGGACTGCTGGATAGGGCAAAGGCTAAGGAGGAACTCTTTTCCATAACCCTTGCCAAGGAAGAAGGACACCTCGCTTCTTTATCCCCTGGGATGCGCTATTTTCAGGAACAGCGAATGCGCGCTGGTGTTGAGAAAGAGTTGAATAGTTGGCTGAAAGAAGTCTACAAAGAGCTGGCGAGCGTTCTTATCCATTATGCCTCAGGTTTTTGCGAACGCAGAGTGTTCTCTCGCGAGGCCACAGGAAATGAAAGAGATATGGTCCTGAACTGGGCTTTTTTGGTGCCTCGAGGGGTTTTGGCGGATTTCCGTGCGGGGATCGATCGGGCGAACACAGAGCACGCCCGGCATGGTCTGGTTTTGGGACTCACAGGACCATGGCCTCCCTATAGCTTCTCTCCTTCTCTCGAAATGGACCCAGGAGAATGAGATACCTGCTTTATTGCATCTTTAACACCCCCGTCGGGGCTGACCTGTGCATCTACTCAAAGCGAGAAACCCTTCTGGGTGTTGGGGGGCAACCCATATCCCTTATTGCTAAGAACGGCCTGATCGCTGTGATTTCCAGGATTGACCAGTCGGACCTGACTCCTGACATCCCCAGGATCCTGGCCTACGAAAAGGTCATTAAATCATTTCATTCTGACCCCGCGATACGCGGGGTCATTCCGATGCGCTACGGATGTCTGTTTGAGGAAAAATCCGAGATCAGCCGGTTCCTTGAAGAACGTGGGAAAGAGTTTGAGGCTCGCCTCAAGGATCTGGAGGATCGTGTAGAGATGGGGATTCGAGTTCTCCCCGGGGAAGTACGCTCCCGCATTTGGAAAGCCGAAACAACCGCTCCATATTCCGCATTCTGCATCTCCCATTCCCCCAATCCTGGCCGAGCTTACTTGGCCGCCCGCAAGACCTATTATGAACAGCAGGAGCGGTTTGCCAAAAGAGTCAACGAAGTGGCTGAACGGTGCCAGATAGCGTTTTCCGGACTCTTCGTCAAGTGCAAAATAGAATGTTCCTCATTGCGCATTCCGTTACTCTCCCTTTATTTTCTCGTGCCGCGAAGATCCGTGGAACCTTTTCGCAAGGTATTTCGACACTTCAGCCGGAAAGAGTCAGCAAAACTTCTTCTTAGCGGCCCGTGGCCACCATACAACTTTGTTCTTCCCCACCAAACTGTTAGTCTTCCCGAGTGCTTTCGAAAATCGGGACAAAAAGGGGGATTCCTTTATGAAGGCGAAAGAGGTGCAGATTTCACGTGAGGAATCATTTGAACGTTTCGAAAAGCTTTACGCGATGCTTCTGGATGCCATTCCTTCCTCAGTTCTGCTGATCGACCCAGATTTGCGCATCGTCTCGGCAAACCGAAATTTTCTGGAAAAAAGCCAGCGCTCCGCCGCGGACACAGTCGGTCAACGGCTGGAAAATGTATTCCCGGCCGTCCTTCTGGAACATATGGACCTTGCCCAGCGCATCCGTCAAGTCTTCAGGAAGAACCAGCCGATTCGGGGGGAGAGGATCATCTATCGGGCCCCTGGAGTTCCAGTCCGGATTTACTATTACAGCCTCCTTCCTTTTTCTTGGGAAGGCAAGGTGGAGAATACCATGCTTTTAATGGAGGATGTAACCGAGCAGGTGCGGCTGAGCGAGGAAGTCCGTCGAATGGAGCATCACCTGGCAAGTATCGTCGATAGTGCCAGCGACATTGTCCTCTCCACCGACATGGAGGGGAAGATTTTAACCTGGAATACTGCGGCCGAAAGCTTATCTGGATACACCTTCAAAGAGGTGAAAGGGCGCTTCTTTTTCGAATATTGCGCCAGAGAATTCCAGGAAGAGATAAAGAAGGTTTTCGCCAGCCTCAGAACTCGTTTAATTGGGACCACGAAAAGTGCGGTTCGAGTTTAGCTTTTTAGCGCGAAAACCAGCTTTGGACCTGTCCCGA
>Ga0315289_10009508_pt1 | contig 13989 bp, 7 predicted proteins | sample YL17G11_40_MG_FD_203452 | JGI IMG/M metagenome (GOLD analysis project Ga0315289, IMG submission 203452) | Sediment microbial communities from Yellowstone Lake, YNP, Wyoming, USA - YL17G11_40 | ecosystem: Environmental > Aquatic > Freshwater > Lake > Sediment | place: USA: Wyoming | collected...
GCGCCTCCCGGTCTCCCGCTCCCGTCTGCGCGAGCGCTCGCCGTCGGAGTCGCCGTTCTTCACTCCCGGGGATTGAGCGGCCCGGGAGCGGCGCGAGCGCCCGGGGGCACACGCGGGGCGCTTTGAGCTCCAGAACCTAGCCGCGGATCTACCCGAATTCGCGCACTGCGTCGATGGAAGCGCCCATTGAGCAGTCGCATTCGCGTTCGACGATCACATCTATCAGGTACGCCACCTTTGAGTCGATCCCTCTGGCGAACGCGCTCTCAAGGTCTTTGGGTTCGAAGATGCGCTCGCCCCTGCCGCCGAACGCCTCGACCAGCTTGACGTTATCCGGGTAGATTCCCCCATCGCCGTACCAGAGGCTGACCCCGTGCTCGTAGCCGTAGGCGTACTTCTGGTTCTGCCGGATCAGCCCCAGGTAGCCGTTGTTAATTACGACGATCATGATGGGAATGCCGTGCTGTCCGGCCATGGCCAGCTCCTCAACCATGAACAAGAGGCCGGCATCTCCCACCACTGCGACCACGGGGTCGGCGGGACACGCGACTTTGGCGCCAATCGCCGCCGGCAATTCGTAACCCAGGGTGCCTGCTCCGCCCGAAGGCAGGTAGCGCCGGGGACGTTCTATGTTCTGGAGTTGGCCTGACCAGATCTGGGCGATGCCGCAACCCGTTGTGAAAATCGTGTTGGGCGGGAAGAAGCGGTTGATCTCCTGGAACACGCGGTGGGGCTTGAGAGGGACATTGTCGTAATCGGTCCGACGGGCCAGTTCCCTTCGCAGGGCCGGCAGCCGCTTGACCCGCTCGGATGGCTCCGGATGGTATCCACGCCTCTGGGCTTCCTCCAGCAGGGCTGCCAGCGCCAGCTTGGCGTCAGCCACGATGCCTACCTCCGGCGGAATGACCCGTCCGATCTGTGTGGCTTCGATGTCGATGTGGATGAACTTCCGGGTCCCGACGTACGTCTCGCGCTTGCCGGTATGCCGGTCCCCAAACCGGCATCCCACGCCGATGACCAGATCGGAGTCGAGAAAACACCGGTTCCCGATCGGCTGCCCAACCTGGATGCCGGCGTGACCGGCATTGAGAGGATGGTCGGGCGGGAGGCCCCCCTTGCCCATGTAAGTCATGATCACCGGGACCGAGAGGTACTCCGCCAGAGCCCTAAACTCAGCCGTCGCCTCCGACAGGATTACCCCGCCGCCCAGAATCATGATCGGGACCTGGCTCTCCACAATCAGGTCCACCGCCCGCCGGATGGACTCCGGGTCGGGCTGCGGTCTGGACCAGGGCAGACTGGTGTCCTGCTCGGGACGGTAATCGACCTCGGCCATCTGTACATCCAGCGGCAGGTCGATCAGCACGGGGCCCGGGCGGCCCGAGCGTGCGGTGCGGAAAGCCTCCCGCATCACCTTTGAAACCTCCGCGGGATTTGTGACGCACCAAGTCGCCTTGGCTACCGGCCGGGCGATCGTGGCAATGTCCACACACTGAAACGGTTCGGTCCCGAAGAGACTGGAGGCGGCTTGGCCGGTGATGGCCATCAAGGGTATCGAGTCAGCCTGAGCCGTGTACAGCCCCGTCACCAGGTTGGTGGCGGCAGGCCCCGACGTGCAGATGGCCAAGGCCATCCGCCCCGAAGCGCGACAATAGCCATCGGCGGCGTGGACGGCGCCCTCTTCATGTCTAGCGATATAGTGCTGGATCCGGGAGTTCTTGAGGTACTTGTAGACCGGATTGATCGCCGCGCCCGGTATGCCGAACGCCACCTGAATACCCTCATCCTCGAGAATCCTGACTACGACCTCAGCGGCCTTCATGTCTTCGCCTCCCCCGGACCTCGTCCGCGGAGGAAGGTCAGCCCGAGCTGGGGGCTTCGCATCCTCATTGCTTCTGATTGCGGCCGGAGGGAAACCGCTCGCGCACCAGGCGGCGCCGAACGTCTTCTTTGCGGTAACCGAGGGCAGCGGACAATCGTCCGGCGGCCTCGACCACCGGCCTGGCCAGCGCCGCAGTGGCCTCGCCTCCCAGTCGAAAAGCCGGCCCGGCGATGCTGATCGCCGCCATGACCTTCCCCGCATGGTTTCGCACCGGTGCGCCGATACACAGCAGGCCTTCCTCGAACTCCTCGTTATCGAGTGCGTACCCGCGCTTGCGGATCGCACCCAGTTCGGCCTTCAATCGAGAAGCCTGGGTGATCGTGTGTCGCGTGTACGGTTTCAGGGAGTGAGTCCGGAGGAACTCGGTGATCTGTGGCCTGGGGAGAAAGGCCAGAATCGCTTTCCCCAGCGAGGTGCAGTGAGCCGGCGTGCGCCGGCCCACGGTCGAGGGAGTGCTAAGCGTACGCTGGCTCTCCGCATTGACGAGGGAGATGATGTCTCCCTGGCGCAAAATGCCCAAATGCGCTGTCTCGCCGGTCTCCTTGACGAGCCTTTCCAGGCAGGGACGCGCAAGGTCGCAAAAGTCCAGGCGAGAGACGGCCCGCATGCCCAATTCGAACGGTTTCCAGCCGAGATGATATTTCGAGTCGGCGGGATTCTTTTCGACGTATTGGTTGCGTTCCAGCACGGCTAGCAGTCGATGAACCGTGCTCTTATGCATCCCGAGCCCCTCGGAAAGTTGCGTCACCCCCACTTCGGAATCCTGCTCGGCCAAGGCGTTCAGGATGCTGAGCGCCCGGTCGAGAGCCCGCACGCTGTAGTAAGGAATCTGTTTCATAGCGTGAGACGCCGTTCCCCGCCCTGCAACCACGATCAACGTATCACATCCGCAGATCGAAGTCAACCGTGTTCTTTTCAATAAGTTGCGGCGGCCGGAAAAACTCCTTGACTGGGTGACCCACTTGGCGTATTATCGTGCCGAATCTGGTGATTCTCGCCAGGACGGATTTCAGCAGGAGATGAACCTATGAGCAAGCTGCTTCGCTTTTCGAATGCTACGATATTGCTGATTCTCGCCGCCGGCCACTTGCCGGCCCAGGTGACCACCGGCACGATTGTGGGATCGGTAGCAGACTCCTCGGGGGCGGTCATGCCGAATGCCGAGATCACGGTTGTCCATCAGGGAACCAGTGAGAGCCGCCGGGTCCGCACCAACGAGCGTGGCGAGTTCGTTGTCCCCTATGTGCGCATCGGCGAGTACTCGATCACCGCTGAAACGAGTGGCTTCCGGCCGGAGACGCAAACCGGAATCACGGTTCAAGTGGACCAAACGGTGAAGATTGCATTCACTTTGCAGGTGGGCGCAGTAGCCGAGAAAGTGGAGGTTTCCTCCGCGGCTCCGCTGATCGATGCCGCCACGTCTTCGCTGGGCCAGGTAATCGGAAATAGAAAAATTCTCGATCTACCCCTGAACGGGCGCAATACATTCGCGCTCGGGCTCCTGGCCGGGAACACGATACCGATGCAGGGCATGGGCACGAATCTTCCTTTCGTCACCGGCGGGGGCCGGTTCGCTTTGAACGATGTCCTCCTGGACGGAGTGGACAACAACACAGGTGTCACCGGCACCGCTCAGGGGCGGAACGGCATCGCCTACACGCCCTCGGTTGACGCGGTAGAGGAATTCAAGGTCAAAACCAACAACTTCAGCGCCGAGTTCGGCCGCTCGGCCGGCGGCGTCATTAGCGCCACCATAAAATCCGGCACCAACGACCTGCACGGCAGCGGCTGGGAGTTCGTGCGGAACGAGAAGTTCGACGCGAACAATTTCTTCTCGAACGCCGGCGGCGTGCAGCGCCAGCCTTTCAAGCAGAACCAATTCGGCTTCACCCTGGGTGGGCCGGTTGAGATTCCAAAGCTCTACAACGGCAGGAATCACACGTTCTTCTTCGGCGATTTCGAGGGCACGCGGCGGCGCACCAGCGCCTCCTCGAACGTATTCGATATTCCGCCCATGGATTTTCGCAGCGGAGATTTCTCCGCTTACCGGCCCGGCATCTTCGACCCGCGCGCACGGCGCATCGGTCCAAACGGGTCGGTGATCAGTACACCTCTTCCGCAGAACAAAATGCCGGCCAGCCTGCTCAATCCCTCCTCGGTTGCGGTCCTGGGCCTGCTGCCTCCGCCGAATTTCGGCGCCCCCGGCGCTCAGTCGCGGAACTACCTGCGCATCGCCCCCGCTCCCTATAACAACAATCAGTTCGACGCGAAGATCGATCACCGGCTGAACGACAGGGACACACTGTCCGCCCGTTTCTCTCTGGCCGATCCATTGACGCGCGGCGCCGGCTCTTTCGACGGCTTTATCGGCGGCGGGAGCAGCACAACCCGCAACGTTCGCAGCCTGGCTTTCAGCGAAATTCACATCTTCAGCCCGAGCGTGGTCAATGAGTTTCGCGCCGGCTACTCGCGCCACAACTCGAGCATCCTGGATAACGATACGGCCGCTGGGATCGCGTTTGCCAACAAGAACAACATCGCGATGTTCCCGTTTCCGCTATTGAACTTCCCGAGCATAGCGTTTTCGTACTCAGGCCAGGTCAGCGGGTCGGGCCAGTTCTCGGGTCTCGGTGGATCGGCTCCGGATCTCGAGATCGAAAACACGTTCCAGTTGATGGATAGCGTGAGCATCACTCGCGGCAACCATACGTTCAAGACTGGCGCGGACGTACGCCGTTTCCGGTTTGACAGCATTAGCGGGGGCGGAACGGTCGTGTACGGGTCGATCTTCAGTTCCTCGAGCGACACCGCAGGCTCCGGTGCGCCTCTTGCCGATTTCCTGTTCGGATACCCGTCCAGCCTCGATGGCAAGCAGTTGCTCGATTGGGCCCGCCAACGCGATCTGTACGCAGGCTTCTTTTTTCAAGACGACTGGAAGGTGTCACCGCGCCTGACCATAAACGCCGGAGTCCGATACGACCTCTACACGCAGCCTGTGGACGCCCGCGACCGTGGCGGCGTCTTCGATCCGGCAACCGGCCGCATCGTGGTTGCGGGAAAGGACGGCTTTTCCCGCGCCCTCGTGCGCGCAGATCACAACAACTTTGCACCGCGCCTCGGTTTTGCTTTCAGCGCGTCTCCGAAATTCACGATCCGTTCCGGCGCGGGAATCTTTTTCGCCCGGCGCGAGCAGAACGCCGGCGTGAGCCTTATCGGCTCCAATATTCCGAACACCCCCGTCGCCGTCTTTCCCGCGGTCAGCGCCGGTTCAACTGTATCCCCTCCGGCGACCATCAATACGCCGATCCGGCTAGATCAAATCGATGCAAGCCTGACGGGCGTCACACCCGCCAATCCGGTCAGCTTTCAGATCCGCACGCCGGATCTTCTGAACTCGCCGGACCCTTACGTGGCGCAATGGAATTTCAGCCTGCAGTACGCGCTCCACCGAGATCTGATGATCGAAACCTCATACTCGGGCGCGAAAGGCACGAAGCTGATGTCGCGGCGGAACGTAAACCAGATCCGCCTGGAGGACGCTTTGGCCGGACGCACGACGCAGGCCGATCGGCCGTTTCCGCTCATTAACAATCCCATCGCCTTGGATGGGGGGGCGTCCAACAGCATTTACAACTCCTTGAACGTACGGCTGGAAAAGCGCTATAGCGCAGGATTCTCTTTCCTGATGAACTACACATGGTCCAAGAACATCGAATCGAACGGAAACGGCGACAGCTCCTATAGCCAGAACGGGGGCACGGCTTATCCTCTGGACAGTTACAACCTCACGAAAGAGCGGAGCTACGCGCCGCTCGATGTTCCCCACGTCTTCAACTTCAACTACGGCTACGAGTTCCCCTTTGGCCGAGGCAAACGCTGGATCAACGGGAAAGGCCCGTTAAACTGGGTGCTGGGAGGATGGCAGATCAATGGCATTCTGACAAAGCGCAGCGGCTTTGTAACCGATATCCGTAGCTCTCTGATTGCCGCTGCCAACCAGTTGTTCGCCACGTTCAACGTTCCGGATCGTGTCCCCGGCGTTTCCATGTACCTGCCGAATCCGGGGGTGGACGGCTTCTTCAACCCGGCCGCATTCACCAACCCGCAGCAGGTCCGCAATGCCAAGGGGACTCTGATTACGCTGTTCGGCAACGCGGCGCGGCGTGTGGGGCGGGGACCTGGATCGACCAACTTGGATTTCTCGCTTTTCAAGAATTTTCGTGTTCGCGAACGCTTCAACGTGCAGTTTCGGGCCGAAGCCTTCAACCTGACCAACACTCCGACATTCTCCCTGCCCAGCGCCAGCAACGCAGCGCTCACCATCGGCACCCCGAATTTCGGCAAGCTCGGCAGTTCGTCGGCGACCGGCCGCCAGGTGCAATTCGCACTGAAGCTGAACTTCTAGGAAACCCATGCACAAACTCCTTCTCCTTCTCGTTGTGGCCGCCCCACTGCTGCCGGCCGAAGATCCGCCTTTCTGGTACGGGGCGGTATATTTCCGCAAATCCAATCCACCGGAAAAGGATTGGGCCCGCGACCACAAGACCGCCGCCGAAGCCGGCATGAACATCATGCGCCACTGGTTCCTGTGGTCGGCCATCGAGGTGGCGCCCGGCAAGTACGACTGGCGCGATTACGATCGCATGGTGGAACTGGAGCGCCAGAACGGCATCCGCACCGTGATCGCCGAAATGACCGGTTCCGCCCCCGAGTGGACTTACAACGCCTATCCGAAGGCTCGCATTGAATCGCAGGATGGCCATGCGAGCCCCTCCGCGATGTCGGGAAGCAGCGCCACGGGAGGGCCTCGGCTCTGCCTCGACAACGACGAATTTCGCGCCAAGGCCGGAGAATTCCTCAAAGCGCTCGCCTCCCGCTACAAAGACAACCCCGCAGTCTACGGTTACGACTTGTGGAACGAGTGTAACATGAGGGCCTGCTATTGCCCCGCCACCGTTGCGAGATTCCGCGTGTGGCTCAAGAAGAAGTACGGAACCATCGAGGCCCTCGGTAAGGCGTGGCGGCGCTATAGCTTCGCCGATTGGAACAACATCGATGCTCCGCGCGATGCCGGGCCATATCCGGATTGGATCGACTGGGCCGAATTCCGCGAAGACAACGCGTACGAGTCACTCCGCTGGCGCCGCGACGTCATCCGCTCGGTGGATTCCAAGAACCGCATCACCGCCCACGGCATCGCCGCCACCCTCCATTCGCTGCCAACCAGCGTCGCCAATGACTGGCGCGCCGCCGCCGAGGTCGAAACTTACGGCTTCACCTGGGTCGTCGCGCGCCACGGCAACGATCCCTGGCAGCAGTTCCAAGCCGTGGACCTGGTCCGCGGCGCCGCTCGCGGCAAGCCGTTCTGGCATGCCGAGCACCAGGGTGGCCCGCTCTGGATGCAGCCGCAGGTGATCGGCCACCCTATCGAGGGCGGCCGGAAACCCGATGCGAAAGATATCCGCATCTGGAACATGACTTCCTTCTCCACCGGCGTCTCTGGCCTGCTTTATCTGCGCTGGCGCCCGCTGCTCGACGGCCCGCTGTTCGGGGCGTTCGGCGTCTTCGATATGGACGGCGGACCCACGCCGCGTTCCGACATGGCCGGCCGCATCGCCAAATGGACCAACGCCAACCCCAACGTCTGGAAATCCAAGCCGGTCAAGGGTGATATCGGCATCGTCTTCGTGCCCGAATCGGAGCGCTTCAATTACGCGCAACAGGGGGACACGAAGTTCTACGCGGACTCCGCGACCGGCGCCTATATCGCGTTTTTCGATTCCAACATCCAGGCCGACTACGTCCACATCGATGACATTTCCGAATACCCGGTGGTGTACCTGCCTTACCCCGTGTCTCTCTCCGCCGCGACCGTCGCCAGGTTGCGCCGCTACGTCGAGCAGGGAGGCTACCTGGTCAGCGAAGGCGCCCCTGGTTACTTCGACGAACATGGCCATGCCGGGGAGAAGCAGCCAAACGCTGGTCTGGACGAGGTCTTCGGCGCCCGTGAGAGCGATATCGAATTCACTCCCGACCTGCTGCAGAACCTCACGTTTCGATCGGCAAACGGTCAGGTCCGCGGCAGCATCTTCCGGCAGATGTACCAGCCCGTGGATGGCAAAGCCGTGGCTACCTACGACAACGGCGCCGTGGCCGCCGTGGAGCACGCTTTCGGTAAGGGCCGCACCTACCTGATTGGAACCTTCCCGGGGGCGGCGTATTTCCGCAAGCACGACGAGGGGACCCGCGAATTCTTCCGTGGCTTCCTCGACTGGGCCAAGCGGCCGCAGCAGGTCAGCATAAGCGACAACACGCTGAAGGCCCGCCTCCACCAGGGGCCGGGCGGCACTTACCTCTGGGTGGTGAACCCCAACCGCGCCGAGAAGACGGTCACCATAACGCTTGAGGCAGGCACGTGGAAGAACCTGCGTCGCTTGTGGGGCGAAGGTGCGGCCACCCTCGAGAAACGGACCGTCAAGGTCCGCCTGGACGAGCGCGACGCCGCCGTGCTGCGGTTGGACCCTTTCTGAATCTGACTATGATTGAACCATAGATCGTCACTAAGGAGCGTCTTATGACAAGGTTGCCTTTCCGTTTTGCGGGAATTGCTTTGGTGTCCTTCGCGTCGATATTGGCCCTCACCGTCGCGCCGCTGGTCGCGCAGCAGGCTGGCGGGACCATCGTCGGAACCGTGGAAGATGCGAGTGGGGCGGTAGTGCCGAACGCCGGGATCTCCCTGCTCCACGTAGCTACTGGCGACACCCGCCAGGTGCGGGCGAATGAGAGGGGAGAGTTCACCTCGACCTTCATGCGCATCGGCGAATACACCGTCACCGCGGAGTCGCAAGGATTCAAGAAGCGGGTGGCCACCGGCATCGTCGTGCAAGTGGACCAAACCGTCACCCTGCGCCTGACCCTGGAAGTCGGCGCTGTCACCGAGGCAGTTGAGGTAACGGCGGCAGCCGCCCTGGTGGATGCGGCCACCTCGTCGCTCGGCCAGGTGGTCGAGAACCGGAAGATCGTCGACCTGCCGCTGAACGGCCGCAATGCGTTTGCGCTCGGCTTGCTGGCAGGCAACACCATCCCGATGAGCGGGATGGGCTCGAACCTGCCGTTTGTCGCCGGCGGCGGACGCTTCTCCACCAACGACGTGATGCTCGACGGCATCGACAACAATACCTCTGTCAACAGCAACAGCATCGGACGCAACGGCATCAACTTCACGCCCAGTGTGGATGCGGTGGCCGAGTTCAAGGTCAAGACCAACAACTACGCCGCCGAATTCGGGCGCTCGACGGGCGCCATCATCTCCGCCTCCCTGAAGAGCGGCGGCAACGTGTTCCACGGCAGCGCCTTCGACTTCCTGCGGAATGAGAAACTGGACGCCAATAACTTCTTCTCCAACGCCGGCAGGGTCGCCCGCCAACCCTTCAAGCAGAACCAGTTTGGATTTACGCTGGGCGGACCGGTGATCGTGCCGAAACTGTATAACGGCAGGAATAGGACTTTCTTCTTCACCGATTACGAAGGCCTGCGTCGCCACACGTCCGCCAGTTCGAACGTTTTTGACATCCCGCCGCCCGACTACCGTGTCGGCGATTTTTCCCGCTACCGCTATGCCATCTTCGACCCCCGCACGCGCCGCCTCGGGGCCAACGGGCAGGTGGTCTCGACCCCCCTGCCGGGCAACCGCATTCCGGCGTCGTTATTGAACCCGGGCTCAGTGGAAGTGCTCAAACTGCTGCCGGAGCCGAATTTCGGAGCCGCCGGCGCCGACTCCCGCAACTTTCTGCGCGTCGCCTCGAATCCTTTCTCGAACAATCAATACGACATCAAGATCGACCAGCGCATCGGCGACAAGAACAACCTGTTTGGCCGCTTCTCCCGCAGCCTCGCGAACGATCCCAACCCGGGGAATTTCGACGGCTTCATCGGCGGCGGCGGAGCCAACATCCGCAACGCCATCAACTCGGCACTGGGCGACACCCACATCATCTCCAACTCGGTGGTGAACGAGTTCCGTGCCGGCTATACCCGCCAGAACGGCAGCTTCGCCGGGCTCGGACCCACCGGCGCCGACTTCGCACGGCAAAACAAAATCGCGCTCTTCCCCTTCCCCGTACAAAGCTTCCCCAGCCTCGCGTTTAACTACTCGGGCGCCGTCAATACGCAGAGCCAGTTCAGCGGACTCGGCGGCGGCGATCCGAATATCAATATCGAAAACACGTTCCAATTGTCCGACACCGTCTCCATCACGCACGGCGCGCACAACCTGAAATTGGGCGTGGACGCGCGCAACTACCGCTATGACGTGGTCCGTGGCGGCGGCCAGTACATCTTCGGGTCGATCTTCAGCTCGTCCACCGACTCGCCCAATTCCGGCGCGCCCCTGGCCGATTTCCTCTTCGGCTACCCCTCCGGCACTCAGGGAACGCAGTTGCTGGATTGGTCCCGGCAGCGCGACACCTATGTCGGCATGTTTGTCCAGGACGACTGGAAAGTGACGCGGCGCCTGACTTTAAACTACGGATTACGCTACGAACTGTATACCCAACCCATCGACTTGCGCGACCGCGGAGGATTGTTCAACGTCCTCACGGGCCGCATGACGTTGCCCGGCAAGGACGGCTTCACCCGCGCCATTGTCGATGGGCACCATAAGAATTGGGCGCCCCGTCTGGGGCTGGCCTACAGCGTCTCCCCCAAGCTGACGGTCCGCGCCGGCTCGGGCATTTTCTTTGCCCGCCGCGAAATGAACCAGGAAGTCACGCAGTTCGGCGGAAACATTCCGAATACGCCCAGCATCGTTTTTCCCAATGTCAGCGCCAGCGCCACCATCAACCCTCCCGTCACGTTGAGCACCCCGCTGGTGGCGCAGCCAACCGACGCCACGCTCTCCAACTTCACGCCCACCAGTCCGCTGAGCGTACTGGTGCGCACGGCGGACTTCGAGAACAATCCCAATCCCTTTTCGGTGCAATGGAATTTCAGCGTGCAGTATGAGCTCATCCCGAACTCGGTTTTCGAGGCCGCATACTCCGGTTTGCGCGGCCGGCGCCTGGTCAGCCGCGTCAATCTCAATCAGATTCCCTGGGACAATGCCGTTGCCGGCAGGACCCGGCAGACGGACCGCAAATTCACCAACATCAACAACGCGGTGGGGATGGATTCGGCAACCGGCCGGTCGTCTTACGATTCCCTGCTGCTGCGCTTTGAGAAGCGCATGAGCAACGGGCTGAACTTCCTGACCAACTACACCTGGTCGAAGAATTTCGAAATCAACGGCACCGGCGGATCGAGTTCCTACAACCAGAACGGCGGCACCACGTTCCCGGTGGACTCCTGGAATCTGCACAACGAAAAAGCCATTGGCCCCTTGGATGTGCCGCATGTTTTCGTGGCCAGCGCGGGCTACGAACTGCCTTTCGGACCGGGCAAACCGATGCTGGCCAAGAAGGGCCCGGCCGCCTACGTTTTCGGCGGCTGGCAGCTCAACGGCATTTTCTATCGCCGCAGCGGCTTCACCACCGACATCCGCACCAGTCGCGTCCCCGCCGGCAATCAACTCTACGCCACCATCAACGTACCCGACGTAGTCACCGGCCAGCCGGTCACGCTGCCGAACCCCACCGTGGATGGCTGGTTCAACCCGGCGGCCTTCACGCAACCCGGCACGTTTACCAATCCAAGCGGCGTCGCCCTTACTCGCTTCGGCAATGCCCAGCGCCGCATTGGCCGCGGACCCGGATCGAAGAACCTGGACTTCTCGCTATTCAAGAATTTCAAAATGACGGAACGCGTTAATCTGCAGTTCCGAGCCGAGGCGTTCAACTTCACCAACTCGCCGACCTTCAACCTGCCGAGCGCTTCCAATTCGGCGCTCACCATCGGCAATGCCAACTTCGGCAAGCTGACCAGTTCGTCGGCCACCGGCAGGCAGATTCAGTTTGGCTTAAAGCTCCTTTTCTAACCCATGAGATCGATATCCCCATTTCTACTAGCTGCGTGCTCCTGTCTGTTGCTTCAGGCGCAGCCGGCCGCGTTGTTCTCTGACCGCGGTGTACCCCAGATCTCGTTCGCGGCATCGGAGATTCGCCGCGCCCTGGCGGCGCAGGGCGCGTCGCTGGCCGAAACCGGCATGGAGAACCTGGCGGCCAACAAGAGCCCGCTGCGCTTCGTCATTGCGGGCAGTTCGGGCGAGTCCCAGCGCATGGCGCAGGCCCTGGGTGTGGCGCCCCTCAAAGCCTCCTCCCCCCAGGCATACTCCATCCGGCGCCAGTCGCGGAACGGCAGCACTACCATCGTCGTGATGGGCGCCGACGCCGCCCGGCGAAAGGGTCGTCGGCATTCAGATGGGTCCTCACAGCATGCTGGACGAAGGCATCGACCGGGTGCTGGATCTGCTCCAGGAGGCGGCGATCAACTCAGTGTTGGTGTACAGCCACACCTACTACACCGCCGACGGGATCCGCAGAAAACGAGTCCCTGCTGTCCTGGCGCCGGATCATGGAATCCCCGTGCGGGACTTGAACAGTCGCAACCTGCCCTACGTCTGGGTAAGGCATCACGAGGAGTATTTCAAGGAGACGGTCCTCCGTCACCTGCCGCCCGACCCGCGTCAGGAGTATGCCAGTCACGACCTGTTTGCCGAGATGCTGGAGCCCTGCCGCAAACGGGGCATGAAGCTGTACGCCCGGATCCTGGAGCCATACACGATGGAGATGGCAGGGCTTCTGGCGAATTGGGTGAAGGTGCTGACGGTGGATGCTTATGGTCGTCCCGGCCGGCTCCCGTGTTTCAACAACCCCGACTATCGGAATTTCTGGCTGGCCACTGCCGAGGACATGTTCAAGAGCTACCAACTGGATGGGTTCCAGTTCGGCGGGGAGCGGGTCGGCCCGCTCTCGAATCTGATCGCCAGCGGCATTGCACCCTACTGCTTCTGCCAATACTGCCGCGCCAAGGGGCGGGACAAGGGCATTGATGCGGAGCGGGCCCGGGAGGGGATGAAGGAGCTTCACGGTTTCATCGCTGTCGATCTGCTGCGGAACAACACCATCCCGGTGGACGGCGTGATGACCACCGTGATGCGCCACTTCTTCCGCTACCCGGAAATCCTGGCCTGGGAGCGGCTCTGGCGGGAATCAAAGGAAGGGTTCTTCGGGAGCATGTTTGGCGCCGTCAAGGCGATCAAACCCACGGCGGATGTCGGCGAGCACGTTGACCATCCCGGGACGACGTTTGACCTGTTCTACCGCGCGGTCATGGGTTACCAGGAGATGGCCGACTACATGGATTTTATCAAGCTCATCCTCTACCATGACATTGCCGGGCCGCGAACCCGAAGTATGTTCCTGGACCGCTTGCAGAGGACGTTACTGAAAGAGCTGTCCGAGCAGCAGTCGCTGGATCTGTTCTACACGCTCAAGGGTTACGACAAGAAGGTCGAGCCCAAGCTGGAGGAACTGGACAAACGAGGGCTCGGAGCCGATTACGTCTACCGCGAGACCCGGCGGTGCGTTCAGGCGGTAGCGGGAAAGGCCAAGGTCTATTCTGGCATCGGGATCGACATTCCGCACAACAACCAGACGTTCTCGAGCACTCCGGAGGGGGTGTACGAGGCGACGCGGAGGGCCTTTGAGGCCGGCGCGAGCGGCGTCCTGATTTCGCGGGAATATGACGAGATGCGGCTACCGAACCTGCGCGCGGTGGGCCGCGCAGTGCGTGAGCTACCCAAAGCCGGCGCCTGAAGGAGAGTGGAATGAGACAACAGAACAGCCGAGATGTGTCCCGGCGAAGGTTCCTGCCCATCGGCGTGGTCGCGGCCGGGCCGGCGGCGTTGGCGGGGAAAGGCGCGAACGTTTGGGGAGAGGCGCCGGCGGTCCGAGCCGCCTCCCGGTATCCGGTGCTCGAAACGGTGGACGTGTTGGTGGCGGGCGGCGGCCCGGCGGGCATCGGAGCGGCGCTGGGGGCGGCCCGGGCGGGCGCCAAGACCCTGCTGGTAGAGAACCATTCTTTCTTCGGCGGCGTGGCCGCCTGGTCGCTGGGAATGCAGATGAACCAGATGCGTCCCTTCGCCAAGCCGCGCTCGGCGGTCCACGAACTGC
>Ga0315289_10009509_pt1 | contig 13988 bp, 14 predicted proteins | sample YL17G11_40_MG_FD_203452 | JGI IMG/M metagenome (GOLD analysis project Ga0315289, IMG submission 203452) | Sediment microbial communities from Yellowstone Lake, YNP, Wyoming, USA - YL17G11_40 | ecosystem: Environmental > Aquatic > Freshwater > Lake > Sediment | place: USA: Wyoming | collected...
TCAAGTTTGAGAACCCTCTGCTGCGACGCAGATGGAGCCGGGCGACGCAGAAGAAGGCTGTGGCTCTTGAGAGAGAAGTCTTCCTAGCAGATTATCCTAAAGCGTTCGTGTTCCCTCCTGGAGGTCCCTGCAGAATATGCGCCTCCTGTTCGGCAAACAGGAGAGAGTGCAAGAACCCGTACGCTGCTCGGCCTAGCTTGGAAGCGTTTGCTGTGGATGTCTACTCAACGGCCCGCAAAATGCGGTATCCAATTCACGTGCTGAAGGGATACGGAGAAGAGATGAACCGTTTCGGACTACTACTCGTAGAATGAATCACCAATCATTCAGCTCACGTGGCTGTCACACGGCTCCGTCACTCGTGGGGCTTGTTGACGCGTTTCTCAAGTTCCACAAGCCGTTTGTGCTGCCCGAAGATCATCGATAATAGCGGCACTTTCTTGACGGGTGAGGCGAGGAGTAACGAGGGAGCTTGTCTGCTGCTCCAGTCCCGTGTGTGGCTCTCTCACAAGTCGAAAACGACGACTGACTAAGTAGATGGTACGGGGAGTGGAACTAGGACTCAGCATGCAGTGTCCAAGATTCAGGATTAAGGAAGGCATCTTCTGTGAAAGCTTTTCTATGAGTAGTCAGCAATGCTCTGCGAGCAAAAATGTCCGAGGAAAAGATTGCAGGCATCATGCGTGAATTCGTCCAAGCGCTCGTTAAGAAGGATGTTGAAAAGGCTCTTTCCTACTTTGCAGATGACGCCTCTTGGAGAACAAATGAAGGAACATTCAATGGTAAGAGTGGCATAAAGAACTACTTGACTTGGATGTCCAAGACAATCTCAAATCCAAAAATTACAGAAGCGGGGATTGGCCTCTTGGTGAAAGGAAACACGGCTGTATATGAGAGCGACCAAGAGGGAACCTTCGAAGGTACGAAATATGGAATGCGGGTAATCTGCGTACATGAATTCAAAGGTGAGAAATTCCAGAACGTCAGAACGATCTATGACAGGCTTTCGATCGCCAAACAAGCAGCCAAGGGATTGTTCTCAACAAGAATAGTGAACTCTATCGTCAATCAAATGGAAAAAGGATTGCATTAGTAAACCAAACTCTTTGATCTGTTTCTGGGGGGAAGTGTCCCCCGCCCCCTCCCCCAGGACTATGAGCCCTAGAATGATGAAGGGGATGATAATGACGGTGAAGTCGGGGTAGAGGACGACGCAGATCACGACGGTGATTTTTTGCGCACCAGCTGACCCACCTATGAAAAGCCTGATCCCGTACGTGATTCTCGGGTGGTTCTTCCACGTGGCGCTCGGGCGTCGCAGTTTGAACCCCTAATTCTGCATGTGATGGTGAAAATAGTGAACGGTATGGTGTTATGGTGAACCCAGGCGATAACGCGGGATCACTTCCCGCGAAACCATCGAGGTTGACATTTCAAGGCAGCAGCTAGAACTGACGCGAATTCCGGCGTATGCGACCTACTGATGGTTTGCTCACGCGGGGCTCGAAGGAGCGAAGACAACCCGCGGGGCTAGTCCATGTAGCGTTCCTTGAATGTGTTCCATCCGCCGACATTCTGAACGTATGCTGAAAGCGTGGTCACTACTTGTTGATCCTGCCAGGGTGGCACGTCATCGACTACCAGGTTTTTGCCAGACCAATCCGCCACGAAATGGAGGCACTCGTGTGTGAGAAGGTACAGTAAGTAGCCTTCTAACTGGAAGCGTCTGGCAAGGTAGCTTGCGTAGGAATCATTCACGAAGACCAGCAGGTCGTAATTGATTGCCTTAGCGGTGATTGCGGAATCAAAGTTCTCCAGCTCCATCCTTCTCGCTAGGTTCTTTCTCCTTCTTGGACTAGTAGTGTGAACCCAGCCTCCTGCGACGGGCTCATCCCACGCCATGCTCCAAGCGTCGCATCGACTGAGCTTTGCCGTCAATGTGGAGCGAGAATACCCCGCAGGAGCAAGTTCTGTGACAAGTGTGGGACTGCCGCGCTACGCGATCAATAGAGATCCGTCCTCTTGCTATTTCCTTGTTGGCTCCTGCAAGGCGAAACGCTCAAAAGGAAAGCTCTGGTGAACCCAGATTTCGTCATTAGGCTTTTTCCGATAGCGAGAGACAAAGAGATCAACGCCACAAACATTGCACCTAATGCGTTTCCAGTGCGACAAGCGGGCGCGGTGCCGCCAAGGCAGGTCTTCGAGTGACTTGCCTATCGCTAGCTCAGTTGCACAAGCAACGCATTTGCAGTACCACACTTTGACTCAACCTCCAAGGATGAGTATTCGATTTGAAACACACAACACAATGCCCGGAATGAAAACCTTCCAGACGGAAGTACATGGAATCGACTATGGAAAGATGGCTGCCGATTAGCCATGTTCGCGTGACTCTGAGGAAATCTTTTAGCGTATCGAAGCGCTGTGCTAGGCTGGGGCCGACGTCTAGACCGATAGGTGGGGCCGACCGACACAAGTCGGGCTCACTCGTCTAGAGTTGATTTGTTGTGTGTGTGGATCACTTGGTCAGCATATCCTCCGAATCGACCCCCGTCGATCTCAGGAGTTCTTCGAATCATCTGAGAGTGATAGTCGCCCACGAAGCGGAGATTCGTGTTAGACCCCGGGCATCTAGTCATCATGACAGTCAGTGCAGCTTCAGGCCAAATTGACTACGAATATTCTCAGGAAGACCCACAAACCCTCGATGAAGTACAGCCCCAAAACGAGCTTGTACGACTTCTCCTTCTTTTTCATCATGAGTAACCATGCACTACTTGCCACCATAGCAAAAAGAATCAAATCAAGAGGAAGATTCAGGAACAGAACTGGCAGGGCGCAGCCAGCGGCCACGAACGTGGCCACTATGGGAAGTATTCTGCTCTGCTTCAACTTGGTGAATACTGTTTCAATACCCGATCGCTTGTCCTCTTCAACGCTGCCAATGTCCTTGAGGAGTGAACCGCCTGAGAATACTGTGAGAAGCAGTAGGGCCAGAAGTGCAGCTGGTTGCGATGATTTTTGACCTGTGATTGGTATCAATGCTCCAAACAGAAATGCCGCGGATGTGCTTGCTCCTATGATCAATCCTGACAGGAGGTAGTGTTTGCGTCTGAGCCTCGGATACTCCACAGCGAAGTAGACAGCCACGCATACCAGAAGCCATGGCAACGGGCCAAACGGAATGGCTGAAAGCAATGCCATCAAAGCCATCAGTTCTCCGTAGACCAAGTACGTAGGCAGTCCTGTCTTGTGGTGAGACTCGGAAACATCATCGAATACGATTGCGGCCTGCCAGGTCCAGAACGCAATCAGCACAGATACAATCAGCGGACCATAGTGTTCAGGCGAGATTGCCGAGATCAGCGTTGGATGCACAAAATACGTACCGAATAAGACCATCGCCGGAAAATGTATGCCTCTGAGCCTAGTGCGTCTCAGAACAAGACAACCTGCATGTGGACTAAAGAGGTCAATACTGGCGATTACCAGGGCGTAGATGATGATGAGATAGCCTGCATAGAGCTGAGGTTGAGTGAAGCCTATGCCAAGTCGAGAGGTAAGTGCAGGCGTCGACACGAGGGCAAAGACGAAGACCGCCGCCATCACTGCTGCGACAGATCTGAGCACTGACCGCGTCCGATATAATAGATATCCGACAACCAGGACCGATACCAACACAATCTCGAACTTGATTCCAGCACTGAGGATTGTCAAGTATGCAAAGGGACTGGTGATCTGTCCATGAGACTCGGGAGAGAAGAAATTGTAGATCACAGGCTGCCTCAGTACGTAGTGGTCAATGAACGGGGGCATCAGTATGATTGGAAATCCGAGGGAAGACATTCTCAGCAACTCTGCGTAGGGAAGTCCTGAGACAATCGTTACAATCACCGGGAAAAGTAGGAGGGCCATCGCGAAGTAGGACATTATCTGAGCGTACGAGAAAGGGTCGATGTGCGCGTAACCATAGATCGAGCCCATCACAGCAACCGCCATTTGAAGCTCAAGTAGTATTCGAGCGTAGGATAGGCTCAACACATAGACAGGTAGCAGAGCAAGAGTGAGCTGCCCACGCACGGTGGAATATACAAACAGCAGCGCGAAAATCACTGCAATCCAGAAGAGCCAGTTCTGAAGAAACGTTGACCAGTAGAAGTTGAGCTGTGTCTCAAGCAAGCCGCCGGGTTTCTTCCAGATTCCGATCCATGCCACAGGTAGACCGAAGTTGCGGAACCAGCTGTCTCGGGAGAAGACCGTGGCGTGCTGCCAGAGAAGTTGTGCGACCACTGTAAGGAATGACGCCAGAAACCCCAGAAGCAATGATTTTGAGAGAGGCCTAGCATTGGCCTTCACTAGCGGCAGCACTTCTAGCCAGATCCCAGTCTCTCTCACAGATTTCACCTGGGTCCTCCAAGCGGAGTTGCCGCTAGCGGGATTAAGCTTCTGACTTGCTGCATGACGCGTGAAAGACAGACTGAGAGAGCCGGTTTGAGAGAAGATGGCGATAGGACGCACTGCAATACTTCTAAAGCCTGCGTCTCCGGACTAGCGCTGCGACAGTCACAATTCCGGCCATCGAGGCGACGGCGAACCATGGTAGCATCACTGCAAGCTTGTCAACAGGGACCATGGCGCCTCCAACCGGTGCAGCGAGAGGTTGTTTGGGAGGTTCCTTGTCTGGGTCGAGAATGCCCTGCGAGCTGGACAAGTCCGTTAGTATCCCCAGAAGGCTTGCCCCAGTCTTGTCCGTGGCATCGAAGCTCTGATCAATACTTGAGGGCCATGTCCACCAGTACACCTGTCCGTTTGTCTCTTGTCCCAAGCCGAAGCCAAAACCCGCTGGACTATGAAATAGAGCGAGAGGTACGGCCACCTCAATAGTGTATGTGTAAACTTGACCACTTAGAGCGCCGCTTGGAGAGCGCCCGACACCGTAGTCAAATGTGACGGGATTCCCGTTCATGTCCGACGGGTTACCGGGGACCCCATGGTAGATTGTGCCCGGAAAATCCTCTTCCGGTGGTCCTCCAATAGCCGCAATCTGTCCCTGACCCTCGTTAGCTTGGCCGTCCCAAGAGATAACATACTGTCCGTAAGGGATGTAGATCTTAACCCACGCGTCCTCCGGCGGAATAGGATCTCCAATGTCAAAGCCCAAGTACACCAAGCCAAGTCCGTCATCGATTGTGTTTGGATTGCTGTCTACGTCTTGCCAGACCCCATCGCGAACGAAATCAAACGCCAGAACCAGGACGTACTTGTCAGGCGACGAGTCACCAGCATTGGGGTCTACATTCCAGGTATGAGTCCACTGAAATCCCAGGTACAGGGTCTCCGCGTCTCTCATGACGTACAGTTGCGTTGACTGGCCAGGTGGATACTCCAGTTGCCAGGTATCACCGGTCGTCACGTTCTGGGCTACCCCGTGCAGCCTTAGGCTGTAGCTACAGGTTGAGTTCCACTCTCCTGCGCCCAGAATCCCATCAAGGCTGGGACTGGTGGAGCACTCACAAGAGTACACCGTACCACCGCCCTGAGCCCAAGCTGAAGGTCCCGCGAACAACAGGCATATGACGGATAAACAGACAATTATCCGAGACAAGGACGCATTCCTATTTCTCGGCAAGCTACGCTACCCAGACTTGGGATGGCAACCTATGGAATTGGGCATTCTGTGACCCTTGTTGGCAACCTAGAGTGACAGCGTGCAAACTGAGAATACGTCTGACCACTAGCAACGATTGAAAGCTCGCCGGTGCTATCGCAGCGTTGTGGTCACTGAATATGATGATCCGTTATTCAGAATTAGGGTTATCATGTGAGAGCCTTTCAGGAGACCCTTTGCTGAGGTTGAGGACGTATTGTTAGCACAAGCTTTCCAGTCAAGTTGAAATCCCTCCCCAAGGATTCAGCGCAGCGATGAGCAAACAATTCCCACTTGACGCAGGGCAATCTTATCATGTGGCCCTCGTCGTCTCCAAGCCGCCACCAGTAGTGTCTCAGACAAGCACTGTCAGCTCGACTACAACGACCACGTGCACAACTGTAAAGACCGTCTTCTTTGCCCCTCCATCTTGCGAAGGGATAATCTCGGATATTCGTGGAACGGTGTACTGGTACGACATGTACGGAAATCTTCGTAGGCTTCCTTGGGCGTTGGTGACCGCCACGAGCGTAGGCGGTGGGATCGCGGCGACCTCTTCCACGACAGAGGGAACCTACGCCCTATGCGTGCCTCCAGGCACCTACAATGTGATAGCCTCGTCAGATCCCGGTTTCACTCCACAGAGCAAGATGGTCACTTTTTCACCCGGAGCCCTGGTTACCGGGGTAGACTTCGAGCTTCAGCCTTCCGGCGAACCAATCCCAGAATATCCGGGGCCCCTTGCGCCCGCCTTGCTCGTCATCACCATACTTGCTATGGTCATCTTGACGCGACGAACCAAAGAAGGGCGACCGACTAAACAAGGCTAGTCTGCACCCACAATTATCCTACCCAAAACCCTCAGACGCGAAGGGCGTCCAGGTTTCAGATGTGTGGGAAAGCAAGCGCTGGGACCTTCGAAAACAACTCAAGAAGATCACTTCGAGAGAGTCAGAGGTGCTCTTCTCCGGATGGGAAGACGGCCACTTGCGCAACTCTATTGCTCATTGCAGGTTCAAGTACGACAAGAGTTCACACAGAATGGTCTTTTGGGACTTGGATCCTAGAACCAGAAAAGAAAATTATCGCAAGTCGTTGTCGTATTCCAGCTTCTATGCCCTCTTTGACAAAACAGGCGACGTCGTCGTGGTTCTCGCCTACCTTTTTTTCATTGTTAGGGTTTACGACTACGCATTCTCTTCTCAGCCGTTTGGGTGACCTTCCAATTCAGTTTCCGTCGATGTGGTTGCGTGACTATGCTGTATGGATGACGTAGCCAAACAAGCCAGTCAGACGGTCTCGCCAAACCTGAACGGTCTAACCCCGTCTACATTAACCAATTCCGCGTTAACTATGGTCCTAACGTAGAAATCCACTTTGTCTCGGTCCTTCGCATTCTCAACAAGCCTCGCGGTCAGCCTGCCGCCAGTGAATTCGTCAGGCTTGACCAGCCATCGAGTGGCGGCCGGATCTACCAAGAGAAACCTGTCTAGCGGGGCGTACCTGTTCGACCACACGATCCTGAGGCCTCTGCCATCTCACAATGAGAAGTATTTTCTTCCCGACTGCATTCTGATGCCCCTTGGGTCACTGAGCATCCAAGAGGTAATCTCGACGAACTTCTCAATTGGGGCCAGCAGCACCTTTGGGTTTATGCCCTTGGATAGCTCGTCCAAGACATCGTGGAAACCTTCCGCCGTGAATCTCTCAGAAGCACATCTGTGTTCTCTTGCATTCTTGTGCCAGACGTTACGCAAATAGTTTCTTTCACCCAGGGCTATCGATCGCCCCAATTCGTCTACGAGAATGACGCGATTCTTCTGTTCAATATTCGCCGAGGGTATTGAGACCCTCAACCCGATCTGCGTGAATCCCAGATCTTCATGGATTGAGGGGTTATAGTTCTCGACCATGCTGATTTCTTGGATTAGCGAATCGCTGTAGTATGCCGTCGTAATCGACTGGAGTAGCATGACAGCTCTTGGAGATGGTGGGACCTCCTTCGGTTCCGTCCTTGGCTGGGCCTGGAATTTTGCTTTCACCTTCCGGCGTTGTTCTTGATCTGTCAGATGGCTACGATAGGCGCTCGGTAGAGTTTCGGCCACAGTCTTGAATTCCCTAGCATATGTCTGGTCGTCAAAAGGGAGGTCTCTTACCCTACTTGCGAGGGGACTGGGCACAGTAGGCGCAGGTTTCATCAGAGTCCATACAGAGCACATTGGTCTTCTTCGGGTGAAAAGGACGAAGGGTTGCTGACCGCAACTGAGTGAGCCGCAAGCGAAACTGCCTATCGTGCATCTCGGAGAGTCAACTGCATATAGCGTTCCGATGCATCGTCGACCAAGTGTCCTAGTCGCAGACAACAAAACAGGAGGAGTTATTTGAACTACAGGTCGGCGAAGACGATCGTGTTGTGGTTGAGGGTGTTTCTCATGTCATTGCCGTAGCCATAGGACGCTTTGTAGTCTGCCATGAAATCGTGGAAGTTGACATTCAGTCCCGCGTGATGGAAGACCACCCAAAGGTTCCCCAGATAGCCTGAGGCCACATCCCCCGACTCGTTTTCTGAGTCTTGAAGGTCTATGAGTGTCATAGTCACGCGGCCTTCGACAGCAGGCCCATCTTCCCAATATCCCGTGGCGTTCTCCTCGTCAATCTCGAAGTTGTTCGCGTACGTGTATGTCTTGTCATTATGAGTCATGTAAGGTACGTCGCTCGCCCAGCCTTCCGACCAAGCACAGTTCACATGAGACACACCGTTGATGTAGTGCGGACTTGGGCAGTACGTGGTGAACCAAGTTCCGTAAACCTGGTACATAGCGAAGTGTCCGTACTCGTGTTGGATCACGTCGGGGCTTCGGGCATCATTCATCGTGGGCAGGTGTATCTCGCCTCCAACATGGTAGTGAGCCCACGACTCGTATGGAAAGCGAACTACCACACTAGGCAAAGTCCAAGGGTCTGCTAGTCTGTTTGCGAAGAAGTTCCAAGCTCCCCAGTTCCGTGCATCGTTGGCTATCGACTCGTAGATCATCCAAGCCCCTCTGTAGACGCCACCGTCGCCGGCGTAGATGCTCCAAGTCCCCAACTTGTATCTGGTAGCGCTGGGGCTGGGATACTTGCACGGTATAGCAGTGGCGTAGGAATCATAGCCTCCCGTGGGAGTACGAACCTCCCCCGCACTTGTCGCAGGGAATACCTCAGCGTACAAGCCGGCAGAGCCAGGATTCTCTACGGTTATCTTGAACTTCCCGGCCTTCCTTCCGTACCCACCTGTCAAACCCTCTCCTAGAAGAGCGTTATCGGAGCAGCGATGAATGTGCACCCATCCCCAGACGATGCCCATCAGCGATGTGTCAGCGCCGGTCGAACCATCGTTGCTCAAAGGCGTTGTGAACTTGCCCTTCACCCCCAACCTTCCTGGAGAGGAAGCGCTAACTACGTCGGAATCTGGCGAGGTGGGTTCCATCACAGATCCTCTCACCTTCTGGTCCAGCTCCTCGTCTGGCCAGTCATCCATGGAGACGAGAGTGTTGAGAGGACGTTCATCGCTAAATGTGTAGACCGGCAATCCTGTCTGCCATTCTAGTGAAGTCCAATCCAGTCCGACTACGGAGGGCGCAACCCACACATCACCCGGCAGCACAGAATTCGCTTTGAACACTGGGCCCGCAGAGGTCAGAGGAATCGCCACGGATACGATCGTCGTGATCAACATAACGATGCAAAAGATCGATGCAACAGAATTCCTCATTCTCCATTGCCTCGCAAGAGCGAGTTAACCTCGTCTTGCTGCATTCATTATCGCTGCTTCAGATACATAACACTTGTCACAGTCCGCTGCTGTGCTGTTCTAACTACCCACATCTGTCATGGAAGTATACGTCAGCGGGATAGAGATAACGAATCCCTTGATGCGGCCGTTCATAGTTCCATCCACGGATACTACCCTGACTTGTCCCAATGATCCAGTCTCTTTTTATCACTGACACATGTTGGTAGCTAGAACAACAGTCCGCTGCTGTGCAGGCTGCCCTATTGAACCTAGAACGAGGAGGGCGACAGATGAGACACATACAAGATACTCAGAATGTATTGCTAGCAGACCACGCATATGCCGTACAAGTCGGGCTGTCATGTTGACTCCATTCAGCTCTTGCCTTGCGTAACGCCATCTCAAGAAACAGAGAATACCTCTTGGCGGCCTTCGCAACTAACATATTGCAGATGGCGTATTCCGTGACAATGCTCGGGAAGGTCGGGTCCCGAGGAGGTTTTCCCGTCGCATCGAGTGTTCTATTCTCTGAACGCATCGTTCCAAGCTCTAGCACTTTATGCGCGCTACTCACTCACTAGTGCGCGATGAAGAATGAATCGTAGAAAGATGGCAGTCATCTCATCAGCTGTTATCGTTCTGGTGCTCGCATCATTCTACGTCGGAACACTGTTCTCGCCCTATGCGGTTGTGACCCCATACGGTCCGCTCGCTGATTCCGGCGTTGTGCCACCGACCGTGATAGAAAAGACAGGGGCGGAGCCGGCGTACTTGGAAGAGCAGACGCTAGCACAGGAACGCATGGTCATCTACAACGCGTACATCTCTCTCGAAACCAGCGACATCCAAGGAAGACTTGACAGAATCAGACAGCTCGCTGAGAACTGCGGCGGATATGTAGCAGGTTCATCACGGTCAGCGTACGGCACGCAGGCGACCGCCGAGATATCTATCCGGATTCCCAAAGAGAGATTCCACGAAGCGGTAAGGCAGATAGAGACGTATGGCAAGGTCTTGGACGAAAGAACAACGAGCGAAGATATCACTCAGCAGTACATCGATTTGAAGGCTAGGTTGAACAACTTGGAGAAACAGGAACAGCGATTGCACGAGATTCTTGGCATGGCGAAGACGGTTGACGAGATCCTCCGAGTCGAGAGCGAACTGTCCCGTATCAGAGGAGAAATCGACAGTCTACAGGGCCAGATCAACTATCTAGAAAACAGCGCGGAGATGTCACTCATCTCTGTCAGCCTGATCGAGCCAGCGCCGCCGTTCACACCGCCAGACATGGATTGGGGCGAAACGCTCGAAACCGCGATCTTTGGACTCTTCGCGATCCTCCGTGGCCTCATGATTCTAGTAGTGTCCTTGATTCCGCTAGCCATAATCGGGTTGCCTATATACTACATGTACAGACGAAGAAGACAGAAAGAGAAGAGATAGAAGATGGCCAGGGGAGCGCCTCTTCTCATTGTCGCATTCGCCATTCTGCTTGCTGTCAGTCCGTTGGCCGGCGCAGATCGATGTCTTCTGCCCATATCTGACGCAGATGTCTATGGCCCGGGACAGAAGGCCATAGTCGCTTGGAACGGCAATATCGAGAGACTCATCCTCTCAACAGACCTCTACGCTAGCGCAGACACCAAAGTCATCGAGATTCTCCCCCTCCCCTCCCAGCCGACTGTAGAGATGGGACGGTTCGAATCATTCCAAGCAGTCCAGCAGCTCATGATAGCCAACGCACCTGGAGCACCTGGGAAAGGCCCCACAGGTCTTGAGATAACATTTCACGAAAAGATCGGAGCCCATGACATAACGGTAGTCAAGGTGACATCAATCGATGATCTCGTCCGGTTCGCTCTCGACTATGCCAAGAAGATGGACATCGGCGTACTACCAGCGATCAACAGAGATACGACCGGGATTCTGGAGGATTACTTGTCCCGTGGGTTCGAGTACTGGGTCTTCGACCTCGTTGACATCTATTCCACGACAAGGAGCATAGAGCCGATCGCATACGAATTCCATTCATCGAGTCTCTATTATCCCCTGAAAATCTCAGCCACAGCCAAGGGGCGAGTAAACGTAACCCTCTACCTGATAACGACTTGGCAGATTAGCGAGACAGAAATCCCAGGCAAGATGAGGCTCGCCCGCTACCAGCCGATCGAGCAAGTCATCCAGTTCCAGATCTCCCCCAACGACCTGACGACAATCGACCCTGCCCTAAGTGGACTGTTCCTCGTAGCTGATGGTCCGGCAGCCTGGTTCACGGCGGCGAAGTATGACGGCGACCTGAGCGATTTGGACTTCGACCTCGAGATCCCACGACAGTCAGTCACGTGTCGCTCGATAGCCGTTAGAACGGACAGAGCCGAATACAAGATCGGAGACAGTGTGAAGATAGACGTAGACTTCACTCACCTGCTTCCAGACTGTGCTGAGATCGAAGTTCTCCACTCACATGAAGTACGGATCCAAGTGCGCACAGTAGATGGCAGCGAGATTCAGTCATGGACATGGCGAACAGAGAGCGACCTCGCTGAGACAGTTGTCTGGAGAACTTCCGAAGCAGGCAGTTATGTGATCTCTGCAAGCGCATGGTGGGACGGGAGTAGGCTCGAAGTCGAAGATCAGACCACCATAACAGTCCTCAGCTCAACCCTACTGTTGCCACCATACGTTGTCTATCCCGACTTTGTTCAGTGGCGCGTCTACGGAGTGACGATCGCGGTGATCTGTATCCTGATCGGCGTGGGCGTTGCATATCTACTGCTTCGTTCGAAATCCAGAGAGGAGAGCCGGGTTCAACAGCATGGTCGTCAGAAGACAGGGTAAGTGACGCCTTGGAAGAGACTCCAGAACAATCCGGTCGACTTCGGATCTATCGATCGACTCAATAATGCCTTTTTGGGAGGAGCACATAGCTTGCGGAACTTGGGCTAATCACCAAGGCGAGAATCAATGTCAAGACTAACCGTTGAATGAGCACAATAACGTAGCCAGTAATCGTTCCTACAAGAAACAATGATGCATCGCCAGATGACGCCCCACACCCCCACAGGGCTAACACACTACACCACACACCTGCCACCTGACACCCCACCCACAGCAACCGCATGGACCCCTCAAGGATACACTATCGCAATCCCCTGAGACCCCATACTTGGATACTAGGATACTATGACCATACCTGATACTCTCCTCTAGCACTCTACCCTAGAACTCCTTACCCCCCGAATATATCCCACCATTACAGTATGCCTTTTTCAATCCGGGAATAGTTTTCAGAAAAAGATTCTAGAAAGGAAACCCTGTATTGTACCGCAGGGAGGGCCAAATCAGTAAGTAATCCTTCGTTTGGCGTACCACACAACCACAATACGAGAGGAAAAGGCCCATGAGTGCGCACCATGAGATCCACACACACAAATTACCAACGACGACGGACGACGGTTCAGGAAACGAGAAGAATTGAGGCAGTTCTTCCATGAGGGTGCAAAGCCTGAAATCCCATACTACCCTAAGCATATGGTACCCAGTAGAGAAGGAGGTGTTGAGTATGAGGAATAGGCTGTATGCGCTCGTTGGGCTTTTCCTACTCGCGGTTCTCCTGGGCTCAGTGCCTTGCTCAGTGGCGAGCGATTCCGCTGCCGGGGGTGGTGTCGTTGGTGCCGTCATTGGCGGCACTCCTAGCTTGGGAGACTACGCCGCTGATGAAGAAGAGGGAGGCGCCGCGTATGCGGTGACATTGACTTTCGACCCGAACAGTATCTCAGTCGATCGCGGCACCACAGCTTGGGTGGACCTGTATGTCCACAATGACGGATCATCCGCCTTCACTGCTACAAGCTGCAAGATCAAGGTGAAATACTCGAATGGAGTGAAGGAGAAACTCGGTTGTTCTCTCTCAGGAAGTTTCACAGTATATCCGGGCGGAACCGTCGTGCTAGACTGGTGGTTCCTTCCAGGAACTAGTGCCCCCCTAGGCAAGTCGACCTGGACCGTCACTCTGATCGGCACTGTCGGCGGAACAAAAGTGAAATCAGGGAGCGGTCTGGAAATCATCTACATCACTGCGCCCAGGTGACTTCTCCTCTATAGTCCCCCTTTTTCTATTGTTACGACAAGTTGATCGTTCACCCGGATGAGGCCGGGGTTTGCAGACTACATAGGGCAGAAATCGACTTGGGTTTTCGTTGTCCGAATTGTCTCTTGCTGAAAGAGCGAAACCAAGCCTGTCCCCGATGCAGACCTAAGAAGAGGTATTAGATCGGACATGGTAAGCAGTATGACATAGGGGAAAGTGTCTTGTTATCGAATCTCCAACTGCCAAATACGGGCGGATTACCTAGAGTGGGGTCATTGGGAACCGTAAAGCACTTGCAATACAAAAAGAACATACCTACATGGTTTTGATATGTCTGTCCCCAAGAGGGTGTTCAGTGACGATTCTGCCTATCGATTCTGGCCGCTACGGTTCGCCTGAGATGAGGCGCATCTTCGACGAGGAGAATAGACTGCAGCGCATGCTCGATGTTGAAGCCGCACTTGCACGAGCAC
>Ga0315289_10009510_pt1 | contig 13988 bp, 9 predicted proteins | sample YL17G11_40_MG_FD_203452 | JGI IMG/M metagenome (GOLD analysis project Ga0315289, IMG submission 203452) | Sediment microbial communities from Yellowstone Lake, YNP, Wyoming, USA - YL17G11_40 | ecosystem: Environmental > Aquatic > Freshwater > Lake > Sediment | place: USA: Wyoming | collected...
CCCGTCCTACGCGAACGGCAGCGGCTTGAACGGGCAGGAATCCCCCTTCTGCGGTGCGGTGTTCGTCGCGTAGGTCGGGCTTCCAGCCCGACAATGCCTTTCTGAACACAACCTTGATCGCGCCCGATCTACGTAGCGGCGCCATCCATGGCGCCCCGAAGCCGTAAGCTGGCGCCAATGCCACTGCGCCCCCTCCGAGGAGGTTGTGTCCAACAACGGGCTTGACGGGCGAGGACGCCCGTCCTACGCGAACGGCAACGGCTTGGGCGGGCCGGAATCCCCCTTCTGCGGTGCGGTGTTCGTCGCGTAGGTCGGGCTTCCAGCCCGACAATGCCTTTCTGCACACAACCTTGATCGCGCCCGATCTACGTAGCGGCACCATTCCCAGGCCTGAGCCTGCCGAAGGCATGGCGCCCCGAAGCCGTAGGCCAGCGTCAATGCCACCGCGCCCCCTCCGAGGAGGTTGTGTCCAACAACGGGCTTGACGGGCGAGGACGCCCGTCCTACGCGAACGGCAACGGCTTGGGCGGGCCGGAATCTCCCTCTTACCGTGCGGTGTTCGTCGCGTAGGTCGGGCTTCCAGCCCGACAATGCCTTTCTGAACACAACGAGGACCTTGGGGTGACCGTCGTCACACGCGCCTAATGCGCGGTTTGGCCGCCTGCGAGCTTTGGGCACAACACGGATAGGGGGGAAGGGGGGGAAGGAACCATGTTCACAGCTCTGCTGATGCTACTTGCCACGGTATGCCTCGGCGTGGCCTACTACCTGAGGCGCTTCGGCTTCGAGTGATCGGTCCCACACCGGCACCCTCATCTCGGGCGGCGAGGACGTAGAGCATCCGGGGACCAATTGGGGGGCGCCTTCATCTCCTGGCACGACGGCCAGTTGAGGGGTGTTGGCCTGCCTGCCCTCAGAAGATCCAGAACGTGTACATCGGCTTCTCGAGGACCACGCTCAGGCTGCTCCAGAAGCTCCCCACCACGAACTCCCCCAGGATCACCCCGCACACGAAGGGGATGACGCTCGCGTGCGCCCGCAGGCCGCCATACCGGAGCAGCAGCACCTTGATCAGCCACGCGAGGAAGATCGGGAGCCATACGTAGTCCAGCCCGAACACCATCCCCAGGGCGTACCCCGCCGGGTGGAACGGCCAGCCCGCCACGCGCATCCGCACCGCGCCGAGGAGCAGCGCGAACGCCGCCCCGGCGCCGATGAACGCCGTCGGAACGGGCTCCGGCCCCTGCGGGTTGCTCAACCACCCCTGGAGCTGCCAGAAGGTTTCCCCAGCGAACCCGACCCCTCGCGCGCCCTTGCTCCCGTACGCATCGCTCAGCAGCGCCCAGTACCCGGAGAGCAGCCCCGCCAGCACCGCCGCCATCATCGCCACCCCCAGCCGTTTGTAGTCGATCCCCGACCGCTCCGCCATCTTGAACCCCTCCAGCTGCACGGGCATCTGGTGGCTGCGCACCATCCGATTGTTGAACCATAGGAACCCGAAGCTCACCAGCGTCCCCGTCCCGAGGCCCTTGCTCCCCAGCACCTCGACCAGCATCCGCGTCGTCGCCATCGAGCCGAGTTCGTGGGTCGGCGGGCCGATCTCCGCCCGCATCTTGGTGACCGCCGAGAAGAGCGCGTAGTACAAGACGAAGTAGAGCAGCATCGCCGGGACCGACCCGCCCGCCCTCGACCAGAACGCCACCAGGAACGTGAGCCCGCCCGCAATCCCTGCCAGCGCGAACCGGTAGGGCATCGGCTCGCCCGAATCGTCCACCCCTCCCGGCATCTCCCACGCCGTCCGCCACACCGCCCGCAGGTGCCGCCGCGCGCTCCAGGCTGCGAGGCCCGCGAAGGCCATCCACGCCCCCCACGCCTGCTCCACCAGGAACGGCGCCCCCGGCAGCTTCCCCCAACCCGTCGCGGCGGCCGCCACTTGCTGCGCCTTCCGGAAAAGGTAGAAGAACCAGCAACTAAATGACACATCTGTGGGCAGGAAGAAGCTGAGGCCCACCACGAATGGGTAGTACGACGCCGGGGTCCAGCCGATCGCATTCCACGGCGCTCCCGCGAACCTCGGCGAGAGATCGTGCAGCTTCACATTCAGCTTGGGCAGACTCGGGTAGAGGAACGCGATTCCGTTGTAGAGATCAAGCCCCGCCCCCAGCGCAAGCCCCGCCAGGAACACGGGGCTGCGGTAGAGCCCAGACGCCCCACCCCGCCGCGTCATCTCGAAGGGAAGCTGAACCAGCGGGTAGGTGAGCTTCTCGTTCTCCGTCCACTGCCGCCGCATCACACCGTTGAGGCACTGCATCACGAAGATGAGCACCAGGATGAACGCGCCCCACCAGATCAGCGGCACGACCCACGGACCGTAGTTCGCCGCCTCGAGGAGGCTCGTCCGGCCCTCGTAGTACCCCTTCATCGCGTGCTCGTCGGACATCGTCAGCCACGAGGGCAGGTGCGGCTGGATCAGCTGCTCCCAGCGGTTCTCCGGCGTCGCGAACCAGTAGGCGTGCGGGATGGTGGGGATGAGCATCTGCATCATGTCGTGCGCCGCGACGCTGCAGCCCAGGCTCACCATGATGTACGCCGTGAGCAGCTCCCCCTGCGTCAGCGCCCACTCCGGCCGGAGTCGCCGCAACACCAGGTTCGCCAGGATCACCAGGAAGAGGCTGAACACGGCGTTGGAGAAGATCGAGAGGCAAGTCGGATGACCGGAGTAGTGGACGATCTCGACTTGCACGACCCAGAGGCAGTTCGGGGGAATGAGCAGCAGCCCAATCAGCACGGCCCGCCAGGTGACGCCGCGATTCGGCGCCGGCCCCGGCTCAGACGACGCGGCAGAGCGCATGGTGGGGTTGATTCAGTCGCCCCGAGGGTCTATCCTTCTGCCAGGGCGGTCGGGCAACGGCAGGGCGGGTCGGGGGACCCGGGGGTACGAGACGGCCAGAGACAGTGGCCTCACTGCCCTGGCCGACTTTCGTAGTCCCTCAGTGCTCGCAGCGCCTCGGGCGTCTTGACCCGCCGCAGCACGCTGCAGGCCTCCTGCTGCTGGCGTTCGTCGGTCCCGCTGAGGGCCGCGACCACCTCGGCCAGGACCGGCTCCCCGCGGTCTACCAGTGCCGCCAGCGCTGCGTCATTGGCCAGCGAGCCAAGCGCGGCCAGCGCCTCCCAGCGACGCCCCCGCTCCGGGTGGCAGAGCAGCCCGGCCAATGCCTCCGTGGCCTCACTCTCCGGCCGTCGCGAGAGCAGGTTCATGGCGTAGGCGGAGGCCTTCGCGTCCCCCTCCGCCGCCGCCTTTGCCAGCGCCGGGATGGCCGCCGGGCCCATCTCGGCCAGCACGGCCCGGGTCTCAGCTTCCACGGCCCAGTAGTGACCCGAGAGCATCGAGGCCGCCGCCTCCGGCGTCAGCCCCTCCCCGAACCGCAGCTCCCGCCAGCCCGCCAGGTCCGCCCTTTGCTCCGCCGTCATGTGACCCAGGCGACGGTCGACCCACACGAGGAGCTGCAGTGGGTTGAACGGCAACTGGATATAGAGGTCGATCAGGTCGGACAACTCCACGGTGCGCGGATCGTCCGCGCTCCTGGCCGACACCACAGCCACCGGCGTCAGCAGCGTCTCCGGTCGCGCCCGCAGCCACCGGAGGAAGCTCAACCCGTCCATCCGCGGCATCATCAGGTCCAACGTGATGAGGTCCGGCACTCGCTGCTCGACCCGCTCGCACGCCTCGATACCGTCCCCAGCCACCACGACCCGGTAGCCGGCGGCCTCCAGGTTCACCCGGATGAGACGTGCAACGTGCGCCTCGTCATCCACTACGAGGATGAGCGGGGCCCTGCCACGAGCTTCCTTCTTGGTCGGCATGATCTCCCCCAGCTCCTTTCGCAGCGTCTGGCGGGCCCGCTGCAGTCGGCCCTTGACCACTGGCAGGGGCAGGCACAGCGCCTCCGCCGCCTCCTCGGTCGAGTAGCCCTGCAGCAGGCACAGCTCAGCCGCCGCCTGTTGGGTTGGCGGAAGGGCCTCTTGCGCGCGCCCCACTGCGTCCCAGAGGGCGACCTGGCCGGCTGGGTCCGGCACTGCCGGGAGGTCGGTCGCGTCCGCGGGGCTGAAGGCCTCGCGAACCTCCTGCGCCCGCAGGCGCTGTCGGGCCACGTTCCGCGCGATCGTCATGAGCCACCCCTGGAACGCCGCCGGGTGCCTTAGTGTCGGCAGGTGCTCGAACGCGCGGATCAGGGCCTCCTGCGCCACCTCCTCGGCGAGGTACCCATCGCCGAACCACCGCCGGCCCAACGCCAAGAGCCGCGGCCGCTCCCGCTCGGCCAGCTGCGAGAACGCGGCCCGGTCTCCGTCCCGCGCCCGTCGGACCAGCTCGAGGTCGTCATCTGGCCGCTGGCACATGCGCGGACCCTTCCATGAGGGTAGATGCACACTACGCCCGTCCGGGAACGGTCAGAGACCGCGGCAGAGGGCCAGGTGGCAGCGGAGCCGGCATGGACGGCAGCGAGGGCGACCCACCGGGTCGCCCCTACACGGCATCTACGCCGCGGTTCGGCCACAGGGGCGACCCACCGGGTCGCCCCTACACGGCGCCTGCGTCGCGCTCGGGCCGTAGGGGCGACCCGGTGGGTCGCCCTCTGGGCCGCCGACGAACAGGGAGTGCGACAGGCTGCCCGCTGGGGTTGATTCAGTCGCCCCGAGGGTGTATCCTCCCGGCGGTTGCCTGCGGGGCCTCTGAGCGGCTACCAAGGGCGAAGATGACCCGCATCGTTGCCGACCACCTGCCCGAGCTCATCGCCTTGTGCCGCCGCCACCAGGCCCGGCGGCTGGCCCTGTTCGGCTCCGCTACCGGTGACGCATTCGACTCGAGCGGCAGCGACCTCGATTTCCTGGTGGAGTTCCGGCCCCTCGCCCCACCGGACCACGCCGACAGCTACTTCGGGCTCCTGCACGACCTGGAGGACCTCTTCGCCCGGCGGGTCGACCTCCTGGAACGCCCCCCCATTCGCAACCCCTACCTTCTGGAGGCGATCGAGGAGAGCGAGGTCGTGCTCTATGAGGCGGCGTGAGGTGCTGAAGTGCCTCTTCGATATCGCCGAGGCCTGCGATGCGCTGGGGGGAACTGCGTCATCTGGAGTCTGTCGGGGGAATGGGCCCTGGTCCTCGGTCCCGAAGCGGCGGCCTTCCTAGAGCAGGGCGGGAGGGAGGCGCCGGGAGGCTCAGACCAGTAGCGTGGGCCCGGGATCGGCCTCAAGTGCGGCCGGATCAGTTGGCCCAGTCCAGACCGTAGGGAGCGAACTTGTCCGTCGGAATGGTCCTTTCGTCTCCCGTCTGCACGTTGGCCACACGGATGCTCCCGCCAATGGGAAAAGCGATCTCGGTGCCGTCGGGGGACCAGCATGGCGGGCCGTTCAGCTGTTCGGCGGCCAGCGCGGTTGCTATGGTGGCCTCCTTGCCCGTCACGATGTCCAGGTTGACAAGGTCGGCGGTCGTCGGTCCCAGACGGTAGAAGATGATCTGCTTGCCATCGGGCGACCACCGGGGGTGCCGCTCGGAGAACGCGGCCGCTCCAGAGGTCAGGGGCATCGCCTGGGCGGTCCTCACGTCCATGAAGTGGATGGTGGCGCCCGGGAGGAGGCCCGACCCTTCGTTGTTTGTCGTGCAGAAAGCAACCCGAGGTCCAGTGGGCGACCAGTCGGGGTCCACGCCCCGCCATCGCATCACCTCGCCCTGGGGGAAGGGCAAGCGGGGATCGGCGACCACGATCTGGTAGGATGTGCCGTCGTAGAGGCCGAAGGCCAGGAGGTTCCCGTCAGGCGACCACGTGGGTGAGTCGCACTGGGAGGAGACGGGGAAGGTGAAAAGCGGCTTCGTGCCCTTCTCAACGAGGTCGACCACGTAGATCCCGACCCATGCTTCGGACGTGACATCCGTCTCCCATATCGTCTTTGTGCCAACGAACTCCAGTATCGGGTTGCTTTGGACACGGAGGAGGCTGTACCCGCGTCCGGTGTCCACCTCGACTTCTTCCTTCCTCTCCCCAGCCTCCCTGTAGATGGGCTGCTCACGTCGCGAGGAGACCCTGTAGGTCCGTGTCGCGAGCCGGGAGAAGGCGACTGTGGACCCGTCTGGCGACCATGAGGGGGTGAAGTCGTTACAGTAGGGCGTAACCACGGTCTTCCCCCCCGCATCTGTGGATGCGATGGGTGAGCCGTAGCTCGTCAGGGGCTGGAGTTGCGAACCATCGGCCTGAACGGTGAACAGGTGAAAGACGCCCTTGCTCTCCCCAGAGAAGACGATTCGGCCGCCCGAACCATCGGCAGCAGCCGATCCTACGAGCACCGACAAGAGTGCCACCCACGGAAGCATCTGGTCTCCCCCTTCACGCATTCTCCAACGCGCTCGCCCGACCTGGGTTCGAGGACCCTGGGCGATAGGACGGGCCCAAACTCACGCGGGCCAAGCGGCCTGGCCTGGCCCATCGCCGCTCAGCGGGGCCTCTCCTTCGTCTCCTCCGGCGTAGGTGGGAAGGACAGCGTCTCGCGGGCACCCTCATCTGCCCACTGGGTGACCTTCTCAGCGAGAGCGGTGCCACAGATCGACTGGAAGAAGCGGCCCGTCCGCGCCGCGGGATCGTCGTAGACCGGGGCTCCGCCCTCGCCGGTGTTGCACACCCCGAAAACGCGGGCGCTCGTGACCACTTGGCGGACCATCCATCGGAGCGCGCCCACGCTCTCCTTGAACGGATCGAGGAAGATGGCGCACTGCATGACCAGGGCCGCACGGCAGCCGACCTGGCCTGCTGTCGCCGAGGTCTCGGAGAAGAGGCGGGCTTCGTCGCGAGCCGCGGACCGCTCCGTCGGCAAACCTCCCTGGGCCTCCGGCATGCCCACCATCCATGCACCGAGCGTGAGAACACGCAGTTGGGGCTCGCCAACGGCAGCGTGCCGCTTCGCGGCATCCGCGAGCTTCTCAGCGCCGGCGTAGCGGAAGGAGCGGGTAGCGGGTGGCGCCGGTCCTGGTTCCTGACTTTCCCCCCCACTCCCGGGGGCAGGGGGCCTGGGGTTGCCCGCTGCCCTTTGCGACCCCCCGCCGCCACCGATGAAGTGCACGGTACGCGTGATCGTCCTCCCGCCCTCTTGCCTGGACAGCACCATCGCGTCCTTGGCGATGCTCTGGACTGTCCAGCGGATGTTGGGGTTCCTCCCGTCGCTGAGCCGATCGCCGACTCGATAGGTCTGGTCCCGTCCCTCTCCCTGCAGTACCACCGCTGCCCGCCCCTGGTTGTCGTAGAACACGCCCTTGATCCGTAGCCACTCCTCTTCCGCGGGGGCCTCTGGGCTCGTGGAGCCAGCTTGCTGGTCTGGCGACCCTCGCTGCGGCGCCCCTCCACTCGCTAGACTGTACGTCAAGGTCGGGTCCCAGTCCTGCACCGTGAAGAGGTACTGACCGGCGACCAGTGCCGACCACTCGTCGTCCCTTGACAGACCGTCGTACGCCTCTCGAGCCGTCGAGTTGATCTGCTCGGCGGTCTGGTCGTCACCCGTGTAGGCAGTGCACAGAGCCACGCCTTCGGGGAGAACCACACGGGCGAAGTCTGCTGGCTTCAGCCCGAGACGGGCGACGGCCTCGTGGTTAGACCTATAGGCTGCCCAACCTGGGGTGTTGGGGGGGGCTTTGCCCTCCAACACAGCGTCTTTCTCTCCGGAAGGCGAGAGCCAGGTGAGCCTCTGGTCGGAGGGAAGGGGCGGCGGTGCGTCCAGCCCCAGAGCATCCCAGCCAACCGGCAGCGCGACGGGCCGGGCGACCGCCTCGCTCGCCGCGGACTCTGCCAGCGGCTGCGCGAGGGAGGGCAGGAGCCCTCGCAGGATGCCCACAAGGTCATCAACCGTCAGACCGGCCCGGCCTGTTGAGAAGAACCACTTGCTCCGGAAGTACGCCGTCAGCAACCACTTGGCCGCCGGTCCAGAGGCATCAGGTCTCCGTGCGAGATGCGCGGTGGTGAGCGCGGCGAGGACCGGCCAGTTGACGGTCTTCGACGCTTCGGTGGCGAGGGCGATCTCCGCGGGAAGGTCCTTCACCAGCCACGGCCAGGGGAGTTCCGCGGTCAGTAGCCCGCACCCGGCTAGCACGACCTCGTTGGTGCCGTCTGCGAAGAGGCGTTCGACAACAGCGGTCGCCTCATCGTAGGCCGTCTGGCGCTCTGCCGCTTCCGCGGCCACTTGCTTAGGGCTCCTCGTCACCACCCCGTCGACCACGACATCCGGCTTGTCCTTGTTGTCCCGAAAGACCGCCGCACACTCACGCTCCGCCTGCTGGAGAGAGTCATGGAGATCGGCCACTGAGTACTTGCGGGCGGACACGAGGTACTGGGCGGCGACGCATAGGCAGGCCGGCTGGTTGCCGTAAGCACCCTGAAGCGCCTCGAGCGCCGCCTCCGCCGATCCGTTGAGACGGGCAATCTGTTCGTCTGTGAGCTGCGGGTTGCAGACAAGCACGGGGACGACTTGGCCGGGACCGCCGATCGCGAGCCTAATGGGGATGTAGTACTGCTTGTCCAGTGAGAGCTCACTAGCGACCCGCTGGTTCGCCTCGAACGCTTTGGAGGCCGACGGGGGAGGCTGTGCACTGGCCGTGGCGGCGCAGAACAGCGCGAAGGAGGCCATTGCCCCTAAGACCGGGACACGGTCATCGTACCGAGACCTCAACATCACGGTCACCCCCCATGCGGCGTAAGCGCCGACGTGCCCCGCATCGAGTCGCTGGCTAGATCGGGGGACCCCAGACCCCATACTCATCTCGGTATCCCGATCAGGGCTCGCGACCACGATCTGGTGGACGGGACTGGGCAGAACGTCCGCGCCCTGATGCCCCGCCCTCCACACCACTTCGCCGTAATCGCGTGGTCGACCTGCCAGTTCTCCCGTGAGCGAAGAGACAGTGTTCCGGTGCTCAAGGTGGTGGCGGGACGAGCCGCGGCGTCAGCCCTCTTCGTGGCTCCGCAACCCCGGCAACCTCAACTGCGCATCCTCCACATCCGCGATTGCGCGCCCGAAGCGGCCGCCACCGCCGGCCTGGATGGTCAGCTTTCCCTCCCGCGCCCGGACGATAAGGTCGGCCACCTTGCTGCCCACCGTCTGCACGAGCGCCTGGGGCGTGGCCTCGTGGAGGACGGCCATCTCCGAGCCGAACCGGTTGATCAGCCGGTTCAGCCGCACGCTGCCCACTTTGGGGACGAACTGCAGGGGGATCTGGTAGTGGTATGGGGGACGGTGGGACGGGGGGCGGGGCTCGGGCGTGTCGGCGATCTGGTGGATGCGGTCGAGCACCCCCATCGTCACCTCCTCGCTCCCGCAATGTTCGCAGAGGGTGATCGGCGGCTCTTGCGTGGCGATCCAGTCGCACACCTCGCACCGCGTCCGATGGTACTTGCCGAGCCGTGGGTCCAGCCCGTAGTTCGCCACCACTCGCCGACCGCGCTCCCTCCGCAGCGCCTTCAGGAACTCGTCGTACGTCGCCTCCTCCATCCCCAGGAGGTTGTACTCCCGCGCGATCTTCGGCAGCGAGTGCGCGTCGGAGTTGGAGAGAAACGTCTTCCCCCCAAGCTCCGAGATGCGATCCGCCAGGTCGCTATCGGCGCTCAGGCCCAGCTCGATAGCGGGAATGCGCGCCCACGCCTCGTCCGGGAAGACCTCCTGCATCCGCCGCGTGCAGCTTCCGTAGACGCTCCGGTGCGGCGTGAACGCGTGGGCCGGCACCATCACCCCCCCCGCCTCGTGGCAGAAACGCTCAAGCTCGCAGGCCGGCAGGCGGCACATCTGCGAGCTCAACTCGAGGTTGGTGACGTGCCGGGACAGGGCCTTGCTGAACCGCTTCAGCTCGTCGAGCCCGGGGAAGTAGCTGACGTGGTGTGATGGCCCGCGCCTCTCGTCGTAGGTCTCCAGCTCCGAGCCGGGGATGATGGTGAGCTTGTCGCGGTAGCGCAGCCCCCCGCCCGGAAGCTCCGCCATCTCCCCCGCCGCGACCAGGGCCTCGATGTCCCCGATCACCCTGGGCGAGGCGCAGTCCACGATCCCCGCCACCTGCACGCCCTTCCGCGACACGCACTCGATGGCGATGTTCTCGAAGGTCAGGTCGCGGGACGCGGTGACCTTCACCACCTGCCCCGCGGCCGAGGCGCCGATGTGGATGTGGAGGTCGCAGACGAAGGTGTGCATATAGGGAGCCGCCCTCACCCCTTCCCCTCTCCCAATGGGAGAGGGGACACAATGGGAGAGGGGACAGAGGGGCGAGGGCCCGGCCGCTCAGATCAGTGCCATCACGCTGTCCACGGCTGCCTTCGCCCTCGCCGCCGACTCATCCGGCGGCAACGTCGGCAGCAGCTTGCTGAAGGTCTCGATCCCCATGTAGTCCGGGTAGCCGATCTGCTTGAGCGCTCCCAGGAACCCCTGGAGGTCGATCACACCCTCGCCCGGCAGCAGCCGCTCCATGTCGATCTGCTCGTCGCGCGGCTTGTCCGGCGCATCGTTCAGATGGACGTGCACCACCTTCTCCGCCGACAGCGCCTCCAGGTCGGCCACCGTGTGGTGGGCCGTGAACCAGTGGAAGCTGTCCACGAGCAGCCCCAGGTTCGGCTGCCCCATGTCGGCTTCCATGTCGAGCACCTGGTCCAGCCGGTAGATGAAGTCGTGCTTCCCGGTGCGGCAGGTCTTCGGGCCGACCCACTCGAGCCCGAGCCGCGAGCCGTAGTCGTCGAGCACCTTCGCGCATTCCCCGAACCGCGTGACCGCCCGCCGGCGCACCTCCTGCGGGTTCTCGTCGGTGCTCGGGCTGATCCACATCAGGCAGCGGGTGCAGCCGATGTCCTGCGCGATCCTGGCCCACTTCGGCAGCTCGGCCAGCCCCGCCCGGAACTCCGATTCCGACGCCATCCAGTTCGCGGTCAGACCCCAACATGCCGGCTGCACGTTCTTCTCCGCAAAGTGCTCCCGCGCGCCCTCGAGCGACCTCTCCTCGATGACCCGCGCGACGGCATCGATCCCGGTGTCAACCCCCAGGAACCCGTGCCGCGACGCCAGATCGACCAGCTCCTCGAAGGACAACCCTCCACCGATGATCACAGGATGTAGAGACGGTTTCACGAGCCACTCTCCGTTTCGGTGCGGTTTGCGCAACGCCGCCCGGTGCTCGGGCGCCCTTTCCGTCAGGTCCCCAGGAATCCTCCTTACACGTTCCCCCTCGCGGCGTAGGTGTAGCGCGCGGTCACGGCGAACCTCCGGTCAGTATGTCACGTCGAATCAGGGGGTCGCGCGGCCGCGAGACCCCCAGAGAGAAGTGATCTCCCGTGCGAACAGCATTCTCAAGTGTCGGGATCTGTCGGCTTTTGTCGGCCTCTGGGCTGCTCCTTCTGTGCTCCGCCGCCGTCCACGCCGCCCCCCAGATCGGGCCCCTCGGCCCGGGCGCCCACGGGATCGTCTTCGCGCCTGACGGTGATACCAAGGAGGTCTACGCTTTGCAGGTGATCGCGACGTCCAAGGCGCCCGAGTCGGTGAAGCCCGCCGAGCTTCCGGCGGACCTCGCCGGCCGCATTCGCGACACCCAGCAGGGCGTCTACGTTCGCGATGAGTGGGACAAGGGGGCCCTGCTCACCGACAACTGGTCCGCCCGCTGGACCGGCACGCTGAAGATCGACAAGGACGGAGAGTACACGTTCTACCTCACCACGGATGACGGCGCGCGGATGAAGGTCGATGGGTGGACGGCCATCGACGCCTGGGTGCCGCGCCCGCCCACCACGAGCGAGGCCAAGGTGCAGCTCTCGCCAGGGAGCCATGAGGTCGTGGTCGAGTACTTCGAGGCCGGGGGCGGCGCGGTCGCCAGGCTGGAGTGGAGCGCCGACGGCATCAACCGGCAGCCCATCCCCACCGACCGCGTCACCAGCGACGGCCAGCCCGGCTGGAAGGCCGAGTACTTCCAGAACCCCAGCCTCGAGGGCGAGCCGTTCACGATGCGCGCGCCGATGGTCAACGATGACTGGGGGGAGGGCGGTCCGAAGGTGGGGGACGAGGAACCGGGCAGCGTGTGTGTCGAGTGGACGCGCATTGCGCCCGACGAGGTTGTGGGCCGCGTGCATTCCGACCCCAAGTGCAACATCGGGCTCGTGGCCGCCCGCAGCAACGGTTTCCACTTCACCCTCCTCAGCGGCGGGGTGCAGGCGACTGACGGCATCACATGGCTGCCGCCCAGCGACGCCTCCTACCTCTTCCTGGCCGGTTTCGGGGAACTCCTCAAGATCAACGCTGTGGAGGCGCGGGAGGCGCTGCACACCAACGCCATGGCCGGGGCCAAACCCGCCCTGCCGCCCTACCCGAAGGACGCCGAGGGGTGGGTCACGCTGTTCAACGGCACGGACAAGTCCGGCTGGAAGATGCGCGGGGGCGCCGACAACTGGAAGGTGGAGGACGGTGTGCTCCGCAACCTCTCGGCGGGTTCGGACATCCACACCGAGTGGACCTTCACCGACTTCGACCTCCACGTCGAGTTCCGCGTCCCTCCGGGCGGCAACAGCGGCGTCTACCTCCAGGGGAACTACGAGATCCAGGTTGACGACTGCTTCGGCCAGCCACTGCGCGAGACGATGTGCGGCGCGGTGTATCAGCGCATTACGCCCACGGTCAACGCGGCGAAGAAGCCGGGCGAATGGCAGACGTATGACGTCAGCTTCACCATGGCCGGTCTGGACGACAATGGTCGCTACATCTGGCCGCGCGTGACCGAGGTCTTCAACGGCGTCAAGGTCATCGACGACAAGCCGATCACCATCGGGGTGACCGGCAGCGCAATGAGCCAGAACATGCTCGCCGCCGGCCCGCTCATGTTCCAGGGTGACCACGGCCCCGTCGACTACCGCAACGTGAGGATCAGGCCGAAGTAGCGGCCTGACCGACTGAGAGTTCTCGGGTAGGGAAACCGGTACAGTCCCCTTTCCGCCCGAACGGCGGCGGAAAGGGTCCAGTCCCGGTCTCCCTGCTGACACGAGAGGTGGTTTGACAAGTCGCGTAGGCCGGGCGTCTCGCCCGGCAAAGCCGCTGATCGCGCTGTCGCCGGGCGAGACGCCCGGCCTACGCGACTTCTGCAACTGGCTCACGAGACTCAGGAAGAGAACGCGAGGCGACAAGACCAAGGAGAAGGAGGCAACCGATGAGAGGCGCGGCTTGGCTGCTCAGTGCAATGATGGCGCTCGGGAGTGGCCTTACCGGCAGAGGATGCGGGACCTCTCGGCCCACCAACATCCGCGTGGTCACTGAGGCCGACTTTGGACGCCTCATCAACGTGCAGGTGGGAGATCGGGTGAGGATCTCTCTGAACGAGAACCCGAGCACCGGCTACCGCTGGCGCTACGGGTGGGAACCCCGGGGTCACCTGGACCTACTGCGCGACCGGTTCGTCCCGGGCGAGCCCGGTCGGCCCGGCCAGGGAGGCGTGCGGAACATCCTGCTCCGCGCCTCCGCGGTTGGTCGCACCGAGGTCTGGGTCCAGTATGGGCGCTGGTGGCGCGGCGGCGAGCGCCAGCCCAAGAGGTTCTTCATCATCCGCGCCTCCTGAGAGCCTGCCCAGAGAATCGCCGTTGCCGTTCCTGGGAGCGCCGGCATCCAGCCGGCCTCAGAGACGGCCGCAGCCTTGGAAGGCTGCGCCACGACGGCAACACCACTTGCCACCGCTGCCGGCAAGGATGCCGGCGCTCCCAGGAACGGCATTCTCATCGTTCCAGAGTGCCGCAGACCGGCATGGCGGCTATCCTGAAACCCCAACGTCCGCAGCCCTGGACGCTGTGAAAGGCATTGTCGGGCTGGAAGCCCGACCTACGCGACGAACACCGCACGGCAAGAGGGAGACTCCTGCCCGCTCAAGCCGTTGCCGTTCGCGTAGGACGGGCGTCCTCGCCCGTCAAACCCGTTGTTGAACACAACCTGGACGGCTGCGCCACGGGT
>Ga0315289_10009512_pt1 | contig 13987 bp, 27 predicted proteins | sample YL17G11_40_MG_FD_203452 | JGI IMG/M metagenome (GOLD analysis project Ga0315289, IMG submission 203452) | Sediment microbial communities from Yellowstone Lake, YNP, Wyoming, USA - YL17G11_40 | ecosystem: Environmental > Aquatic > Freshwater > Lake > Sediment | place: USA: Wyoming | collected...
CCGCATCAAGATGTTGTTAGACACCTTGCCCGCGTACTCAAACCGCTCGCCCGAAACCTTGTGAGTAAGATGCTCAGTTACAGCATTGTAAAGGTTGTAAAGGTTGCGCCCCTTATCTTCGTTGCGTCTGGGATTCAACCAAAGAGGCTGAATATCATCGCGCAGAGAACCGCTAAGAGCATCCGCGAGAACTAGCTGATTCAAGACGTTAATGCCTTGCTCGTCAGTAATCGCCGCTTGAGCCATAGTCTCATAAACTTTCAGGGCGCTGTGCCCATTGGCCAAAGCTTTGTCAATAGCTTCGGCAAGAAAGTCAACGCTGACCTTGTTGCTATGCTTGCGGGTAGCTGCGAACTCTTTTTCCAGTGTGCTCGCGCCATTCAAACAAACGAGGCGCATGAAACCGAGCATCAAAGCAGCACGCCGGGAACGGTCAAAGCTGTTTTGCAGCGTGAGCTTGAAACCAAACACATCGCCAACACTGGTGGCCAGTTGCTTATTGGCGAAAGTGAATTCGCTATAGAACCGCCTACCCTCACACGCAATTAGCGTGCGCTCCGTATAGCCAGACAAACCGCGTGCGTCAAGCGCAGCGTGCGCAGCGTCAAGTAAATCCGCGTTCTGTATCAATCCGTACTGTTCGGACGTAGTTCCAAGACATTCGCTAGTATCATCCCGGAAATTCCCAAACAAATTAGGAATTACCGCGTTACTGTTAGGATGCCGCATGGGAAGCTGCGACACCGTGAACTGCCACTTGTCAGACTGATTCGATTTCATACTCATGCCTAAAGACTATCATGGGCTTGCAAGAATGTCAACACCTTTCCAATTAAAAGTGTGAAAATCTTCAAACCCTTTGTTTGCAGGCACTTGCGCGGGGTGCCGCCGTAAGTCCCTGTAAATACGCCACTTAGCAAATAAAGCTTGCAATTCTATAAAACTATGTTAATATGGGCGTATGTTCAAAATACGCATGAATCAAACCGTGAAATTGTTCGGCACTTGGCCTATGGTAACTTTCCATAAAGGAACTACCTATACCGCGTATCCCGCGACTAATCAACCAAACTGGCGCAAGCGTGGACTTGTATTTGCAGAGAAACGCAATGGCGAAGGCATATTACTTTGCCCAGAAGACTATACAGTAGTCTGACAAATAAAGCTTGCTATTTGTATAGTGCCATGTTAAACTTTAACAATGAAAAAAACATACAAAAACACCAGTCCAAAAGATGTGCCTCTCGTACCCATGCAGGGTATTTACAGATGGTCCTGTCCGACCCGCAAAGGCAATTCAGTAGATGTGTTCTTCAATACTGATACTAACTTGCTAGTAATAGATGTTTTGGCGGGTAACGACAAGGGCGGCAACGAAATTATGCGGAAAGTACTTGACGAAAGCAAACTCTTAGCGCATACTGTATAACACTATGACTTGCACAATGAAACTCCGTTCTAAAGCTGCGCCAGTAGTCCGTTCTGCACGTGTGGGTAGTTTGGTTTTGATTGACATACCTAACGGCTTGGGGCGCAATGGGCAAGAGTATAAGAGTGTAAGAGCTAGAGTTGCTATGGTGCAACCTACCCATTTGGTTTGCGTATTAGTGGGTTCGAGTGGCGCTCGTCCATACTGCGCCGAGTCTTACAAGCTTGTGAGATGGTAAATTGATTTTCGGGTGAGTGGCGGAATGTAAAGACGCAGGAGCTAACTGCCGACGAGTCCGTATGGGGTGATGAATCCTGTCGGAGTTGGTACTAAGACATAGCGTAACCCGCTAATGAGTTAGCGATAAAATAGTAAACCCACATTGCAGGTTCAAATCCTGCCTCATCCACCAATTTGAGCGCGTGGCGGAATGTAAAGACGCTTTGATGTGGCGAGAGTAGCTTACGGCAATGCCGTTAAGTGATAAATCGGAATACTCGCCGTGCAGGTTCAAATCCTGCCGCGTTCACCTTTTTGAGCACAGATTTCCCTTTGTTTATAGGGACTTGCGCGGGGTCCCGTCCCAAGTCCTTACAAATAGGCCACTTGTGACAGTGGCCCATAGGTAAACGGACTAATCCATTCTGCTACCAGCGTAAGCAGTAATGCCATGCTTATTAAGCACGCTCGCAAATGCATAAGCATAAGCTTCCTTGCGCGTCATGGACTGATTGAAAGCCCCGACCCAAAAACATACGCCTGTTGGATACTTAGGCGAAGTCAGTTTGTTTTCTTTCGCCCACTTCGCAAAAGCAGTATTGCCTTTCATCGAAACCCATGCAAACCCGCAAACCCCATCCATGACTGGCTCATACCGTTTCACAACAGGAGAGCTATCATCGAATGGATTGGCACGTTGCTCGACAACCATCGGCATTGGAATACAAGACTGTCCCGCAGCCATACCAGCAGCATGAGCTTCGTTATAGATAGTCTGCCAGTTTTTTATGTTTTGTTTCATGCCCATATACTATCAGAGGCTTGTTAAATTGTCAACACAAAAGATAACCAATGATACCAAGGACTCCGTGCGGGTCCCCGCCTAAGTGCTTGGAAAAGCGGGGCTTGCATAACAAACCCCGTGAAGACTATGATTCGATTGTTGGCTTTAACCAGATACCCCGCTGCCTTACAGCATCCCATAGAACAGGAAAGTCAACAGTCAGCAGCCTGAAACTCCGTTCAACGTCAGCCCTAAACATCTTGACCAGTTCCTCATATATCCTTTCAGTGGATACGGCATCGAAGTCCATGGGAGTCTGTCTATTGATAGCTTCCCACAAGTCCCGGTCAATCCTGAATTTCTTTGTGACCGCAAATCGCACAGCGCGAAAAGCTCTCAGACGGTCTTCGCTTATGCGCGTGACAGCGTCTCGCACAGCCCGCAGCAAACCGTTTCTAATATCTTCCTCACCGTTAAACGGGTCAAATAGTTCACCAGTCTCGACGCTCTTGGCGATTGCATTACAGGTAAAGTCCCGCCGTGATAAGTCTTGCTCTAGGGTATCAGCGACTTCAACCGCGTCAGGATGCCTGCCATCCGAATAATTGCCATCCTTGCGAGCACAAGCAAAGTCCACACAGCCTAGAACAGGATGCTTACATCGTATGGTGAGAAACTCAGGCTTCTCGACAAAAATCTTGCAACGCTGCTCATTAACTAGATTGTCCCGCATGGCCTCAAACGAAGGGGCGAGGACAACATAGTCCACGTCCTTACATGATATGCCTAACAGAATATCTCTCACCGCGCCACCAACTAGATAAGTCTTAAAGTTCATTCTTTATTCAGTATAATTTCTCGGGCTACCTGCACCCGTTCATCATCGGAAGCGTTTTCGATTAGCTCCCAATCTTTTTCTGTCCACCTGCCAGTATCGGCAAGTACTAGGCCATCTGCGTGTCCATAGCTGCCGTCCGTTGAGAAGTAAAAAGTATCTTTTTTCATGTGCTTATACTATCAGACTTTGCAAGAATGTCAAAACTTTTTAATCTCACAAGACCAGTTTTCGACAGTAGAAGGACTATCCCCCGTAAGCGTGCCATTGTTTACAGCATCGCGAACCACTTGAGCAAGACGGCGCTCGATGTCCTTGTCGCTTTCCCCCTGTGGGTCTATAGTAACGAAAAGAGTCAGCCGAAAGACTTTGTTTTTCATATTATACAATAGCACAACCTTACTGTTTGTCAACACCTTTGTTGGACAATTTGAAACAGAAGTCCGCCTCATGGGCAGCGCCAAGCATACCAACAGAACTCACCATTGTTGCATATCGGATGCCGCCATGCTTTTTGATTAGCTCATCGGCGGCGTACTCACAAACAGAACGAGCAAACGGTCTGCAAGTAACATGTATTGTCTGGAACCTTCCCACGGTCCATAACTTGTAAGCACAAACCTGCCTCAGCCGACTGTTGGCAATCGCCCGAAACTCATCCATTTTAGCTTTAGTTGTCATGCTTATACCCTATCACAGCTTTGTTAAATTGTCAACACCTAAAATCACCAATGTTTCCAAGGACTCCGTGAGGGTCCCGCCTTAAGTGCTTGGGAATAGGCCACTTACGAAAGTGACCTATTCAAGAGCTATACCTTGCGCGGAATTTCATCGGCCCGAGCGTATATCCGCTTTGGAGCAGTCCAAAAATACCGGAACAAGGCAGGGCATAACCAACCATCCATCTTGTAATGCGGGCAGTAGTACCATCGGCCCCGATATTCCTTTTCGCGCCGTTCAAGTGCTATCATGTAGTTAGGAAAAGGGTCGCTTGAAATGGTTAGCCTAAACCCGCTTTCCGCATTAGGAACGAAGCGAATCAGACGGTTAATCATATCGTCAATGCCCAAAATAAAAGCCTCGTTCTGCAAGCCAACAGCTTTATCGTTGAACAGCCAAACACCCTTGCACTTGAAAGGAAACAAGGTAATCAGAGCGTTACTATTAATACCTAAAATGCGTTTAATAAAATTCATACGTGACTATACCAAACCCTTTATGACTTGTCAACACTTTTTTTGTACTTCTCTTGAATCACGTAAAAAGCTTGAAGGACATTATTGCCATGTCCCGCTACTTCTTGTGGTCCGCAAGTAGTGTTCGCGCAATAGACCGTGATTCCATAAGCAGGGTCGCCGGGGTGAATAGTGTCCCCCTGTTGTGTTGACAAGGGGACACTACAATGCGGGCAGATAAGATTAACACTCACAAGCATGTTGGAAACTCAGCGGTGACACCATACTGCCAATGTTCTGATTGCCAGTATCAGGATATAGCCAATGAAACTCGCCCCTGCCGCGATAGACAGCTAAATGTGACTTAATGACTGCATCAGGCTGTACATCAAACAAGGCAATCATAAAGTCCCGATGAACATGCCAGCACGCGCTAGTAATATGACGCCCCATGTACGAGACTTTGTGTCCCGGTGCCTTGCTGGATTTGACGCGCAAGGTGAAGTTAAAACCGTTGCGAACGGCATCAAACCGATTAAATATGACGTTGCCATCATAAAGGCTATTCACGGTCGCTAATGCCGATTGCATATCCGAGTGATTTACGTTAGTTGCTTTCATGCTCTTACTGTATCAGAGACTTACGAAATGTCAACACCTTTCGCAAACTCTTTTCGCCCAATGTTTACAAGGACTTGCGCGGGGTGCCGCCGTAAGTGCTTATAAATAGGCTACTTGTGACGGTAGCCTACCCAATGATTATGTTGGACCAATGACAGTGGGAATGTTAATGCCCAATGCCGCGCAGGACGCGATAGTCTGCAAACTAGCCCTATTTAGAAGCTCACTATTTCCACCGGCCAATAATGGAAGTAACGCAAGCTTCTCTCTGATATAGACTTGTGCGAAGTCCTTATCCTCTGACACGATAGAAGCCGTATTATTTATGAGGTCTGCCAATTTGATGGTTTTGGCTTCGACCGAGATGTTGGCAAGCCTCTCATTCTCTAGCTCGTGCCGAGCAGCCCTATTTAGGGCAGGGTATTTAACCTTGGTGTATTTATCAGTCAATTCTTTAACTAACTGTAATACATGCTCACCAAACTGAACCTTGATTTGACCCTCAGAGTAGCCGGGACACTTGGGAGTAACATCCTCAAGTATGTCATGCAGGTGAGCAGCGACAATCATATCCTCAGTCCCGCCCACGGACGCGACAATGTCAGCGACAGCATCAGTGTGTATCCAATACGGCTCGCCACTGTATTTGCGCTTCTGCTTAATACTATCATGCGCTGCGTGCGCAAATTTTTTTGCTAGTTTGATTTGATTCATACGCTAACTTAACCTAATACCGCAAAAGTGGCGGAATGGGAATCGCAGTCTCACGCTGACTTATGATTTCACACCAAATACACTTGCTTTGGAGAGGAAAGCATTGGCTCATTTCAGGTGATAAGTCCCCGCCCCTGTCAGGCGAAACAGGATTGAACACCCGCACAAAGGGTCCGAAGTTTTGCACAACAATCCCCTCATGCAGCTTGATAATCTTTTCTTTCTTTGTTCGCTCATCAATGTGGCGCTTCATCACTTGCACGCAGGTAACACCGACTTGAATATCTGGTTTGTTCATATTGTTATCCTAATACAGGTTTGTTTAATTGTCAACACTAAACTTAAACTTTCTGCGCGGCCTTGTGCAGGGTTATGTCAGTGCATTGGAAGTCCCCATTAAGCACTCCGTTGTCATAACAAGTCTGTAGCTCATAGGACAACTGTGCAACCAAAGCGCGAGATAGATGGTTTTGCGGGTTGGCGTGAATCTTATGGGCGTGCCAGTTCATCTTCATCATATCTACTTCGTCCTTATCCATCGAGCGAGTGAACTTGACGGTGACTACACACTCATCTTTACTTTTGATATTCTTTGTTTTGGCTACGTTCATGTTTAATAACTTATACTACGTTTGTGGGTTTGTCAATACCTAAATCCTTCGCGGGTTCAAGTATTGTTAATTGTTCTTCGTCGCCATCGTCGTTAACAAGGAACATGGAACTTCCCTCAACCCGAACCTGCTGATTAGCGCCACGGAAGAAACTGGCTTTATACTCAAGCCCTTCACTGTCAACCGTCTCAAGCTCAAGGAACAAGTCTGTTTCAGGGGTATCACTTTCTTCATCGTGTAGGCCGGGATAGGTCAAAAAGTGCTCGCCCCAAACCACAGCCGAGCAGTTGTCTAAAATCTTGTATGCTTTGTCAAATGAAATAATCATAGTTGCATCTTAACAGAGTTTTTTAATTTGTCAACATCTTTCTGGTAACATTCTCGTTCCCCGAAAATCGTTTCCCATCTGCCCTCTAATGGTAAATTCACATTCTGTTTGCCACCGAATAGGGTAGCGGATTCAAAACTCACCCATCCGTCTTGGTTGCTCCAATACAACTGCTCACCATCCACTTTGGCACCTTGGATTGCATGAATAGTATCATCGGGTTCAATGTGATAGGCTGCGCACTGACCACAATAATAAATGGCACGCGCACGCTTTAACTCTTTTTTCTGACGAGGGTTAATGGTTAGTTCGGTACCGTTTTCAATAATTCTCATAACTACACGCTAACACGCATTTACTAGTTTGTCAAGTACTTTCTCACCTTTAACCAATAGTTTTTCGTAGCAGAACGCAGATGCCCTTGAGGACCGCCATTGTGTACTCGGGCAAGACTCTGATAGTCTTCCCGTATCACAAAGCCTTGCGCGTGCCGCTTGAAGTATCCATTCATTACCTTACAGGAATAGGTATAGTTCGAGCAATCGGAATAGCTTCCGGGCACACGCGAGTCTAGCCAGTAAGTATAATGGATTTGCAATGGCCCTAAAGCTTTACCCTTATCGCCCAGTATCGCGCCTGTCCGACCACCAGTTTCAACCATGTTGACAGCACGGTAAAAGTCAGCGGGTAACACTTGCCCGCTTGCGCTTACCAGCAGAACTAACAGTATCACAATCAATAGAGAAGTTCGTTTCATTATGCAATTGTATATAAGTTTTCTCTTTTGTCAACACCAAAGATAACCAATGACACCAAGGACTTGGTGAGGCACCCCGCGCAAGTCCGTGGCAATGGGCCACTTAATGATGTTTCCATCGCCGAGCGACCCACCACCAAAGGTAATAACATAACAATATAAATGCTAGTGTCTCCATAAGTTACTTGGCTTTCGAGTAATGGGCAAAGTAACCCGACTTATACCCGTTCTTACCCGCCCGACGCAAGGCATACATGACTTTCCCTGCAACAGTCCCGGCTGGTTGCGTGCCGTGAATAAGTATGGCGAAGTTACCAGTGTGTTCCCACGCATGAGTATCATCGTGGTCCAAAGGCAAATTGGCAGTGATAGCTTCCGCGTCAGAAAATACGACTTTGACATTGCGCAAATTATGTTTCTCAATAAGCGCGTCATAGACTCCGCCACGTGACGCAACCAAACGCATGTTAAAAGGCAAATACTCTTTACGCTTAATCCAGTAAGGCAAAGCCTTTGTGTAAGCATAGAATGTTATATGCGGCAAGCGGTACGCAGCCAGTATCCACGCGTCAAAGTAAGTCTGGTTAAAAAAGTCCCCGCTTGAATGAATACGGCAAAGCTTGACGTTGCGACTAGGCATAGAACGGCAAATTAAATCCGCCATGCCTAGCGAGCTAGTACATTGTTTCAATAGCTCAAAGTTGCGCCACCTAGATACACGGATATTCTTAAACAAGTTTTCGCCAGTGGCAGCGTAACACCTGAATTGGCACTTTGGCCCGTCCGTAAGTTTACCCGTAATCCTATCAGACTTGCTAGAGCATAGCAGGGCAGCAGGGCAGGAATGACCAGCAGGCAATGAGAAAATAGCAGTATGCTTGCTTAGCTTGGCGTTGCCCATTGCAAAATATAGTGTGTCCATCTTTACAGTATAGCAGGGTTTGCATCGAAGTCAACTACTTTCGCAGAACTTCTATCCTCAAAAGCGTGAGCCAAAATTGCGTCTTTCATGTCAGTATCAGGGCGCTCAGCACATACGATGCCAGACCCGAAAGTCTCCGCCGAATACTTTTCCGAAAAGTCCCGATAGTGCTCGTGACACTCCTTAGCCATACGGTCAAGCTGGTTCCATGCATAGCGCATAGCTTGGCGTACCAAACGGCCTTGGTGAGGCGCATTGCCATTGCATCGGGGTGAGTAATAGCGATTAAAAAAGTAGCGTGTCATTTGCTTACGCTCAGACCAGAACACAGCCACAGTCTCAAGATGGTCCTCAAAAGTCATTTCTCCATTGGTAGCTCCCCAATTAAACAAGCCATAGAACGTGCGCTCAATTGACTCCGTAGAACCACGCAAAATAATGAGCCACGCCGAGCCAAAGTTTTGATACGTCAAACGCGAAGGATAATCGGCATAAATCTCTATCCCGGCGACTGTTTCTTGCTGTTTCTGTTTCTTGCTAATTCTTTTCATGTCCACACTATATCAGACTTCCGTTTTATGTCAACACTTTTCGCAAACTCTTTTCGCCCAATGTTTACAGGGACTTGGTAGGGGTGCCACCGTAAGTCCTTGTAAATAGGGCCTTTTCCATAAAATGGTATATCTATATGGTTGAGGCTTCTACCTAGAGCCTTATTTAGGGTATATTTGTTTTACTTTTAGACTATATTTCATTGACAATCGCACAAACCTAAGATATAGTTGGAATATGAAATTAAACCTTCTGAATGTTAGTGCGGCTACTCTGCGAAAGGCGTTGGCGCTGATTGAGGCGCGAGATGCCAAGGATGCGGAAATTACCGCTCTGTTGACTGGTCAGTCTGTGGGTCGCAAGACCTGCAAGACGGTGAGAAAGTGCGGCAAACGCTCCTTTACGCCCGAGCAGAAAGCGGCTATTTCCGCTGGACTCAAGGCGAAGTGGGCGGCTCGAAAGGCGGCTGCGGCTGCTGCTCCGGTGCCTGTGACTTCCGCCTAATCCATATTAGATTAGGCAAGTGCCTATCCCACGTTTTCCAGTTTTAGGTGGGGTAGGCACAGTCTCTCAACAATCTGATAATATAAAATAATAAAATGCAAATTTACGTTACTGTTGGTTGGGCCAATACCGTTACATTAGATGTGGATGAAGCCCGTCTGAAAGACGAAGCTTACCTTAATGAGTGTCGCGAGCAAGCCGTGAAACAAGCTGGTGACAACATTAATTGGAAAGATGGGATGGTCACTGATTGTCCCGAACTGCCCAACCTTTGTGAGTGATTTGGTACCATAGGCATCTATTTACTGGCGGGTGTTAAACGTGCGAAAGCTAAGGTGCAAATCCTTTACAGGTCCCAATAGCGGGCAAGTAGTACGTTAGAGTGGGAAACTTCGCGTATAGCTAACGCGGAGAAACCTGCAAGCCAGTTTTTTAATTTATGAAACACATTGCCATACAATATCCACTTGCACTTCCGAATGAAAGTGTGATAGTCAAGGTCGGTAAGATTGACCCGCGCTTCTTTACTCTGCACGATGCGGATAAGCTGTGCCGTCCTCGCGGAGAGGGAGCAAATGAGGCTTTTGAACGGGATTTGGGACTGCAAGAGTCTGATTGGGAAGGCTCTGACGAGTTCTAACTTTACGGGGTTCCCGTATCCACTTACGGGAACCCTTTGTTTTCAAGCACTTCATAAGGCACCCGCCGTAAGTCCCTGCAAATACGCTACTTCTTATCGTCCCTCTGTATTAAAGGAACCACTGCCCCCGGTGTAGATAACCCACTAGCTTTATTACGCCATCCCCTTAGCTCGCCCAAGTCTGACTCATCCTGAAACTTCAGACGAGCTTCCATTGCAGTTACCCTCTGGCACATCTTGTCATTTACCATCCCCAATTCCTTCTCTATTTCTAACTGCTTCTGTCGAAGGGTGTCTGTTACGAGACCGAATTCCTTTTGCAGCTTTGAATCTAAAGCCAAGAACTCCTTGGCATCATAATCAGAATGGAGCTTCATCTGTTCTTCCACTCTGCCGAGCAATGCTTTGCCTACGGGGTGAAGTTCTAACGTGGTATGGCTGTGATAATCTGCGGCTAAAGCCTCTACTGCGGTTTTAGCGTTTTGAGAAGTTTGATTCAGCGGCCAGAAAACCGCAGACCCGACAGCCATAACAAGCATAATGGCAGCAATGAGCGTCCCCCAATCCGTTTTCTTCGGAGCCGCAGCTTGGGATATTCCAATGGCTAGCTCTCTTATTTGGCGCTCAATGCTAGTGCCTTGCTCTCGCGTAATCTGGGCCAGACTACTAACATCACGTGTTAGTATCTCTAAACCCGTTTCCAGTTTCGCTACACGCGGTTCTAGGTGCGTATCAAAATTATTTTTGTCCATTCTCCTTTATTTACACCTAAATAAATAGAACGGGACTACTATTTCTAGCAGCCCCGTCCGTATTTGGCCCGACCAGTGGACACACTAACTAGTAGGGCACAATCCTTTGAGTGCGAGATTCTTGAGGTACTCAAGACCCTTCGCTGTAATCATACGTCCCGTGACCGTGATTTCCATAAGGTTGTTACGCTGTAGGTATAGCTCACTGTGCTTCTGCAAAGACTCGCGAGACATACCCGTCTTAGCGCTTAGGCCCGTCAGAGACGTTCCGTGGTTATTCTGCGCAAGGAACCGCAAGATTTGAATCTCGGTGGGATTCAGGCCGAGCGGGTAGATGCTCAGAATCTCTGACAAGTTAAGCCAATCCTTCTTAACAAGAGTCTTACGACCTTGCAAGTATAGAGCGATGTTCCCTGCCATCTTCTGTGCGGCACGGGCGTTCCCGCGCAAGACAGTGGCAACGTCCATTAGAACATCCCCCTCGCAGCTTACCCCTGTCAAACCCATAGCTACTATCTGAGATAGTTGGCTCATAGTATAAGGCTCAAGCTCTACCTTCTCTAAGCGGTCTTCAAGAGCGTGGAATACCTTCTGCGCCTCACTGGTAGCGAAGATAAAGGTCTGCTTGGTGAAGTCCATTTCACACACGTAATCCTCGCTAACGAAGGTGTTCTTGTTAGTAGGATTCGGATTGAGAAACGACAGCAACGCCATTGAAATATCTCTGGGAATCTCAGACGCTTCATCAAACAAGACAGTGACATACTTATCCTGCACATGCTGGATGAACCAGTTGATGAACTGTTTGACATTCTTCAACGTAGAGCAATTGACTTCGTGGAAGACTTTGCGCTTAGGTTTCAGAGTCTTGTCCTTGGCGGAAAGCACTTGAACGACCTTGCCATCCTCGCCAAACTCATACAAGCCCTTGGCGGCTTCCCGTGCAATAGTAGTCTTGCCCTGACCCTTGGGAGCAATCACCAAAAGGTTGGGTATCATCTTGTTCTCGACGTAGCGGTCAAGCCAGAAGCACATTTTCCTTTTTGCCTCAGCCTGCCCGACGATATTTTTAAATAGTGTGTCCATGATTCAACAATAACAAAAGTTTGCTCCGATGTCAACTCAAAACTTATTAAATTTAAAAAATAGGGGCCAGCACTTGCCAGCCCCCATCCAAAGGTAACGACACTCTTTGGGAATCTTAACTAAGGTTGAGGGTCATAGGGAAGACGTAGTAGTCCCCCTCGTTTTCGTCTAGTGTCTTGTTGAGCCTGTTCGCTTTGGCTAGGGCGAGTTTCCTATTGTGCCACGCCCCAAAGTTGTGACAGACTCGGGTGTTTGTAACCGTCTCTCCGTCCTCAATTTCAAGGACATCCTGAGCAATCAAAAATACGTAAGAATAATTCATACTCTTAATATAAACATGGTTTACTCCGATGTCAAACCTTCTTTTTAATTATCTTCTCGTTCTTGGGATAGCGAAAAGTGAACTCCGCATTATCGTAGTGGGCGGGGTCTTCAAATAGACGGCGAGCGTCTTCGTTGAGCTTCTTCTCGAACCACTTATACTGTTCAGTCTCGTGGGCAGCATCATTGACAATGATATGCCGTATGGACTCGGGGGTATCAAGCATCATGCGCTTGGCTACCCTGTTATGAATCCTCCAATAATGCTCTGGCATTCCGTTTTTCATCAGTGTGATAAGGTTAATCTGTTGCGTTGAGGTCAATCACGGTCGAAGCGACAGCAGTTGCGGGGGTAAGGCCCTGAATAGCGCCGTAGATATTCTTGGCGGGATTGGAAATCAAACCAGTGAAGCCTGCGGACTCTGCGAATTTGCGCCCAACAACGATGGGTGTAGTTTGGTCTGCGAACTTGGCGTTCAAGTCGGCAAGCGTAATCTTAACGAAGCTGAATGAGCCGGGGGTGCGTCCCGAGCCTTTGCGTGTAACTTTATTCATGTTGATATTATATTATAGGTTTGTTGATTTGTCAACTCTTTAATTAGAATCAGCCTCGCAACTTCCATTGCCCGCCTCAAACGTCTGACTCCCATCAATCATATCGTGGACGAAAGTAGCCAAACATTTTCGACATTGGAACCAATTTTCATTGGCTGGAACGTCCTCTTGGACACGGAACCATTGATGGCCCTCTGGCAGCTTAATAGTGTTTTTGTTAGTCATAGTAATAATATGGCACAGGTTTGCTCGGAACGCAAGTCTTTTATCAAAATTATTTAAAACAAGGCAGTGAGAGTGTCGAACAGAGCCGCAAGGTTATCACATGCTTGGGCGCGTGCGAGCAGCTTCCGCCCTACCCTATATTTCGCCCAAAATCGTTCGACTTTGCAAGTTTTTCGTTATTTTTAACCATTTTAACGAGAAAATCATTATAAAACGACGAAAATCGTTACAAAACCCTTATTTCACGAAAAAATCGTTCAACTTTGGCCTTTTTCTATTATTTATAAAGCTTTGCTGAAAGAGAGGTCAGCAGAATGGTAGGAAGGTCAGTGAGGACGTATATTAAATAGTCGCTGGCGTTACGTTCCTGCATAAAATTCTGCAACCCTATCACATCCTTAAATGTGCGAGTGGTGTGCTTAACCTTCCCAATGACGATATATTTGGCTTCCATACGTTCAACTTTCAAGGTTTGCGGGTAGCTCGGCATACACGAATGGGTTGTTACCCAAGAGATAGCTGCCATCATCATTATAAAAACACTGGCGTCCCACGTTCCAGCTAGCAAGACTATAGTGTCCTCCCCACGACCAACACAGCAAAAACTTCTTGCCGTCCTGAGCCGCACGAGGAAGCGATTCGGTTGATTTAAAAAAATCCAACTTAACTTCTATATTCTTCATGTTTTTAATTTAACAGAGGTTTGTTGCAATGTCAAGTCCATTGGGGCAGCGGAGAGCACTTTTCTCTAGGGGTTGGTAACGTCAAGCCCATCCGTTTTTATTTTATAACCACCCCACACGTTTTTGTGGGTCTGGTCCCGCCAGTGGCGATAGCCGTAACGCCCTATAGAATAGCAGAACAGGGAGAAGACAAATAGCTCAAACATATTGATAACAAAGGGTGAAGTGGGGTTTATTTTAAAAAGGTATTTGGTGGGGGATATAAAAAAGGCGC
>Ga0315289_10009513_pt1 | contig 13985 bp, 10 predicted proteins | sample YL17G11_40_MG_FD_203452 | JGI IMG/M metagenome (GOLD analysis project Ga0315289, IMG submission 203452) | Sediment microbial communities from Yellowstone Lake, YNP, Wyoming, USA - YL17G11_40 | ecosystem: Environmental > Aquatic > Freshwater > Lake > Sediment | place: USA: Wyoming | collected...
TCCCGAACATTTCCAGGCCAGCTATATTCTTTTAATTTCAATAAACTTTTATGACTGAAAGAAAGATTTATTTTATTGAATTCCTTTGAGAACATATTCAGCATTGCACTAGACAAAATAATCACGTCATCATCTCTATCCCTTAAAGGCGGAAGATGGATATTTATTACACTCAACCTGTAGTAAAGGTCTTCCCGGAACTCTCTTAATTTAACCTCTTTCTCTAAAGATTTATTCGTAGCTGCAATTATTCTTAAATCTAAAGAAATCGGTTCTTTACCCCCAACCCTTTCTATCTTATAGTCCTGTAGAAATCTCAAAATCTTTACCTGTAGAGATAAAGGAAGCTCTCCGATCTCATCTAAAAATACTGTTCCTCCATCTGCATATTCGAACTTCCCTTTTTTCTGAGCATAAGCATCAGTAAAAGCACCTTTCTCATATCCAAAAAGCTCTGATTCCAAAAGGGTTTCAGGGATAGCTCCGCAGTTGATAGTCACAAATGGGTTATCCTTTCTTAAGCTCTTACGATGGATAGCTTTTGACACCATCTCCTTACCGGTCCCGCTCTCTCCAGTGATAAGCACAGTCACATCTGTTGTTGCAATCTTCATTATGGTCTTAAAAACCTCAATCATTTTGGGACTGATGCCGATTATATCTTCAAATTTTTTCTCCTCTAATCTCTCTGTAAGCTCTTTATTCTCGCGTTCCAATCGCTGAATGTGAAGAGCTCTTTTGATGATAATCTTCAGCTCATCCAAATTTATAGGCTTGGTATAGAAATCGCATGCACCTGAACTTACTGCTCTTAGTGCATTTATTTCCTCACCATGTCCGGTAATAACTATCACTTTCAGAAGAGGGTCTATCTGCAGAAGGTCTTCCAGTATATCCAATCCATCCTTCTCATGTTCATACGGGGAGAGGGCAACGTCTAAAGTAACGAGATCCGGGGTTTCCTTGCGAGCAAGCTCTAAAGCCTGTTCCGCATTCGAAGCTAAAAGGATTTCATACTCATCCTGTAATGCCCAGGAAAGCTGGGTCCTTATCCCCTCTTCATCATCTACTATCAGTATCTTCTCTTTTTCCATCTAAAATTCCCTCATAATTTCACCTTTTACAGAGGAAGCTCTACCGTAAAAGTAGACCCTTTGCCCTCTTCACTTTCCACCAATAACCTGCCTTTATGCAATTCCACTATCTCTCTACACTGAAAAAGACCAATCCCCAGACCTTTTTTCTTGGTAGTCTGAAAAGGCTTGAAAAGATTGTTTCTGATAAAATCTCTGGACATACCAGCCCCAGTATCTGAAACTTTTAATCGGATTAAGCCGTTTTTCTCATCTGACTCTGTTATTATAGATAAAATTCCTCCCTGAGACATAGCTTCTAAGGCGTTAATTATAAGATTTTGAAAAATCTTCTCCATCTGAGACTGATCACATTTCAGCAGAGGTAGAGTTCCAAAATTTAATACCAACTTGATCTGTGTAAAATTTGAAACCTTTATCCTGTCCAGAAGATTTTTTAAAACTCTATTCAGGTCACAGCTTTTCAAGTCTAACTTTATCCCCTCTGAAGCTGAAGAGAGTTTACTCATCAGTTTTCTCATCCTTTCAACTGTATCTGATATGGTTGCCAAAGCACTTTTTTGAAAATCAGGATTTTTAAGCTTTTCATCCGCATTCTGTAGAAGCAACGAGAGCATAGAGACAAAGTTCTTCAGATCGTGCAGGATAAAGGATGATAGTTTGTTGAACGATTCCATCTCCTTAGAAATTATTAGCTCCTCGCTCAGTTTTGCATTCAGTATGGCAATCGAAGATTGATGCGCCACTCCCCCTAAAAAAGAGAAATCTTCCTCGGTGAATGACTGATTACTTTCTTTGGCTCCTAAAAGCAGAAGTCCCACCAGATTTCTCTTGGCTATCATAGGCACACAGAGCTCCAGCTTCAACTCCTCCAGTTGCTTCAAAAAAAGACTACCCTCTTCAGTTGAAAACTTCTCAAACCCTATCTCTTTTATTCCTACTGGTTCTCCATACCGAAAGATCCAATCCAGGAATTCCTCCTCCTTTTTTATCCTGAGGTCTAAAGAGCTTTCTTTCGGATGATAGGCTACAGAAAAATCACCCTTAGGTTCAGAAAGGAGGATTATGACATTTTCACTCCGGAGGTTAGTTGAAATAACCCCTGCTACCTCTTTGAGGATCTCTTCTAAGTCCAGAAGTGAAGCGATATTCTCGCTAAACCTGGTCCATTCTGCCCGATAATCCACTTTCCCCTTATAAAAGCTCTGATCCACAAATCTCTTTATCCTTTCCTTGATCGAGCCGGAGACTACTAAAGCAGACAGTATCACAATCACTAAAAAAGCAGCCAGAACGGATAAAAATACACTCAGGCTTCCACCATACGATTGAATCAGTTTAGCAATCAATCCGATAATGATTAAATATCCTCCGATCAAAATAGCCACAGTTGAGGAATAGACCACCTGCCTGGTGATTTGAATCGAAACACCCTTTTCCTTTAGATAACGGGCTAAACTTATCGACCATAAGATACACAGGACCCCCCGGCTCAAAAAAGCAAAATCTGGAATCCGGACATATAGAAAACCATAGGTGACCAAATAGATAAGCAATAGTAAAAGAGCCAGGCTAAAAATGAAAGGGGCGGCTAACCTTTTTTTCTCTGCCTGAGTAGAGGAATGGAAGGTTTTCTCCAGATTTAAAATCGATAAGAATGCTCCCGCTAAAAGAAAGATTAGAAAAAACTTCCCCTGGACGCCAAAGTAAAATCCCAGATCCCCGAAAATATCCTTCTGCAAAAGGATAAGCTTTCCTTTTATCTGCCAGAGAAGAAAGATAAGACTCAGGCAAAAAAAGGGGATAAAGGTGAGCACTCCTTTTTTTAGCTCAGCTTTTGAGTCCTCTCGGCCCAGGGTAGAGGAGAAAAGTATCCAGAGCGGAGGAGTGAAAATCAGCCCGCAACCTAAAAGATAAAAACTGAGATCTGTCTGGATTGGAGTAGTCTTCAAGGAAAGCCAGAGGTACCCTGATAGGAAAAAGATAAATGAAAGGTTTAAAAAAAGAAATGATGTTTTGCTTATCCCTCTGACAGATTTAAAAAGAACCCAGAGCTCACACCCTATCAAAACCAGAAGGGAAAGGCTAATTATTATTTGAGAAAAATTAAACATATACACCTTTCAAGAGCTATTCCCCCAATTTTTCTTTCGTCAAAGATTTTATTCGCTTGAGGCTTAAAAGATTTAATCCATACCCTGATCATAAAGATAGAATCGGGTGAGGGTGGAAATGAGGACATAGTTGGCAATCATAGAGACGAAAATCTCTAAAACCAGAATCAAAAAGACAATCTCCGGATTGAATTTGGAGATAAGATAAATTGCTCTTCTGTTCAAAAAGGTAAAGGGAAGAGTTAAAAGATTGGGCAGTAACACAAAAAAATAGGTGCTGAAGAAATTCCTTTTATAGATCGAGATGCTCAAGCCTAAAGCCGATATGATATTTCTGCCACTCAGGACTATCGCAGAAATGGTAAAGGCAAAAAACCCGTAAAAAACTAAACCTGATCCCAGACTCAGAAGCTCGAAAGCTAACTCTCTTTTAAAGCTCCCTCCCAGAAATCCTCTACCTACCCTGGAAATAAGAAAGAACCAGCCTAAAAGAACCACAGTCTCGATCGCCCATACTCCTAATAATAAAAGATATTTGGAAAAAGAAACCTTCACCCCTTCGGCAACTTTGATCCGGTTGTCTGGTAGAAAATGAGAGAAGAAAAGATAGGTCCCCCAGCCAATGGTAAAACTGCCAATGATCCCGCTCAACAAAAGATTAGCCCTGGAAAAAATCTTAGGCAAAAAAAGGAAATAGGCGGGATAATGCAGAGCAAACTCTCCGATAAACTTTTTAATTAGAGGAATAAAGGTCAACGAAAGTAAAGGAGAATAGAAATTGACTAGAGCTAAAAGCAAAAGTATCTGAATTAAAGCATATAAAACGAAAGGTAACCAGAGTAAAGGTTTTTTGAAAGACTTCAATCCAGCCAGATACACGGAAAAGAATAGATTTATTTTCTCTAAGAAATTCATTTACCCTCCAAAAAATAACCCTCAGGATAAAAATTTTAATAGGGCCAGCAGACCAGATCAGAAGGATCTGAGACCAACCCTTCTTGATCATATACTACTACATAATAACAATATTTAGCTCCAACTTTAAGCTGGGAATCATTATAGCTGGTAGTAGATTGCTGGCTTACAATGGCTATGCTAATAGTATCAGTAACTCCTTGACTTGTATCTACTCTGAAGACCTGGTAGAAATCGAAATCGTGATCATGGTTTTGAGACCAGGAGACTCTCAAAGTTGTGCTGTCTACAGCAGATAAAGAAACTGTAACCTTTGCGGGAGGCTTATTTTCCAAGGTTGTGCCTTTTTCCACATTGCTCCCGCTGAAAAGTCCGGAACGGTCATACACATAGATCTTATAATAATAGGTAGTCCCGGAAGAGAGCCCGGTATCAGTATAGTTTGTAACTGTACGGGAGAGAATGGTATTCACCAGCAATGAATCATTATCCACTAAATTTGTCTTTCCTCTATAAACCCGGTAGGAATAAAAATCGTTATCCTGATTCTGGGTCCAGTAGACAGTCAATGTAGATTGAGTAGGCGAGGAAGGAGGAAAAAGAAGAACCGCAGATGGAGGAGCTTGAATGGTAACTTTACCCGGAGCTGTAAATGCGGGTGCCTGATTACCTGCCTCGTCTTTAAAATGACCTGTAACCAGAGCCTCTTCCATCTCCGAATTTATGGGGATAAGATAATCCAGTTCATATACCCCATCTTCAGGTATCTGGTCTCCATTGGTCCCATCATCATAAAGTTTTATATTGGTAGAACTCCCCAAATCCAGTTTGGCATCCCCTGAGGTTTCTCCACTTTCTAATCTAAAATGGATAACCTCACCCGGGCTTTTAGGTTCACCCTGAGTATCTTCAGTCAAGCTCAATATCTGAGCCTGGATATCCAGAATGATTTTGTCTTGATAAAAGTTGAATGATTCGTTCCCATCCTGGTCTTTATATTTGACATAGACTATCTTCTCACCATCCCCTGTTTCTAAAACCCAGCTTCTTGTAGTTGAGAAGTTTTCCCAGGAGGAGTTTGAAAAAACCGAATCATTTCCTAAGAGCATATAGGAAGTAAAAGTTGGAGCAATCAATCTCAAACTAACATTAAGGGAATTGGTTAGCTTACGGTTTTCATTAATAATTATGCTATATAAATTGGGCCTGGCCGAGACGATTTGGGATTTATACCCTTCAAACCCCTTTTTATCTAAAGCAGAAATTTGGTAGAAATACTCCTGACCATTTTTTACTGACCGGTCGGCGTATTGAGCAACCAAAGTAGAATCGTATAGTGATGGCGTAGCTCCACTTGAATCTGCTCGATAGATTTTATATCCACCTATCTTCGAGGTATCATCTACCTCCCAGAAGAGGTCGATCCTCTGATCACCAACCTTTAAAACGATCTCCTTAGGAGTTGGGGGTATAAAGAAATCCTCATCCGGGCTGGTTGGGCTTTTTATCTTTCTTTCACATCCACTTAATAAAATTAAAAAGGGAAGCAAAAGAAGAATCTCAATTTTTCCCCTCATCTTTCTCTCCTTTTAGAAATTCTTGGTTAAGCTTAATTTCACCTCTCCGTTTTCTGGCTCAAATGAGATTGAGCTACTCACCCCTAAGCCATCTTTAAACGAAGGGAAAAATACTACCGCATCCATCAGATTAAATCCCCAGGCTGTGGCTGCTAAAATCAGGGTAGTCCTTCTAAGATTCTCCGCATCATAAGCCTCTCTCTGTTTCTGATTCAAAACCTGTTTTAGCTGGTATTTCTCTTCAGCACTTTTTGCTGCATTATAATCATTTTTAGCTGAGACACAAGCATCATTCTTATTGGAGAAGTAATCATCTGCTAATACATAAGCTATCGCAGCCCCCAAGGCTGAAAAACTAAAGAGGAAGGCTTTATTTTTCTCGCCGTAGTAAAATTGTCCCCATCCCGGGATTAAAACCGACCTCAAAGCTCCCTTCAATCTGGTCTTGGGAACAAGGGTAATAGAAAGGTATTTAGGGGCATTCTCATCTAACCAGATATTGGTTGACCAACCCTCATAACCCTCTTTAAAAGCTTTAACCCTATACCTCCCCCTTAAATTCATCGGAAGGGTAGCCGGGGTAGTAGCAACCAGACTATATTCCCCTTCTAAGAAAACTGTTACTCCAGCAGGAACTGAGGTGACGACCAAACCAGTCTCAGATTTTTTCTCTTCCTCCTGAGAAAAAGCAGGCCGAAAAAGGATAAAAATCAGAATTACAAATCCGATTCTGGAGCCACAGGATCTTATCATCCTTTTAACTTTCAGGTTAAACATATTTTCTCCTTAGTAATCAACTCTTTAAAATCTTTATTCAAGATTATCTGATAATACAGTTTTAATAAAAATAATGCAAGTCTTTTTTAGCTGGAATAAAACAAAAAAGTCCCGCACTTTTGGCGGGACTAAAAATCTCCAGATACATAGATTCAGCAAGCTCCTTTTCCTGTGACTACCACTAAAACCGTCTTGAGCAAAATCCTGAAATCTTCAACTATAGACCACTCCTGAATGTAATTCAGGTCATGATTTACTTTTAATTTAACGTCTTCAAACGAAGAATCGTAACCATTTTTTACCTGAGCCAGACCGGTTATGCCAGGTTTGACTTTAAGCCGGTGAGGATACCCGTCGATCTTTTGCATAAAGTCTTTTACGAAATGATACCTCTCCGGTCTGGGTCCTACTAAACTCATCTCCCCTTTAAAAACGTTGAGCAATTGGGGAAGCTCATCTATTCTGGTTTTCCTCAGTACCTTTCCGATATTGGTAACCCGGGGATCCTCCTTTTTAGCCCAGACTGGACCACATCCCTTCTCTGCATCCACCACCATAGTTCTGAATTTATATAGATAGAAAATCTGACCATAATGATCTTTCCCCCTGCGTTCAACTTTTCTTTCGTTTTTAATTGTTTTTATTTCCAAGAGCCTTCTATCTTTTCTTCTCCTATTCAGACCTATTCTCTCCTGACGGTAAAAGATCGGTCCAGGCGAATCTAACTTAATCAGTATGGCGACTATAAGAAATAAAGGCAAACATAGAAATAGGCCCACTGCAGAACCCAGTATATCTATAATTCTTTTCAGGAGTTTTTCAGCTTTATATAGATAATAAGCTTCTAAGCTCATTTCCTTTTTTTCCTCAGGGAGCAAGATAAAAGTCAAAATAGAGAAAAAGAGATATACAGAAGATAAAAGATAATCTTTAATCCAATTAGAAATCTTACCTCTTAAAGCTTTAGCTCCTCCGTAGCTTTCAGAGGAAATCTCTGACTTGTAGGAAGTCAACTCAATTTCTGGTTGAGTGATGATATTCTCATCAACTTCACCCAGGATTAAAGTTCCTTTTTTAAATTTAGTATTATATTTTTTTTGAGTAATTGTAGGTATAATATTAGACATACTTGTACCCTCGCGCCAGATTTTTTTCCGCTCCTAAAATAATTTGGTAATTAATTGAGCAAAAAAATTGCCAAATAATAAGATTGATTTGAATAAAAATTTTATACCTTTTGCAAACGCGAGGATAATCCATAACTTTATATTTACCAAAAACTTACAGCGGTAATTTTTTTCACAATCATCACCGTAAAAGAAACAGGATATTTTATATCCTGTTTTTGATAGAAATATTAACTTTTTTTATGCAACCCATTGCATATTTTAGGTAACAACTTGATAAACCAGCTCAAACTGATTGTTATCTATGACTTATCTATTGACAAACGGGAAGTACAAATTTATTTCAACCCTTCAGGAAAAAACCCAATCCTCATATGGCGTATTGGTTCAACTACAAAATGGACAATCACTTAAGTAGAAGACGATTTAACAGCAAAGATTTTATAGACGGTTTAAAAGAAATAATTAAGATATATTTTAAAGTTTTATGAAGATTTTACTTGACAAGATTCTATAGATGTTTTATAATGGGCATATTTTATCGAGGGACCGATAAGCGAGGGGGGGGGCGGGGTTGGATTTTTTGCACTGCTTTTAAACGCCCTTAGTTGCTAATCTGAAAAAAAAATACTTGTATGTGCAGAAATAAATGTGGATTATTGCATAAAAAAATAGCAATTTTTAGCTGTATCCCTTTAGTTATTATTACTGTTATTATTTTATTCTCTTTAACTGTTCAAGCTGAAGACAGATATGAGGGAACTTTTAACCCAGGTGACAGCCTTAGATTTCAAAGTCCATTCAAGGATAACGACAAAAGCAAAATCCAATCAGACCCGAAAAAGAACCCTTATCAGGAAAAGCTCATGCCGATTCTGGTAGATCCTCGAAATACTATCGGGTTTGAAAGCGAAACCTTAGGAGTTTATGGAAGGATCCTGGAAGAAGAGGCCTGGATAATTTACTCTATCTCAGCAACCGAATGGAGTTGGAACGTAAGGCGTCCGGGAATCTATGCATCCAAATGCTTGGTCGGCACTATTACAAGCAATGTTGATGTGACTATCCACTTCCAGGGCTTCGAAGATCTTAGTTCCTCTAATTCCCCCCCAAAAAATTTGGAAACATATTATTCGGCTACCGTTTTGGACTTACCAATAAACCAACTCGTGTGGCATAGGGCATCTGATTTTAATAAGCCTGAGTGTGACCTTTTTATCGCAAAGAATCCAATGATACAAACTCCCTGGAGTTTATGGAATAAGATCTCAGTAGCAAATGGGATATCGGCAGATGAATATAATGATGATGCTTATATAACCTTCTTAATGCAGAACACAGAAACATGGACTGATCCTAAGATAATGATTGGAAGATGATTTTTGAAAAAAAAGTAAGAATTCTAAAACCGTCCTAATGAAAAAATCAACAGAGTGAAGGGAGGTGATAAAATGAAAAGGATTAAAAAACATACCTCGATCATAACGCTGTTAATTCTGGCTTTAGGTTTGTTTATAGGATTCGGGACTTCCGATGCTCTTGGCGTGGATTTCGGGGGGCATCAGATTAACTTCATGGGAGTAACGTATGACCCTGCAACAGATGCTACCACATTCACCTATCAGGTTATTGCGGCCTTCACCGCCGGCTTTGATTCTTGGATTCTGGAGTTGAATCCGGCCTGTTTTGGTTCTGGCGATATTATTGATGCCAGTGAGCATTACCTGTATGTGGGTCCTGACACAGCCACCGGTATTTACGGGATCAAATTTGACCAGCCGTATGCTGCAGGTGAAAGCCGGAATGTCTCGTTCAGACTGCGCGGAAATCTCAGCACTACTACAGTCAGAATAGTGCTCGTAATGGGGTGTTCATACTGGCAAAAAGAGATAAACGGTCCGGATTGCCCTGGAGTGCCACCACCAACCCCGCCCGGAGGTAAGGGTAAGTCCCCGGGCTACTGGGGACAGCAGCTTGCCATATATTTAGGATATAAAGATGCTAAAGGTGGTAACTTCAAGGAGCCAAATGTGGAAAGTTATGCGGCACAATACGGATACACGGCTGTAGGAGCTTATGAGATCATGAATTCCGGCGGCGACGATATGGTGGCTAAGCTACACCGGCAACTGCTGTCAGCCAAGCTGAGCACAGCAGCAGGATATCTGACAAATATGACTGAACTGCTTGTGTGGGGCCAGTACATAGTAGCTCATCCGGAGGAGTTCACTCAGCAACAGATTGAGGATGCAAAAAACCTGTTTGAGTCGCTGCATGATTGAGGTTAAGATTCACTATTTTATGTCAGAATAGAGAAGAGATACTTTACTCAGTGGAAGAACACTGAACTGCTCCAGAAATAAAAAGTGGAGCATAAAACTGATAAAAAAATACAGGGTGACCGACAAAAAAATTCTTTGATTTAGGTTTTATAAAATATAGATTTAAAGGAGGTGAAATAGATGAAAAAACTTCTTATAGCAATGATAATAGTGGGTCTTCTTCCAGTGGCAGCATTTGCTCAGTTTCCTTATCCAGGCACGGAGGTCGATAGCTATCGGTATGACTCTCTAGCGACGCCACCGTGGATATTTATGAGTGGTCCATCTACTCCGAATCGAGAGGCATTGGCAAGATGCTTTGCCAGTAACAAACAGAGTGGCGCGTGCAACAAGGATTTTCTTATCCCGTTCAAGGTTCATGCCTCGATAGCTCAGTGGATAGAATGGGATTTCACTGGCACCAGATGGGACTGGTTTGTGCGTAAGCCGGGAAACTATGCTGCTAACTGCTTAACCTGGTGGATTTCCAGCAACCAGGAGGTGGTCGTTGATTTTCGCGGCTTCGGTCCGCTCGTCCCTGAGAGTCTGAAATATGTGGGCCAACCCCCAATCGATATCTGGTATACCTTCGACCCTCCAGTTCCCCTTCCACCTAAGGGTGATCCACGCTGGATCTCAGCTACGGCCCTGAATGACTCACTAAACTGGTTTCATATACCGGATAGCCAGGTGTTCCACGAAGGGAAATTTTTCAAGTTCTGGAACTACATCCATGTGGTAAGATGCAATTCTGCATGCGAATACCAGAACGATGGCTTCGTGAGCCTGACCCTGCAGTGCCAAAAGCCCTGGATTGACAGGACGGACGGATACTTTAAACCTCAAGGTTAAAGGTTTTCTTTTTAGTTAGTTTTAAAATCGGTCACCCCGTATTTGATAGAAAGGAGTTAATTGATAATTAGAATTCAAAGATATTGGTACTTTTTAGTCCTTCTTATAATTCTTGCCTGGATCTCAAGAACCTATCCACAGTTCAAGGTTTATTTAAGCCCTTTATTGGTGGAGCTCGATCTGGCTCCAGGGGCAAGCAAATCTTTTACACTACTTCTGACAAATGAAAGCAAGGAAAAAAGTATTGATCTAATCGCATATCCCTCTGATATCCAAGAAACTCGAGAGGGAACATACCAGATCTTAGACGAGGGTAAATCTGAGTTTTCCTGTGCAGATTGGATGCAACTCAGCGATACCAGCTTCACCCTTGAGCCCGGTTCCTCAAAGGAGATCAAAGTCCTGATAAAGGTGCCCCGGAACGCTTTTGGAGGTCGATATGGTGCGGTTGTTTTCGAGGTTGTTCCAGAGAAGGCGCCCCCGGGCGAGAAATTGGGTTCGGTTAGATACCATTTCAGAATGCCGGCTTTTGTGGAGGTAACTATAAAAAGGTTTGGAGGTAGTGTTAGAAAAGCGGAGATTTCGGACTTTAAAGTGGAGCCTGTTAATGACAAACGTTTGCTTGAAGAAATCGGAGCGGATGCCCTTGTTTTCTCTGCATCAGTGAAAAACAAAGGGAATATTCATATGATGGGCGAGGGGACATTAGTCATTAAGAACAAGGAGGGAAAGACCAAAAGAAGAGTGCCCTTAGGCGGTGGAAGAGGAATAGTTATTCCTGGAGCAACTGTTGATTTTAGCTCCTTTTTAAGGAAACCTCTACCAGGTGAATACACAGCCCGGGCTATGATAAATTTCGGTGGAATAAGCCCAGCCATAGCTGAGGTCCCATTTACTGTTACCAGAGCAAAAAGCTCTGCTTTGGGTTCTTTTAAGGGAAGTTCATTTATTGCCTTAGATATAAAACCAGAACACCTGGAAATAAAAATTCCACCTAAGGGTTTCAGGGCAGTTAGTTTTAGTTTCAGAAATGACGAACGCGATACCATCGTAGTGAAAACGTATCGCAAGGATATAGAGTATGATGAAGAAGGAGATCTGGTCGTATTGGATTCATCTGAAACTGGTCGATCCTGCAGAGAATGGATTAGCCTGGAGCCTCAAGAGTTTATACTTGCACCTGATAAAAGAGAACAGGTGAAGCTCACCCTGCAGGCTCCTCTTGAGGTGGAGGGAGGGTATTATGCCTGCGTGGTTTTCGATGCCTTATTAAAAGGGTCAAAAGAGGGCACAATTTCAACCCCCTTTCAGATTCCTGTTGTCGTGGGTATTCCTCCTAAATTTGATAATAAGGGTAAGATCGTTGAGGTCGAGATATCCGCTTTGGCTGGAAGACCAGCTCTGGTTACAAGTTATTTTAAAAATATAGGGAATATCCATCTTAAACCTGAAGGGAAGATTGTTTTTAAGGTGCTAAAGGAAATTAGATCAACTGATGACTTTATAATTGTTAGTAAGCCAGAATATAAGGATGTAGGGGAAGTTATTTTTGAAGCAGTTGAACAATATGTTTTGCCCGGTGGTATAAGAAAAATTGAGGCAGGTTATCCAGGAGGTTTAGAAGCTGGTAAATATTTAGCAGAGGTTACTATCTCTTATGGAGGTTCAGAACCAGCGAAGTTTGAAAAAGAATTTACAGTTAAATAACCTTTAATTGATTTTTGAAATCGGAGGAGGTTTTCTGATGAGATTTCCACTTTTTTTCTTATTGGCTTTTTTTTTATTTATACCTTCAATTAATACTGGCGCTCAAATCACTTCATCCCAACCCGAAAGCTTAGATGTAATTGAGGAACAACCTTTAATTACCAATGTCTTTTATGAGACTGATATAAGGGAAGCCTTAGCTGCCATATCATCTCAGAGTGGAATTAATATTATACCCGACCAGACTGTATCCGGTTTTATAAGTATTGAGTTGACCGATGTCCCTTTTGAAGAATGTTTGAGAAGACTTTTAGCTCCTTTAGGTTTCACTTTTAGAAAAATGATCGGATATTATCTGGTGGGCTCAGCTACCCCAGATAATCCTTCTTTCTCTTTGTTAAGCACCCTTGAACTTATTGTTCCTAACTATATAAAAGCAGCCGATGTTCCCAAATTGCTTTCTTCTTTTTATGACCCTTTTATCAAAGTGAATGCGGAAAACAATACACTCGCAATCACCGCATCTCCTGAAATAATACAGAGGATAAAACAAGATTTAGCTAAAATAGATGTACCACCGAGACAGGTTATGATTGAAGCTGTGGTAACGGAATTCTCTAAAGAAGCAAGAAAGAGCCTTGGTCTGGACGCAGCGTGGTTAGGAACTAGAGGTGAGAATCGCGGTTCGGTAATTTTCCCGGTGGGGGATTTGCTTGATAGTACCCTAAGTATCTGGTATTCCAGACCAAAGGATTTTGGGAAGTGGAAAGGTAATCTGGAGGTTTCCCTAAAAGCTTTGGTCCAAGACGGGAAAGTAAGAATTCGCGCTAATCCACGAGTTGCCACCATAGAGGGACAGAAAGCTACTATTCTAATCGGTAAAGAGGAGTATTATGTTATAGTTACCGGGATAGCACCTTATTATTACGGTCAGCTGGAAAGGATACCAGTAGGTATATCATTGAGCTTGGTGCCTTATATTTCGGATAAAGATGAGATCACAGTGGAAATCCAGCCTGAGGTGAGTGATGTTGTCGGAAAGGGGGCGACAGGGCTTCCCGTAGTGAGCAGAAGAACAGTCTCCACTAAAATAAGGGTTAAAGATGGCGAGACCATTGTGATTGGTGGTCTGCTTCAAAAAAATGAGAGCGAAGTTAGAAGAAAGGTTCCTCTTTTAGGACATATTCCAATATTGGGTTTCTTTTTTAGCAGAACCGATAAAGCTGTAGATGAGATAGAGACTATGATTTTTATCACCCCACATATTCTGAGAGAAACTTCGGGGATTGATATTCAAGAAGATACGACTCTTGGAAAGTAAAAGCTTTATTTTAGAGATTTTTCTGCATAAAGATTTCTAATTTTTCACAAAAGTAACTCTTAATTGACGTTGTGCGTATCACGCTGTAAAATAAATAGGCTCTCACAAAAAAGATAGAGATTTTTTGATCTGTCTTTCTTCTTCCAAAAGGATTAAAAATATTATCGACTTAGCGACTTA
>Ga0315289_10009514_pt1 | contig 13985 bp, 8 predicted proteins | sample YL17G11_40_MG_FD_203452 | JGI IMG/M metagenome (GOLD analysis project Ga0315289, IMG submission 203452) | Sediment microbial communities from Yellowstone Lake, YNP, Wyoming, USA - YL17G11_40 | ecosystem: Environmental > Aquatic > Freshwater > Lake > Sediment | place: USA: Wyoming | collected...
CAGAGCGGGTCAAGGCTATGGAAGATACCTTTTTTGCTGCCTCGAAAGCAGGGCAAACAATAAAGGGTGTAGTGGTTGAAGGAAACTCCCTCTTTAATGGAACCACTGCCCCGCAGAACAACCCCTACGGAAAACCCTACACTGAGAAAGAACTTCTTGATGCCAGGATCAGCGCAGAGCGTAACAGTAAGGTGTTTATCCTCACACAGGATGGGACAATGTATTATCCAACCCCCAAGAAAGGGGAGAGCATCTCTCAGAGCATGAATGCTCCCCGTATTCCGAGGGTGTTCACTGAGGAACAGAAAAAGGGGCCTAAAATGCGCACCTGGGCATCACTCGTACCTCTGGTTGGAATGGAAGTAGAGGTATACGGCGAGATTTATCCCGGGTATGGAGGCATAAAAGGTCTTTACATTGAGTATATAAAATTTGAAGGGGAGTATCTAAAATAAAAAAAGACAAGAAAGGAGAAGTATCTTGGAAAGAGCAGCTGAGTTCATTATCCAGAAGCGGAACTATTTTATAGCCGCTATCCTTATTGTCACCATTTTCTTTGGCTATCATGCAAGTAAGCTCAAAGTCTACACCAACTTTGGTGATCTCTTACCCCAGAAACATCCTTATATACAGCTCCACAACCGGATCAGAAATCTCTTTGGAGGGGCCAATCAGGTGCTGATCATGGTTCAGGTGAGAAAGGGGGATATCTTTAATGTAAAGACCCTGTGGAAGGTTAAATACCTTACCGAACAGCTTGAAAAGGTTCCCGGGGTAGATAGTTATAAGATATACTCCATTGCCCATTCCAAAGCAAAAGAGATCAGGATGAAAAGCGGGGAGATGTTCGTTGCTGCCCTCATGTTCCCCAATATCCCCAGCACCCAGGAGGAATTGAATGGACTGAAGATAAAGGTCTACAGCGACCCAAAATTCTACGGCTCCATTGTATCTTTAGACAGCAAGAAGACACTTATCACGGCCGACTTCTTCGAGGAGGAGGTTGATTATGTAGCGATCTTTAACGCCATACAAAAACTGCGGAAGGAAATGCTTGTTAATAGGAATATTCTCACTAATTGGTTTGAGAGGGGGCTTTTAGATAGTACAGATTTTGATATAAAAACTATTGCAGAGTGGTATGAGAAGGGGAATTTGGATAAAAATAGTTTGAGCCAATTTAAAGAAGTAGAAAAAGAGTTTTACGGTCTAGAAAAAATAAGAGATGAGCTCAAAAAAAAGGAAAAGGAGCTCACAGAAAAAGAAAAAGCGGGAAAGCAAGTTACAAAACAAGAAAAAGATTCGTTTGAAAGTTTAGTAAGCTTGTTTAAAGTTCAAGAACTCAAACTTGTCAAAAGATTAATCACTTTAATCAGTCAAAAAGGGGGGGATAACATACCTCTCAAGATGGAGGATGATAACCACATCATCAACATTGCCGGCGAGCCCATGCACCTTGGCTATGTAAAGTATCACAGTAGGCAAGTGGCTGGAGTCTTAGGGTTAACTGTCCTTGCGGTGTGTATTATCCTTTATTTTTACTTCAAGTCCAAACGGGGGGTATTTATTCCCATTTTCAATGCTACCTTCAGTGCCATCTGGGGACTGGGCTTCATGGGGTTGATGGGCTATCACCTCGATCCCTTAATCCTTGTTCTTCCCTTCCTCATCTCACTCATGACTGCCCGCCATTCCATGCAGCTTATGGCGCGCTACTTAGAGGAGATCGGCACAGGCAAGGATGTAAGGACTGCCTGCAAGATACTCATCGAAAAGATGTTCTTCCCCGGCCTTACCAGTATTATTACCGATGCCTTTGGAATTGCCATTGTGGCAATTGCTACCATCCCCATCCTCACTGTCATGTCTCTTTCCTGCGCCTTCTGGTCCATTGCAACGGTAATCCTTTCCCTCCTCTTTGCCCCTCTTCTCCTCTCTTATTTCCCCACCTCAAAGCGAATGGAAGCCCAAATGGAAGAGGAGGAAAGAAAGAGGGCTAAAAAGAACTGGCTGGATCGGCTCCTGATGTCGCTGGGACCGTGGATTACTGCCAGAGGGAAATGGGTGATTGTAGGGATTACCGTGGTAATCTTAGGCGTAGGTTTGGTCTACTCTGTCAAGATTCAGGTGGGGGACTTTTTCCCTGGCTCATCCATCCTCTGGCCTTTCCATCGCTATAATCTGGATGCCTTCCGCATCACCTTCAGTATGCCCATGTTGAATCCCATGTATATCATTGTGCAAAAGGATGAAAACGCCCCACCCCCAACAGGGGTGCAGGTAGGGGATTTCGTTGCGAAGGCACCCACCCTCCGGGAGATTGACAAATTCCAGCGCTTTATGGGTACCCATGAACGGGTTATGTTCTCCCAGTCCATTGTGAACCCGCTTCCTGGCTACTTCATGAGTTCCCATGATAATGACCCTAACTGGTATTGCCTCCCGAAGAATGATATGCTTTTATCTTTTCTTTATAAATATCTCATCTACCAGTCAACATCTGGAGACTGGGCTAAGTATGTAGATCGGCAGGACACCGCAGCCAACGTGATCATTTACTGCCGGGACAAGATGCCTAAGACCGTGAAAGGGGTGGTGGACAAGGTCAAAGAATATATCAGCAAGCACTCCACCCTGAAAGGCGGGAAATTCCTCTTGGCTGGTGGGGCAATTGGTACCCAGGCGGCAGTGCGGGAAGTGATTGCAGAATCACAGACCTTGAATCTCATTCTGGCCTTAACTGGTGTGTGGTTCTTCTGTGCCTTGAATTTCCGTTCGGCCGTGGCTGGTCTGATCTTAACGATCCCCCTTGCCATATCCAATGTGATTGCTTTTGCGCTCATGGGTGCCTACAACATAGGTCTTACCGTAAACACCTATCCAGTATCCTCAGTAGGCATAGGTCTGGGCGTAGACTATGGGATATACTTTGTAGGAAGGCTACTTGAAGAGATGAAACAAGTTGGAGGGTTAAACGATGCCATCTCTCGAACCATCGTCAGCAATGGGAGGTCAATCTGGGTGATCGCCACTACGCTCACCATTGGACTTGCGCTCTGGATTTTTTCTCCTCTCAAGTTCCAGGCTGAGATGGGGATACTGCTTGCCCTGCTCCTGCTCATGAACATGCTCGGTGCACTCTTGCTCGTGCCCAGTATGATTTCAATTATTAAGCCAAGGTTTGTGACCAAGGTACAAGGCGAGTAAAAGATAGAGAGACATAGATAATAGAGGTAAGGGAGTAGTAAAATATTAATTCAATTGTATAGGGAGGGGGAAATATGGAGAAAAAAAGGATTAGAAGAGTTTTAGTATTAGTGCTCCCGATCTTTTTCCTGTTCCTGCTCATCTGGGGGTCTTTTGTGCCTGTCAGGGCGGAAGGTGAACAGGAGGGTATCACCACAGCCCAAGCAGGAGCGGCAGAACAGGAGGGTGCAGTCACCCAGGAAGAGAAGGAAAAGGAGGCTCAGGCAGAGAGTGCCCTTATGCAGAGGGAAGTGGTGGGCGAAAAGGCGGGCGTCAACCTTTTTAATGATAGGGTAAGGATTCAGACCACCATCGCTAACGTTACCCAGATACGGAGCCACTACCGCAGTCACACAAATACCGTGGGCTGGCTGGAAGCTCAATCGGCTCCCTTTGACGACAACCGGTTCCATGACACTTATCTGGGTATGTTCAAGACCAGCGTGAGTATGGAGGCCCTCATTCGCTGGTGGGAATCGCCCAATTTGGTACTCAATCAGGAGTGTTACTTCAAGGGATTCTACGAGGCTGCGCCGGATATTGACCATAAATATGGTTCCAACATAGCCTCCTATGACAGATATAAAGATTATCAGACCCCACGCTTTCACTGGGATGACTGGATTAATGAACTTTACTTCGACATGTACAGTGGTCCCTGGAACATCCGTCTGGGGAAGCAGGTAGTCTTCTGGAGCGAAACGGAGATGGTTCAGACCGTGGACAAGATCAATCCCCTTGACCTCCGCTATGGTGCCATGGGAATCGAACCCTGGGACGAGGTAAAGTTAGGGCTCTGGATGTTCCGCTTCTTTTACAATTCGACCCTGCCGGGCAACCTGATCTTCGAACACATCTTTATTCCCGGCAATCCTCAGTATTCCCGGACACCGGTAGAGGGGACCAGTTGGGGAGGACCTGCCCTGCCTAATTCGGACCTTGGTCCGGGCGGTATGAAACAGTTTCTGGATGACTGGTGGGAGGCAGACAAACCCGGTTTTAGCTTCAAATGGTATCAGTTTGCCTTCAGGGCAAGAGGCAATTCAACATTTAATTTCTTGGGAGAACTTACCCACGACTGGACAGTGAGTATATTCAAGGGCTACACCCATGTCCCATGCGTGGTGAGAGATTTCAAGGAGGTGAATGAGACCTTAGGAAGCCTGGCAGTAAACAGGTCATTCGGTCTTGGTGCAACCAGTAAAAATCTGACGGGCTTCTTCCCAGATAGCTTTGGTGTTTCATCGGAGAATGCCAGCCATATACCCGGGACACAGTGGGAACCCAAGAGATACATTACAATTGGGGCAAGCGATCAGACCTATGAACCTGTTACCGGGGCCGTGTACCGGTTTGAGCTGGCCTATGAGATTGGCCACCCCTATAACAGTATCCCGGGTAAGGCATTGTGTGAGAAAATGGGATTCGGCGCCAACCAACCTATGGAAACAAGGCAGAGGTTCGTCGGCCCGGTCATTCATCGAGACACCTTTAATTACGGTATAACCATTATCCGGCCGGTGCTCTGGCCCTGGCTCCAGCAGCAGAGATGGGGGCCCTGGTCCTCTAACGCAGTCTTCGATCTTCAGCTTGGCTTTTACCAGGGTGTGATCCTCGGGACTCAAGATATGGTCGACCGGATCAAGAGAAATTATGCCCAGGCACAAAAGCACGAGAACAATTTCACCTTGATGAACCAGATCAAGCTCATTGGACCCATGGACATATATTTCATTTTTCGAGCCCTGTACAATACCAGAAACTGGGGTTATGTATCCCCGGCTTTCGAAGCCATCGTTACATCGAACCTGGTCGTGGACATAGGATACTCCTGGTTCTTTGCAAAAAACCCGAAGGCTGACCCGAACGGCACGGCCTTTGCCGAAGACCAGGATTTTGCTTTTATCAAGATGAAGTATCAATTTTAAACGAGTTAGGGAGTCAAGGAGTTTAGAAGTTTGTGAATGGGAACTCTTTAACTCTTCAACTCAGCAACTTTTAGGACGGAGGATTTTTCATGAAAGGAGAAAACATGAGAGGTTTTGCAGTAGTGCTGAGACTGATCATGGTAGTTACATTGATTGCCGCTTTTGCGCAATCATCTATCGCTGCCGAGATCAAGTTTCCCACCCCCTGCTACGAAGGCGAGGAGCTGGCAAAGGTGAGGGAGTGGGAGAAGACCTGGGTTGGTAAGAAGTTCGGGGTCAGTAATATAGATCAGGTGAAGGATTTCCTGGTAGAACCCGTATACATCATCATGAAGAACCCGAAAGACTTCGGGGGAAGAGGAGACGATTACTGGTTCGAGATAGTCCCCTATCGTCCCTATAACATATCAAAGGGGGTGATTGAGGCTACCTATAAGTATGCCCCAGAAGCAAAATTAGATAAGGACAGATGGCTGGAGAACTACGGTAAGATTGCCGGGTTCCCCTTCCCCAATGCGAAAGACAATGGGGATGAGATGGCATGGAACTTCGATGCCAATACCAAAGGTGATTCACACAAGGAGACCGCCTATCCTTCGGCAAATACTGATTGCAAGAGCGGACTGGAGAGGGTTGCCGGCCACATCCGCTGGGAGCTTTACTGGACCGGCAGGTGTAATATTCCGCCCACGCCTGCGGTAGAAAAGAACCCCAAGAATATCAGGCGGAGCTTTTACATGAAAATGACCGATCCCGTGGACTTCCGGGATACGGCGATGCTGGAGATCATCTATAACCCCCGGGATAAGGATACTGACCTCTGGATCTATATGTCCATGTTCAGGCGTATACGCCGGGTCTCGGTGAAACAGAGGACCGATATGATTGATGGCACCGACTTGGTCTACGATGACCAGGACGGCTGGTACACCCACGTCACCCACAACAATTTCAAGTATGTCGGCAGGAAAGAGCTCCTCACATGCCGTCATCAGGACATCAACAAGGTGTTGAAGCATATTAAGGGTCAGGGCTGGTACAATGGTCTGCAGAGGGAGAGGATCAACACCTACGTGCTCGAGGTGAAGCATGAAGATCCATCCTACATCTATTCAAAGCAGATATGGTACATAGATCCGGAGAACTGGCAGATGGACGCCAAGATAATGTATGACCGGGAGGGGAGACTCTGGAAGGTTATGGATATGTTCTACGATGAGGTGTCGGGTTATGGAGGAGAAACGGCATCTGCAATCATTGCCGATACTACCACGGACATAATAAGAAAACACTCCGGAACGAGCATACGGACGAACGAGTTTACCGGCAAACCCATACCGGAATCTATTTTTACCGTCGGGAACATGCAGAAGTTCTCCTATTGAGGTGGATTTGAAGGAAGGGTTTTTGTAAACAAATGAAGCGGAGGTGAAGTACTAAGCGGAGGCCCTTGAGATTTACTTTCCCATCCTGAATCTGCAAAAGTTTTCCTATCGAGGTATTATCTCCAATAAGTGTCAGGTAAGGGCTGAATACTGAGTGACGAGAGCTAAAAGTTGATGAGTGGGGAGGAGGAACGTAGATAAAGATGACGGATTGGAATGAGATCAAGAAAGAATTGGAAGGCATTGTAGGTAAGGGTAATTGCCTGGATGATGAGAAAGTATTAGAACGTTACTCCCGGGATGAAAGCCTGTGTCCCCAGAGAAGGTCGGATCTTGTTATTAAGGTAAAGAGTAATGCCCAGGTCCAGGAAGTGGTAAGACTGGCAAATAAATACCTGTTACCAGTAATCCCCCGTAGTTCAGGCGTAGGATTTTATGGTAACGGCATCCCTGAGGAAGGCGGGCTCATCTGTGATTTGAGCGGCATGAAGAAGATCCTCCGGGTAGATACCCGTAACAAGTGGGTGTTAATCGAGCCAGGCGTTACTTTCGGAGAACTGCAGCAGGAACTGAAGAAACATGGGTTTAAAGCAGTGAACCCCCTTCTGCCCCATAAGGAGAAGTCAGTGGTGACCACTGCCCTGGAAAAGGAACCAGGGCTTTCACCCAAGATCCATCTCGATGAACCCATCCTTACCATGGAGGTGGTTTTACCGACTGGTGATTATTTCCGCACCGGTTCGATGGCAGTTCCAGGCGCACCTCCTGTCCCAGCAACTATCCCGGATGAGACCTATTCTGATCTCTGCAACTCCATGGGGCCTGGTATAGACTGGTGGCGGTTGCTGACCGGCTGCGAAGGAACCTTCGGGATTATAACCGCGATGAATCTAAAGATTGCCCTCATCCCCAAGATGAGAAGGCTCTTCTTCCTCCCCTTTGGGAAGATCGAAGATGCGGTAGAACCCATGTACCGCATTCAGAGGAAGGAGATTGGCAATGAATGCTTTATCCTTAACAGTCATGACCTTGCCCTGATTCTGGCAGAGGATAAGGATGAGATTGAGATTTTACGAAAGGTGTTACCTCCCTATGTGGTGGCGCTCGTGCTTGATGCGGGAGAGTGGTATCCTGAAGAGAAGATAGGGTATCAAAAAGAGGCACTTTTCGATCTGGGGAAAGAATTTCTCATTGAACCTACAACCACCCTTCCCCATGTGCCTGAAGCTGAAGCAAGACTTTTAAATATCATCGATCAACCTTGGAGTGGGGAGGACTATTGGAAGTTCCGTTATAAAGGTGCTGGTGCGTCAATCTTTTTCCTTACCCCTTTGAGACGAGCCCCAGAGTTTATTAATCTCATGCAGGAAAAGGCTGCGAAATATGATTATCCTGCCTCTGACCTGGGCATTTATATCCAGCCCAAACAGAGATGTCACGCCTTTTCCTTAGAGATTGGTCTCTCCTTTAATCCTGAAGATCAGGCAGAGAAAGAGAGAATCAAGATACTCTTTGACGATGCAAGTGAAGCCTTGATCAATACGGGTGCCTTCTTCTACCGCCCTTATGGCTCCTGGGCAAATAAGGTCTTTTCCCGAACCGGTAACCTGAGCCCGGTGTTGAAAAAGGTTAAAGGAATACTCGATCCCAACAAGGTAATGAATCCTGGAAAATTGAGCTTTTAAGAAAGGAGATAGGTAGTATGGCTTTAGAAAAAGTCGAATATGACTTTAGTCATTGTCAACGGTGTTCGACCTGCAAATGGGTCCATCTCTGGGAGGTGAAGAGTCATCGCTTCTCCGTAAGTTGTCCTTCCATTGTTTATGGCAAATTTGATTCCTATTCAGCCCAGGGGAGAAATGATATTGCCTTTGGTCTCTACAATAACGAGCTTTCCTGGGAAGAGAACAAGGATACTCTCCTGGATGTGATCTACAAGTGCACCCTGTGTGCTGCATGTGATATCAACTGTAAGAGGGTGATGGACTTGGATATCATCGGGGTCCTTGATGCATTGAGAGAGGAGGCATGCGAGAAGGGATACGGACCACTCCCTGCCCATAAGGAGTTTATTACCAGCATCATGCAATACGATAATGTCTGGAAACAACCCCGGACCAGGAGAGCAAATTGGGCAAGGGATTTAAAAGTAAAGGATTTAAGCAAGGGGAAAGAGAAGAGTGATATCCTTTACTATGTTGGCTGCACCTACGCATATCGGCCCGGTCAGGATATCATCCCCATTGGTATGGCAAAGATTATGAAACAGGCAGGGGTGGACTTCGGTATCTTAGGCGTGAAGGAGGTGTGCTGTGGAGGCATTGCCGATAATGTGGGAGACAAAAAGAGTTTTGAGGAGATCGCCAAGAAGAATCTGGAAATGTTCAAGGAGGCAGGTGTTAAGAAGATCGTTACCAACTGCCCTGGTTGCTTTATGACCTTCAGTGAGAAATATGCAAGGATGTTGAAGACCGACACAAGGAATTTAGACTATGAAGTGGTCCATGCTACCGTCTTTCTAAATCAATTGATTCAAGATAGAAAATTGAAATTCTCTAAGAATCTTAACCTCAAAGTTACCTGGCATGATCCCTGTCACCTCGGCAGGAGAGGAGAACCTTATCAACACTGGGAGGGGAAGAGGATCACGTGGGGCCTGACAGATCCGCCTCGTGAGCTCAATCGGGGCTTAAAAGGAGTCTACGAACCACCGAGGAATATCCTTAGGGCAATCCCGGGTGTGGAGCTCGTAGAGATGGAAAGGATCAAGGAGTATTCCTGGTGCTGTGGTTCAGGGGCAGGAGTGAGATCAGCCTTCCCCGATTTTGCCTTAGCCACTGCAAGGGATCGAATTGAAGAGGCATCGTCCACTGGAGTAAGTACGCTCGTTACCTGTTGCCCCTGGTGTGAGACTAACTTAAGTGATGCGGTAAGCTCTCTGGGATCTAAGATGAAAATTATGAATATCGTTGAATTAGCCAACCAGGCACTTTAGAACATAGAGAAGGGAAGAGGATGGCCTTTACAAAATTAGCTTTCAAAGCCTTAGAAGATGTATTGGGTAAGGGGAATGTTACCGATGATCCGGTAATCTGCCAGAGCTATTCGAGGGTAAACTGGCTCCCCCCAGGATACCTCCAGCGGGTCAGACTGGGAACGGATATGCGACCGGCGTGTGTGGTTTTGCCTGGGAGCACTGAAGAGGTTCAGGCAGTAATTCGTATAGCCAATCGCTTTAAATTTCCCTTTATACCGCGGGGTTCTGGTTACACGTTTCAGGCATTTCCTGCCGGCAAGGGGTATGTGGTGATTGATCCCAAAAGGATGAACCGGATCATCGAAGTTAATGAAAAGGATATGTATGCAGTAATTGAGCCCTATGTCACTTTTGCTGAGCTTCAAACTGAGGCAATGAAAAAGGGAATGACCTGTCCCAGTCCTTTGGCCGGGGCACAGGTTTCAGTTCTCGCCAACTACTCCTGGCATGGAGCTTACGGAAATAGCTGGATCAGCGGAATCGGTGCTCAGAATCTCCTGGCCTTTGAGTGGGTACTGCCAACCGGGGATCTGGTGAAAAGTGGCTCAATTTCCTCACCTCATGCAGGTTGGTTCTGGAATGATGGGCCGGGTCCGGATTTAAGGGGGTTACTCAGGGGTGGTATGTTTGGACATGCAGGAGGATTAGGTATGGTTACCAAGATCTCCTGCCGACTCACCCCCTGGCCTGGACCGAGAGTTCTCCCCACGCGTGGGATCTCCATTGATAAGATTTCGGAATTCCCCAAGGATCAATTCCGCTGGTATATGATCAAATTTCCATTCAAGTATCCTGAAGAGGAAGAAAAGGAACTCATTCAGTCAATTGAACTCTTCTATGAATTGGGAAAGGCTGAGATTGCGGTGTTTGCCACCCATCTCGCCAAGCAATTTCTCTATACCTACTCCTCCAAGACCAAGCAGGATCTCTTTGATAATATGAAGAACAATGTCTTCCCCCATGGTTACTGCGTGGTGGGTCTTCAGGCTACCACTTCGGTAAGACAGCTCAATTATGAGGAGAGGGTAGTCAAGGATATTGTAGCTAAGGTTGGCGGGATCTTCGTGAAAGAGGATGAGCCAGCCTATCAGGTATGGATTGTGCGTACCGCAAATGAGTGGCTCCGTTTCGCCCATGGTATTAGATTGGCCCGGCCCTCAGACAGTTTCTCTATCGGTGCCTCCAATGTGGATTCATGCGATGGGATTGTACGGGAGATCTTGAGATCAAACAAGACGGCAAGGGATGCGCTCAGCAGTGAAAAAGAACTGGGTAAGGATTTTGTCCAGCCGCTCAGTGTGCATGGAGGATGGATCAGCCCTCAGGAGTATGGTCACTGGTGTCTCATGACTACTGACATCTTTTCGGAACAGAGCGTGAAACAGGCTCAGGAGGCGATTGAATTAATGGGTAGTCAATTAAAGGGACAGCTTGAGGATAAGAGTGCAGCCGTTGTTATTCACCTCCTCGGTCCAAGTTATGACATCTTGGGTCCTATGATGAACAATGTTCACTTGATCGTGAAAAAGATCAAGAACACCTTCGACCCCAATAACCTTTCTAATCCGCCTTATGCCACCCGACCTGATGTCCTTTCCGAAGAAGAGGTGAAAAAGATGATGGGGGCTCATTGATGCAAATCCGAAATTCGAAGCACGAAATTCGAAACAAATTCTATTTTCAAAATTCAAAACGGGTTTGTTTCGATCATTGGAATTTTGGTCATTCGTACTTGTTTCGGATTTGGAATTTCGAATTTAGGAATTTTCACTGATGGGAGTTTATTAATGGCCAAGAAGTACGATCTGGTTGTTGTTGGGGCAGGTCCAGCTGGACTTATGGCTGCCAAGACCGCTGGTGAGTACGGTGTAAAGGTTGCCTTACTTGAAAGAAAGAAAAACATCTCTGAGATTAGAAGGGCCTGTGCCATGATGTGGCTGGTGTTTAACGAGAACTACTTTGGAGATAGGATAAGTTTCAACCGAAAAGGTGGCCGGCTCTGTTTCCCCAAGAATGGTTTTTCAGTGAAGTACGACGGGCCAGTTAAGGATCTCTATGCCATCTATGGCTATTCCTCCAAGGGGAACCAGATTAGATTCGGCGATTGCGATAGAGGGAGAGAGAAAGGTGATCCAGCCAAAATCGCCCTGGTGCACGATAAGTCTGCCCTGCTTAAAGGCCTACTTAAAGAAGCTAAACAATCAGGGGTGGAGGTGTTTTCGAACACCAATATAACTGGAATTGATAAGGGAAAGAATGGGGCTACTGTCTTAGCTGGAACCCAGGAGTTTATGGGTACCTTCGTGATTGCTGCTGATGGGGTAAACTCTCTGATTGCCCAAAAACTCGGTTTCAATAAGGATCGAAAATACTATGGTATGCTCTTGAGCAGGACATATCACATGACCAATGTGGAAGGGGCTGATCCTAACGCCTTTACCATGATATTTTACGGCCTGCCCTCTCCAACCCTTTGTGCCCTTTCTCCCCGAGCAGGGGGAGATGGCTACCAGGTAATCAGCCTTACTTTTAATCCCAAGATTGAACCGGATTTTATCTTTGAGCGTCTTATGGGAGATGGGTACTTTCATCCTTGGTTTAAGAAGGCTAAAAAGGTTAAGGGATTTGCTGCCGTAGAGAATTTATGGGAACCCATTGGAGAGCCTTACAAAGATAATGTCCTCCTCATCAGTGATACCTCTTGGTGCCAGGAAGCTGAAAATACCGGATCGCTCATGTGTGGCTGGAAGGCTGCAAATGTGGTAACCGTTGCTTTAAACGATGGAAAGATCAACCGGAAGGGGGTAGAGGATTATCTGACGTGGTGGAAAAACTCATTCTGCAACCCGTATGACCATCGGGATTACCTTAAAAACTACAGCTTATGTAATTTCTTTCAAGATGAAGAAATCAACTATCTCTTCAGTCACATAAGAGAGACCATGCCTGCAAGTTTGAATGCCTACGATCTTTTTAAATTCGTAGGGGAGGAGCTGGGGAAGTCAATGGGTGAGATTGTTAAGGAGAGACCAGACGTTGTCCCCAAGATCCAGACCTTTGTTTCCGCCCCTATCGAGGATCTCATGATTGAGCCTATCAAAGAAGGATTCCCCAATAGGTAATATAAACAGATGGTAAATCTTTTATGAACAAATGGTCTTTTTTTAAGAAAGGAGTCAGTTAATGACTATAAGTTGGAGGGAGAAAGTTCTCTTAGGGATCATGGTAATCCTTGCTCTCACTATTTCACTCGTCTCCTGCATGAAGATGGATCGTTCTAAATTTAAACCCCCCAAGATCACTATGATTGTCCCCAACAATCTCCATTGCGTGGTGGCTGTAGATGCCAATAATATCTGGGCTTTTGGTAACTATGGCACCATCATCCATACCAACGATGGAGGTAAAAACTGGGAGAAACAGGAGAGCGGATTTGAAGGTGTCCTTCCCAAGGCCCAGCTTATTAATTTAAAAACAGGATGGGTATGTGGGACAGAAGGAACCATCCTCTATACCACAAATGGCGGAAAGAAATGGGTGCGTGGCACAACCAATACGGATAGGTACATCGTTGACCTTTCATTTGTGGATGATCGTCATGGTTTTGCCGTGGGTGAATCCATGACCATGCTGAAAACAGTTGATGGAGGAAAAACCTGGGAGACCATGATCAAGGAAGAGGAGAAAGAAGATGTTCACTTATCCGGGGTCTGGTTTGTTGATCCCCTCTGCGGATGGGTAGTAGGGGAATTTTCCACCATCCTCCATACCAAGGACGGTGGAAAGACCTGGAAGAAGCAGGTATGCGAGAATATCAAGCCTAAAGTGGATGAGACTCAATGGGAAAAACCTGATCCTGCGCTTTTAAACGTGTATTTTCTGGATAAGAAGAGAGGCTGGATTCAGGGTATGGACGGGGTAATACTCATTACCGAGAACGGTGCTGAGAAGTGGACAAGGATCTCGAACGTGACTGAATACTCTCTTTACAACATGCAGATTCTCGATAAACACGGCTGGATGGTTGGGGACAAAGGTACGTATCTGACCAGTGAAGATGGTGGTAAAACCTGGAAAGTGCAGGACGATGTGATTAAGACAAAATTCTGGCTGAGAGATGTATCCTTTTCAGATGAGAAGGATGGGTGGGTCGTAGGGTATCGTGGTACAATTGCAAATACCAAAGATATGGGTAAAACCTTCACTATGATATCGGGCCTCTCTTATGATATGCCGGAGTTTGGGATAACTGATTTTTAATTTGGTAATTATAAATGATCTGGCACTAAATCACAGATATTTTTAACCAACAAATGAAAGATATTTCTACTACGATTATTATATCTAAATTCCATTTCTTTTAAATAAAGAGGGAACCGTTTTTTAGAA
>Ga0315289_10009516_pt1 | contig 13983 bp, 12 predicted proteins | sample YL17G11_40_MG_FD_203452 | JGI IMG/M metagenome (GOLD analysis project Ga0315289, IMG submission 203452) | Sediment microbial communities from Yellowstone Lake, YNP, Wyoming, USA - YL17G11_40 | ecosystem: Environmental > Aquatic > Freshwater > Lake > Sediment | place: USA: Wyoming | collected...
TTGCCGGCCGGTGTGGAATGCCTGGCTGCGCCTGGCGGTGGTCGCCGGCGCGCTACCCGAAGGTAATTATCAGAATGTGCGGTGGATTGCCCCGAGTATCGAGATGCTGGACACCGGCGCCGAGGTTCGGGCCATGGTTCAGCGGGTCCGGGCGGGCTTCGTTTCGCGGTCGGAGATGGTCTCGCGGGACGGCTGGGACGTGGAAGAGATCGACGCCGAGATCGCTGCCGACAATGCGCGGGCTGATCGCCTGAGCAACGTCTACGACAGCGACGGCCGAAAGAGAACGCAACAGGGACAGGAGGTAAAGTCCAGTGATAGTCAGGCTTCCGATTCCGCAGCCGGAACTTAGGCTCCCGAGGTTTCCGCGCGAAATGAAGATTCCGAGGCTGCCGCGTGAACTGCGGCTGCCGAAAATGAAGGACAAGAAATGCCCGAGTTACTAACCCGCTCGGCACGATTCGAGCCGAGCACATTCAACGCCGAGAAACGAACCATCGATGTGGTGTTCGCCTCGACAACCGAAGTTCCGCGTTCCGATTTCGAGGGACCGTTCATGGAACGGCTGAGCCTTGACCCAGGCGCGGTGGACCTATCCGAAGTCATCGGCGGTCCCGTGCTGGACAATCATGACCGCTTCAGCAGCGTCCGGGCCATCCTAGGCGTGATCGAAGATGCGGCAGTGGATGGCGAGCGCGGTCTGGCGACGATCCGTTTCAGCGAGCGCCCCGAGATCGAAGGTGTTATCAAAGACGTGCAAAGCGGTGTGATCCGGCGCGTGAGCTGCGGGTATTCCGTTGCGGAATGGAGGAGCAGCAAGCGCGCCGACGGGACGCGCATCAAGACGGCGTCGAAGTGGACGCCGAAGGAAATTTCATTTACCGCGCTTGGGGCGGACCCGAACGCGAAAGTCAGGAGTGTAACTATGAACGAAGAACTGCAAACGCAAATCCGCTCCATCGCTACGGCGGTCGGAGTCACCGGGGCCTTCGCGGACGATTTGATCCGGCACGACGTGCCTCTTGTCGAAGCGCGGGCCGCTATGATCGCGGAGGCCGCGCGGGCCATCCCGGCCATCGACGGCCGGCAGCCGGCCAGCGTGACGCGCGACGGCGGCGACAATCTCATCACGCGGCTTGCGGACGGGCTATATAGCCGCATCAACCCGGCGCACAAGCCCACGGAGGGGCGCGAGTTCGCCTACTCCCGTCTGGCCGACATTGCGCGGCGTTGCCTGGAGTTTCGCGGACTGTCCACGCTGGGCGCGCCGGCGGAGATCCTGACGCGCGCCCTCCATACGACCAGCGATTTCAGCGCGGTCTTGGCCGAGGTCTTCAACAAGAGCCTGTTGACGCTGCGGACAAGCCCGAGTCCCATCATCCAGGTTTTCAGGCGCGCAACGATGGCCGACTTCAGGGCGCGGCACATCATGGAGATTTCGGACGGGCCGGCGCTGGCACTCGTGGGCGAGTCCGGCGAGGTCACGTTCGGCACCATCACCGATAAAGAACTCGCATCCTACAAGATCGACAGTTATGCGCGCGGGTTCGGCATTTCCTTCCGGGCATTGGTCAACGATGATACTGGCGCGCTGTCCGACATCAGCGAGAAGATGACGCGCGGGGCGCGGGCCTGGTTCGCCGGCTTTCTGGCGAATGCCATCATGAGTAACCCGCACCTGGCGGATGGCAAGGATATTTTCCACGAGGATCACGGGAATCTCAACGCGCTGCCCGGCGCCGTGCCGGACGATACAACCATCGGCGTTGGCAAACTCGCTATGCGGTTGCAGACCGACGCGAGCGGTAACGTGATTGACGCGCCCGCGCGGTTCCTCGTGATTCCGGCCGTGCTGGAGACCATCGTTGACAAGCTGCTGGCGACGCTCTATCCGACGAGTTCCAGCGAGGCCGAGACTTCGGCGCGCGGGCTCGTTCCCCTGGTGATTCCCCAATTCGACCAGGCCGGCGAAGACGGGCCCTGGTATCTCTTCGCGGACCCCAGCATCGCTCCCGTTTTCGAGTACGCCGAGCTCCAGGGTTACGAAGGCCCGCGCGTCGAGACCCGGCAGGGATTCGACACCCTCGGGACCGAAGTCCGGGTGGTGTGGCATGTCGGAGCCGGAGCCGTGGATAGTCGCGGGGCGTACAAGAACACCGGGGCCTAACATGACCGTTGAGCAGTTACTAGATGAGCGCGAGAAGCTGCTGGGCCAATTGAGCGGCCCAGCAGCCCTACGCTTCGGCGAACGGTCGCTGAGCAACCGCAGCCCGGATGAGATCCGCGCGGCACTTCAGCAAGTTGACGCGGAAATTGCGAAGTTGCAGTCTCCGCAAGCTACGGTTTTCACGATTCAAAGCAAGAGAGGATTGGAACCATGAAAAACTTCATTCAAGAGGGAAAAACTATCACCGTTGCGGCGCCAGCGGAGGTCAAGTCCGGTGCGCTCGTGGTTGTGGGGGCGCTGATCGGCGTGGCGGCGTTCGACGCGCTGAAGGACGCCGAAGTCGAAATCGCCACCGAGGGCGTTTTCGAGCTGCCTTGCGCGACCGCCGACGACATCGCTGTGGGCGACTTGCTCTACTCCGACGCCGGCGAGTTGACCAAGGTGCCGGGCACCGACTCCAAACCGCTGGTGGGCGCGGCGGTCACGGCAGCGCCGCCTACCGTGACGGTGGTCCGTTGCAAGCTCGGGGTCCACGGCATCACGGGTCCGGCGGCATAAGGAGAGTTTCGCCCGCACTTGCCCTGTGTGCGAACGGGGCCGGGGGCCTAACGATCCTCCCGGTGGGCCGTCTCCCGCGTGCCGCTACTCCTTTCCCGGCGCGTCACGACGGCACAAGAAATGGAGAGGCCCGCGCGACGTGTGACCGCCGGCGGGCCTGAACTTTCTCTAGGAGCGTACATGAACAGTGTACCACAGATCGAAGCTATCGTCTACGCCCTGAAAGCGCGGCGCTGCGGCAAGGGCTTTGTCGCGCACTGCCCGGCGCACGACGACCGCAGTCCGAGTTTGAGCATCCGCGAATCCGAAGGCCGGCTGCTTGTCCACTGCTTTAGCGGTTGTTCACAGGAACAGGTGATCGGCGCGCTACGCGCCTGCGGCCTATGGCCCGAGCGCGCGGCCCGGCCATGGCTCCCGAAGCCTGAGTACGGCGCGATGATGCACCGGCGCCGCGAAGCCGAGCGGCTGGCCGTGCTCTGGCGTGCCGGCGCCCTGACCGAGCTTGAGCGCCGCAAGGCCGAGGACCTGGCCCGGAGCCAGCAGCCCGGCGATGGGTGGGCCTGGTGGTGCGAGTTCATCCACACCGCACGCCGACTCCACGTCCTCCAATCCCTCCAGCCCCTATTCCTGGTGGAGCGCTTCACGGCAGAGCTGCGTGTGAACCGGGACGAAACTCTCCGGCTGGTCCGCGAGGCGCGCGACGATGAGCAACACGCCCGCAGCCTGGCGGCTGCGATGGTGGCGATGCTGGGCGCAGCCGAGCGGCGGGAGGTGAGCCGTGCGGCCTGACGACGACCTGACCCTGATCCGCGAGGCCGAGCGGTTGCTGGGGGGAGAATCCGAGGATGAAAGACAAGTGGCGACCGGCCCGCCCTGGCCGGCGCCCCTGGCGGACGCGGCCTACTACGGCCTGGCCGGGGAGATCGTCCGGGCCATCGAGCCGCACTCGGAGGCGGACCCGGCGGCGTTGCTGGTTCAATTCCTCATCGGCTTCGGCAGTATGGCGGGACGCGGCGCCCACTACCGGGTGGGCGCGGACTACCACTACTTGAACCTGTTCGCCGTGCTGGTGGGCGCAACCTCTAAGGGCCGGAAGGGGTCCGCGTGGACCGCGATTCGGCAAGTGCTGGGGGCCATTGACGAAGAGTGGGACGACGATCGGGTAGTCTCGGGCCTGTCGAGTGGCGAGGGCGTGATTCATGCCGTCCGCGACGCGAGCGAAGAGCAAGAGGCGATCCGCGATCCGAAGACCAAGAAGGTCACCGGCTACCAGACCATCCAGGTGGACGCGGGCGTGACCGACAAGCGCTTGATGGTCCTGGAGCAGGAATTCGCCTCGCCCCTGCGGGTGGCCGAGCGGGACGGGAACATCCTGACGGCGGTCTTGCGGCAGGCGTGGGACACCGGGAAACTCCGGACTCTGACGCGGAACAGGCCGGCCAAGGCCACCGGCGCCCACATCTCCCTGGTGGGCCACGTCACCAAGGATGAGCTGCTGCGCTACCTGACCACGACCGAGGCCGGGAACGGGTTCGCTAACCGCTTCCTGTGGATCTGCGTGCGGCGGTCGAAGCTGCTGCCGGAGGGCGGGGAACTGCACAAGGTGGACTTCGCGCCGATCCTGCGAAGGTTGAACGAGGCCGTCCGGTTCGCCCGAACCGCCGGCGAGCTCGAGCGCGATCAGCAAGCCCGCGAATTGTGGTGCGAGGTCTACCCGCGTCTGACCGAGGACCGCCTGGGGATGTTCGGCGCCGTCACGGGCCGGGCGGAGGCCATCGCCCTGCGGCTGTCCTGCCTCTACGCCGTGCTGGATTGCTCGCCGCAGATCCGCATCCCGCACCTGGTGGCCGCCTTGGAGGTGTGGCGCTACTGTCAAAACTCCGCGCGGTTCATCTTCGGCGACGCCCTGGGTGACATGGTGGCCGACCGGATCTTGGAAGCCTTGCGGGAGCGGACGGAAGGGATGACCCGGACGGATATCAGCTTCCTGTTCGACCGTCACAAGTCGGCCCAGCAAATTAGCCGGGCTCTGGGTGCCTTGCAAACTCTGGGCTTCATCCGCTCAGAGCGCGATGCCGACACGGGGGGGCGGCCCGTGGAGCGCTGGTTCGCCTGCTGAGGGGCTTTTTTCGCTTCTTTCGCTTATTTCGCAATAGAGATGAATTTTCAATGCTAACGCAGGATCAAAAAAACTGGTACACTATTTCGCCAAAGGAGATCGAATCCATGGCGAGGCGCGAGTACCAGGATGCTCCGCTCAAGAAGAGCAGGGCCGGGCGGCGGTTCTACTTCGTCCGTGTTCGCATGAAGGTTCTCACGAGCAAGGGGAAGCTGGGATCTAAACAGCATCGGGAACGGCTGGGCTTCTCTGATGAAATCGGGGTCCGGGAAGCCGAGCGTCGAAGAGCCGACTACCTCAAGAAGCTCAACGGGCAGTGCTATACCGTTCAGAGCCAAATCCCCTTCGGCGAGTTTGCCGAGATCTGGAGGCAGAAGCACGTCTTGAAGCCGGAAAACCTTGGGGCTGGCACTCAGGCGAAGTATGAAGGCCATTTGGACCGCCACATCCTGCCCGTGTTCAAGGATTGGAAGTTGTCCGACATCGACACCGAGGCGATTGATACGTTCCTTGGGCAGAAGGCGGCGGACGGGCTATCGTGGTGGACTCGGATGGACCTCCGCAACATCCTCTCCAGCATCTTCACCAAGGCAGAAGATTGGGCCTACTGGACGGACAAGCGCAATCCCGTGGAACGTGCGAGCGTGGGCAAGAGGCGCGCGAAGCGGGAGAAATGCATCCTAACCGATGACCAAGTGAGGCTGCTTATCGCGGCTCTTCCTGAACGGGTGCAATTGGTGGTGAAGGTGGCGGACAGCACGGGAATGCGAATCTCAGAGATCCTGGGTCTAAGGTGGAAGCACGTGGATCTGATCCACGGGTGGATCATGATCCGGGAACGCTACTACCGTGGGGACCAGGACGTGACCAAGAGCGAGAAGTCCATCCGGGATGTTCCGCTCGGCTACCTGCTAGAAGACTTCCGCCGACTGAAGCCCAAAGGCGTTTCGGGGGAAGGCTACGTCTTCGACCGGGGAGACGGGAAGCCTTACGATGACCGGGGCCTTCTACAGCACTTCATCCGGCCTGCGGCCAAGCGCCTGGGATTCTACTTCGAGGGGTTCGGATTCCACAGCTTCAGGAGAGAGAACAACACCAAGATGCAGGAAGAGGGTGCGAGCGCTACCGAGGCGCAGCGGCACTTGGGCCATTCTAGGACCGAGATGACAGCCGAATACACGATCCTCCAGCGGACCCGGCACGAGAACCTGGTGAAGAGGGTTCAGGAGCGATGGCTGGAAGGCGCGCGTCCGGCGGTGAATTGAACCGATTGTGTGCCAGTTCTGTGCCAGACGGTAACGGCCGTTGCCTGCAAGTGATTGAAACCATGGTGGGCCCGTGGCGACTCGAACGCCAGACCTCTACCGTGTCAAGGTAGCGCTCTAACCAACTGAGCTACGGGCCCGTGCGCGGGTGGGCAGCGGAGAACTCGATTGTAGCACGGCCTACGCTTCGAACCGCACCGCGGCTTGGCCGAAGAAGATCTCATCGCCGACCTGGAGCTTGATGCCGCGGGCCGCGCCGGCGGGGACGGGGATGGCCTGGTTCTCGCGGAGCAGACGGGTGCCGTAGCTCGAGGCGTCGTCGTGGATGCGGAAGGCGCCGGCCTGCTCGTCGAACTCGATGTGCGCGTGCTGGCGGGAGACGGTGGCGTTGGCCGGGTCGGCGCCTTCCGGGAAGACCACGTCGTTGCGGCGGAGCAGGCGCTGTTGCTCGTCGAGCACCTCGGCCAAGCGGCCGATGTCGAGGCGGCGCTTGCTGAGGGCGTAGCTGGCCTCGGCGGCGCGGCCCTTGATGACTACCAGCCGGGCCGGCGGCAGTTTCAGCCGCTGCCGGTCCGGCGGGACCTGCCGCTGGCACTCGATGATGAAGCCCTGGTCGCCGGGTACGGCGCCCAGCTCGACGTCCACCTGGAAGCCCGCGGCCGGCGGGCAACCCACTTGTTCGAGGCGCTCGCGGATGTCCTGCTCGAGCCGCTGGCCCTCGGTGAAAGCGATCTCGAAAGCCGCCCTGGGCTTCCCCTCCGGCGCCGCGACGCGGACCGCCAGGTACTTGAACGGGAAGACGCGCACGCCCTTGCGGATGGGCTGGATGTGGCCCTCGACCTCCTCGAGGATGGCGCGGTGAATCTCGAGCAGGCCGCTGGACTCCGCCGGCCCGAGCACCTTCTCGACCAGCTCCCGGACCTTGTCGCTGATCTTCTTCTCGACCTTATCAACGAGGCTCATGGCGAGCACCCTCCGGTCATTGGCTCAGTATCCCCAGTTCCCAGGCCGCCGTGAGGACGTCGCCGGCAATGGCCGCGCCCACGCCCCCTCCATATTGTCCGTGCTCGACCAGCACGGCGAAAGCGATGCGCCGTCCGCTCGCGCCGTAGGGAGCGAAGCCGGCGAACCAGGCGTGCGAGGGCGCCCCGGCGACCTCGGCGGTCCCGGTCTTGCCGGCGACGGGCACCGGAGCGGCGCGCAGCGCGGCGCCGGTGCCTTCGGTGACCACGGCGCGCATGAAGCGCGCCAGTTCAAGGGCCGCCGCCTGGTCGAGCACCCGCCGGGGCGGATCCGTCCGCGTGTTGCTCTGGTCGGTCACCCAGCGGCCCTGGGGCATCAGGCCGCCGTTGGCGATGGCGGCGGCCGCGCGCGCCAATTGGAACGGCGAGACCAGCACCTGGCCCTGGCCGTAACCCGCCTGGGGGAGGCTGTCGCGCAACTGTTCCGGCGTGTCCGGGTTGGCGGTGGCGATCCCCAGCAGCCGGGCGGCTTGGTGCAGCGGCCGCGCGCCCACCCGGTAGGCGGCCAGTTGCGCGAAGTAGGCGTTGCAGGAGACGGCCAGGGCGCGCTCCATGCTGAGGCGCCCGTGCGGCGTCCTGTCGGTAGGATCGTCGCGGATAGGGCGGCCCCAGCCTTTGACGTAGTTGCCCACCCTGCCGCCCGGCAGGCGGCGGCATTCGAGGACCTCGTTAGCCAGGTTCGGATCGACGCGCAGGGCGGCCATCGCGGTCACCATCTTGAAAGTCGAGCCGGGCGGATACCGGCCGAAGCGGGCGCGGTCCAGCAGGCCCTCGGCTCGGGCGCCGCCGGCGGGCGGCGGGTGATTCACCAGCGCCAGCACGTCGCCGGTGGCCGCCTCCATGACCACCACGGCGCCCCGCTCCCGCTTGACCCGCTGGAGGTGTTCCGCCAGGATCCGCGCCGCCCGCACCTGCAAGCGGGCGTCGATCGACATGCGCACGTCCCGCTCCCGGTCGAGGATCTTCCGGACCGCCCCGGAGTCCGGGCGGTGCCGGTTGCGCCACAGGGGGACGAGCTCCCGGTAATCGTAACGCACCACGCGGAGGGCCTCGCCCGTCCACCGGTCCTGGGCCTCCTCGAGGCGGGCGTGGTCGTCCCAGCCCTGCAAGCGCAGGTTGGCCTCGTGCTCCTCGAAGGCGGCGTTGCCAGCGGCCCAGTTCAGGCGCGTGCGCCAGTCGCCCAGCAGGTGGTAGGCCACCTCGCCCAGCGGGTAGTGGCGGCTGTCCAACCGCGAACAGGCCTCATCCACCGAGATGCCCAGCCGCCGGTAGTCCGGGCGGTGCGCCTCCAGTTCCTGCCAGCGGCTGGTGGCCAGCGGCAACCCGTGGCGGTCGTAGATGGCGCCGCGCTCGAACTGGCGGGCGATCTCGGTGAGCCGGGGATTGTATTGGAAGCGGCGGACGCCGTCGGCCTGAATGACGAAGGCGCCGGCGGTGAGCGTGGCCGTGCTCCGGACAACCTGGACCCAGGCGGCCCGCGCCACCACCAGCACGACGGCCACCACCACCAGGCCGGTGAACCAGCCCAGCGGCGTGTGGAAGGGGGCGGTGCGCCCGGGGTCGCCGGAGCGTCGCGAGATGGACATCAGAATCCCCAGGGCGGCGAAGTTGGCCAGCATGGCCGTCCGCCCGTAGCTCAGGAACGGCGTGACCACGCCGGACAGCGGCAGCAGCCCCAGCACGCCTCCGGAGATCAGCAGGATCTCGAAGACCAGGATCCCGATCAGGCCCAGGCCGAGGAAAAAGGTGTACTCGGTGGGGGCGCCGCGGACGATCCGGAAGCAGCGCCGCGCCAGGAAGACATAGAGCGCGAATACTGCCAGCACGCCCAGAAAGCCCCACTCCTCGCCCAGCGCCGGCAGGACGAGGTCGGTGTGGCCCGCCGGGATGATCTCGGGCCGTCCCAGGCCGAGGCCCGTGCCGGTGAGGCCGCCCGCGGCCAGCGCCCACTGCGCGTGGGCGACCTGGTCGCCGCCGCGCACGGGGTTGTCCCAGGGCGCCAGCCACATCTGGATGCGGTCCGCCACCGTGCGAGGGAATCCCAACTGGTAGCCGGCCCAGAAGCCCGCCACCAGCAGCAGCAGCCCGGCCAGCACCATGGCGGCCCGATTACGGGCCACGCCGTACAGCAGCAGGAACGCGCAGGAGATCACCAGGGCCGGGCCCAGGTCCTTTTGCAGGAAGAAGAAGACCAGCGCCAGGGCCACGCACACGATCACCGGGAGCAGGTAGTCCAGGCGCGGCAGCCCCAGCCACTCGGCCAGCCGCGAGCGCCTCTCCCGGAGCTCGCGCAGGAATTCCCAGCACCCGGCGAAGTAGCCCGCCAGGAAGAACACCAGCAGCACCTTGACGATCTCGACCGGCTGGAACGGCCCGAGGTTGACCTTGGCGTCGCTGGCGCCGGGGCCGCTGCCGAAGAGGATCAGCACCACGGAAAGCAGGAAGCTGGCCAGCAGGGGCAGGAAGCTGAGCTTGCCGAACAGCCGCTCGAAGTCCAGGAAGCTCGCCCCCACCAGCAGCGCGCAGCCGCCCACCACGCCCTGCGCGAAGGGCACGAAGCTGAGGGTGTCGCGCAGGGGGTCCCGCAGGCTCACCATCAGCAGCAGGCCGATGCCGGTGAGCAGGTGCAGCACGGGCAGGATGGCGGTCTCGCCGCCGTGGCCTCGCACGCGCCAGAGCGCGTGGGCCGCGTAGAACGCGGCCAGGTACAGCAGGCTCCACCAGGCCAGCTGCGCGCGGAAGTCGCCGGGTTCCCGGACGATGCAGCGCGGCTTGAGCTGCGCGACTTCGGTCCGCGTGAGCAGCGGGACGCCTTGCGCCCCGCGGACGCGCGCCAGCGCGCCCACGTTGGGCGGCGCGCCGCGGCGGGCCAGGTACTCGTAGATCGCCAGGGCGGCGGACTGCCGCTCGGCCGGATTCCGGAACACCTCGAGCAGGGGTTCCAACTGCGCGGGCGCCTTGAGCCGCCCGAGGTGCCGGACCTCTCCCTTCTGAAGCTGCTCTGCGACGGCGCCGAAACCGTGCGCCTTGGCGAGGTAGGTGAGCGCCAGCCCGGCCACCACCACCACGGAGGCGGCCAGCAGCGCGACGAGTTCCTGCTCGCGCCCGCCCGGCCGGAACCCCAGGCGCGCCCGCTCGCCGGCGCGGCTACGAGTTACTGCCATGTTCCGGCTCCTTCCGGCGTTTCTCCAGGCCGGCGGCGACCCTGCGCCAGAGGCCGCGGCGCCGAGCGCGGCGCACGGCGGCGGCGTAGCGCTCGCCCACGACCAGCACCACCGTGATGTTGTCGCGCCCGCCCGCGCGGTTGGCGGCATCGACCAGCTCGCGGACCGCCCGCGCCGGGTGGGCGGCGTGCCGCTCGACGATGCCCCGGATCTCGGCCGAGGCCACCAGGTCGCTGAGCCCGTCGCTCGACAGCAGCAGGGCGCTGTCGGGCTCGAAGCTGGCCTCGAGGAGCTCGATGAACTCCTCGTCCTCCGGAGTGTGCGGCTCGCCGCCCACGTCCCGGTAGATCTCGTTGCGCCGGGGGTGCTGCATGGCCTCGCGCTCGGTGAGCTGGCCCGTGTCTTCCAGCTCGCCTATCGGGGAATGATCGTGGGTCAGCTTCTCGAGGCCGTCCGGGCGGAGCTTATACAGACGGGTGTCGCCCACGTGGCCGACCGTCACCGTGCCTGCGACGACCACCGCCACCGTGAGCACGCAGGCCATGCCGCTCCAGTCCGGATGGCCCTCGGCCTGCTGGTGGATCTCGTTGTTGGCCAGGGTGATGGCCTCGCGCACGCGCTCGGCCGGCGTGCCGGTGTCCCGCTCGAGCCGGGCGGCCAGCACCTCGAGGGCGGTCTGGGCGGCCTGCTCGCCCGCCGCCTGGCCGCCGACGCCGTCGATCGCCGCGAAGAGGCCGCGTTCCCCGTCGCACAGGTAGCGGTCTTCATTCTGCTTCCGGCGGCGGCCAGTATCGCTCAGGGCGGCGCACCTGCGGGTCCGCGGGGCAGCCATCTTCTTAGCGCTCCTCCCACCACGCCGCCGAAACCAGGAAGACGACGGCCGCCAGCGCCAGCAGCAGAAACGGGAACTTCAGCCCGTAGAGTATGGTCATGACCGGCCGGCCACCTCGAATTCCAGCGTCACCACGCCGGCCAGCACGATGCGGGCCTTCTCCGGCAGCGGCACTTCGAGGTTCTTCTCGCGCCGCTGGCCCTCGACGATCTCGACGCTCGAAGGCGCCGGCGCCCCGTTCACCGTGGTGCCGAACTGGCTCACGTCGGTGAGGTAGAAGTTGCCCGTGGCGGGGTCGCGCCGGAGGCGGGCGTGCTCGCGGGAGACGTCCCGCTGGCTGTACAGCTTCAGGTCCACCCAATGCGCGGGCCCGCCCCGCCCGATCACCACCCGGTCCTTCTTGACCAGGAAGGTCTGCGCGCCGCGATCGTCCTGGTAGTGGATCTCGGCGTAGACGCGCTCGGTGGCGTGCTGCGAGACCGGGGTTTCGAAGCTCTGGCTGGAGGAGCGCGGATCGCCTGCCCGCGTGGTGACGCGCTTGGTCATCGCGCCGGCCCCGTACTCGGGCTTGGGGGTCAGGGCCAGGTCCGAGTTGATGAGGATCTCGCCGGGCTGCAACTCCTCGTCCACGTCTTCGTAGAAGTGGATCTCCCAGCCGCCTTCCTGGGCGCGCTTGACCTTGGGGATGCGCCGCCGCAGGCAGGGCACTTTCTCCAGCAGGCGCGCCACCCCGCGCGAGGCGTTCAGCCGCCCGATCTCATCCTCGAGGGCGCGCTCCGCCTCCTCGGCGATGCGTGGGAAGATGCTGCGCAGCCGCTCGTAGTCCTTGCTGTGCAGGTAGACGTGGTAGACGGCGGGCGCCAGCGTCGAGTACTGGAGCGGCTCCAGTCCCTCGCGCATGTTCCTGAGGATCTCGGCGATGATGTCCCTGGCAGATGCCTGCATCGGTGCCTCCGCACCTGTCCCGATTTGAACCGATTGTACCTGTGTCGGAGGCAGTTAGGGGGGCGCAGGATCAGTTTTCTGGGCGCCGGATGGCGTAGTAGCCCTTGCGGGCTTGCACCTTGAGGTCCTTCTGGCGGGTGCGCACCTCGAGGCGCCGGAAGCTGCCGTCGCGCGCCGGGTTGTCCGGCGTGTAGCCCAGCGCGTACTGGCTGCGCATCTCCTCCTGAAGCTCCTCGAAGATCGCCGGCAGCGGCTTCTTCTTGCTGACCTCGAAGAGCCGCCCGCCGGTCTCCTCGGACATGCGCCGCAAGGCGGCGTCGCTGGGGTGGCCGAAGCTGAAGCCCCGGCCCCCGTAGGCCTGCGGGTCCACGTAGTAGATGCTGTAGGCGATGGCGTCGGCCTTCTGCGCGGCTTCAATGGCCTGTTCGAGCTTCATCCGGCTGCCCATATCCACGCCGTCGGTGATGAGCACGATGGCTTTCCGGCCTACCTCCTGGCGCAGCCTTTCGTTGGCCGCCAGGTAGACGGCGTCGTAGAGCACCGTCCCGCGCGGCTGCGTCATGGTGGGCACCGGCCCGGGCTGCATTCCGCTCACGTCCGAGCGGACCCGCAGCTCCTCGAGGGCGGAGCGCAGCAGGCGGGCCGAACCCGTCAGGTCCTGCATCAGCTCGGCGTCCGAGCCGAAGCTGATCAGGAAGGCCAGGTCCTTGGGGTGGAGCACCGCGGAGAAGAACTCGGAGGCGGCCCGCTTTTCGACCTGAATCAGCCGCTCCTGGCTGCGGCTGACGTCCACCAGCAGCCCGATGGTCAGGGGCAGGTCGGTCTGGCGGGTAAAGTACTTGATTTGCTGGGGGCGTCCCTCCTCGGTGATCTGGAAATCATCTTGGGTGAGGGTGCTCATCAGCCCGCCCCGCTTGTCCCGGACCGCGCACAGGATGTTCACCACCTCGACATCCACCTTGATGGTGGGGCCGGGGTGCTGCTCGGGCGGGGTTTGCCGGGGCCACTGCGCCGGCGCCGAGAGCGCCGCCGCCAGCAGCACAGCGACCGGGCGGAACCACAGCATACAATGTCAGATTGACGTAACATTAGACGCGCTGCTCGCGCCCCGCGTTACTTCCATGCGCAAGGCCCTGCTGCACCTGAAGAAAGCCGATCCCGTCCTCGGCGGCCTGATCGAGAGGATCGGGTCCTACGCCATCGAGTTCCTCGAACCCAGCTTCGGGACGCTGGCCAAGGCCATCGTCTACCAGCAGTTGAGCGGCAAAGTAGCTCAGGTCATCTACCAGCGACTTGCGGGCGCCACCGGCGACGGGCGCCTGACCGCGGAAGCCGCCCTGCGACTGAGCCCGGCGCGGATGCGCGCCCTGGGCCTCTCGAAACAGAAGATCGCCTACCTGCGCGACCTGGCTGGCCGGACCGTTTCCGGCGAGGTCGATTTCGCGGCGCTGAAACGCCTGCCCGACCGGCTGGTTTACCGGCGTCTCATGGCCCTGAAGGGCATCGGGACCTGGACCGTGCAGATGTTCCTGATCTTCGCCCTGCGGCGGGCGAACGTGCTGCCCTCGGCGGACCTGGGTATCCGCGCGGCCGTCAAGAAGGCCTACGGGTTGACCGAGCTGCCCCCGCCCGCCGCGGTCGAAGCGCTGGCGCGCCCCTGGCATCCCTACTGCACGGTGGCCTGCTGGTACCTCTGGCGGAGCCTGGAGGCCAAGGCGGGGCTGTAGGGAATCGGGGAGCGCCCCCCGCCGGGCCTGCTGCGCCGCCGGCGCCGTCATAAGGCGCCCGGTCCGGGCGGAGAATTGGCTCTGTTCTGCCAAATTTAATGTTGCGGCGGTCTTGCCAGACGCGGTTGGGGGGCCGGTGCTGAGCTGCGCCTTGTGGCGGTTGGCTTCGACCCGGTTCTGGCCA
>Ga0315289_10009517_pt1 | contig 13983 bp, 6 predicted proteins | sample YL17G11_40_MG_FD_203452 | JGI IMG/M metagenome (GOLD analysis project Ga0315289, IMG submission 203452) | Sediment microbial communities from Yellowstone Lake, YNP, Wyoming, USA - YL17G11_40 | ecosystem: Environmental > Aquatic > Freshwater > Lake > Sediment | place: USA: Wyoming | collected...
CCAGCAAAAATGGTCCAGATCGGGGCCTGCGAATTTGACATTAGAAAACCCGGCGCTGTTGCAGGCGGGACGAAGGACATCCATGATCCAGGGCTTATCATAGGAATATGCCTCGTTTCGATTGGCATCGAGATAGTCAATGTCGAATCCGCAGGTGTTTCTGACAACCTTCAGAAAAGAGACATACCACTCCGCCGATTTTGGCGTTGCGTAGTAGCCGTTATTTGCCCAGGCCGGATAGCACCAGGCAAGCGCATCAGAGACAAGTTTCGGATTTCTTTTTTTCGCCTCTCCCAGGAGCCAGATCTCATATCCCCGCGGAACAGGGGTGTTTTTTTCACTTTCGACAATCGCATGGGACGGCTCGCTGCCGTCGGTCGAGTTTTCCCCTCCGCCGATTTCGATCTTCAGATGCTGTACGCCCGCGCCGAATTTTGGTTTGAAAAGCAAATCCAGAATATCGCTCCGATAAGGTTCCGGGTAGTCGATCAGCAACCGGCCGCAACCGTTGCAGCTTGCATAGCCGATTCCTCCAAAAACGCGCCCTGAGTCATTGCCGTCAATCGTGACATTAATTGCAGAAACGCTGCTTCCCATTGCGGCAACCATGAAGGCGATTGCTATCCATTTTTGATCCATACCGTCTCCTTTTTTTATGATTTCCGGCATAAGTCCGTTTGACTTCAGCAATAATATAAAGAATGATAGGCGGATTCTTATGGATAAATAGTGCTTTGGTGCGAAAACCTGATAAAATAGCAGCGCTGACAATCAGCAGAGGATATTTCGCCATGAGATTGGAATTCCGCCCTATAAGCGGCTGAGAGGGAAGGTCTGCGTTCTTCCTGTTTTTTCGAACACGATGCGCGCGAGAACGATCCCATGCGGAATGCATTCCCGCTGGAGGGCGATCTGCTGGATGCTGCGGGCAAAATGCCGGAACACGCAACGTCCGCTCGCGCTGAACAGTTCGATGCGGCAGGGACCGGCGCAGGCGGCTATATGGAAAATCATGCCGGCATTCGAGATACTGATGCGCGCCAAGGGCGCCATGCCCGAGGACTTCCCCGGATTGTCCGCCACCGGGCTCCCGCCGATAGTCAACCAGTTGCCCAGCGTGTCCTCATATTTTCCTTCAGTTCCCGCTGGGCCTTGCACCCAGAAGTCGCCCGCCGTGGCAAAGGTAACGACCGTGGCGTTTGTCGGCGCGGTGCTGTAGTTGGGATGATGGGTGATCATGATTGCCTTTTTGTCTATAGTATTCACCAGCACCTGGTTGCCGCCGCACTGGGCGTCGCGGCAGCCGGCCGGCATCACGCTGAACCATTTGTCGGAATTGGTGGACCAGCGCAGCATTCCCATGCCGCTGCCCACATTCTGTTTGGCCCAGGTCGACATGGTGGAAAGCGAAACACCGGTCTCCCGCGAGACCTTCTTGATATCAACCGGGTCCCATTGGCTCATCCATACATTCGCATGACCGCCGTCGATGAACCGCCCGATGATCAGACCGCTGGGCGAGCAGGCGATATTGCAGCAGCAGATGTTGGCATAATAGCCCCCGAAGCCCGCGGGAACCACTTCCTGGACAGGAGGGAAATCGGTGCCGGTGCTGGTATAGCCGTTTGTCCAGTATCCCTGCAGCGTGGACCGGGCGCCGTTCGCGGATATGTCCCAGCGCGTGGCATTCAGCCAATTCGCCGATTGATAGGTATACATATGCTGGTTGGTGGTCGAATCATCATAGCGCACGCGCCAGATACTGACGGTATCATCAGGATATTTGCGGTGCGGCCAGGTGTAGTAGATCCAGTCGTTTCCGCCCTGGCGCGACCAGTCGAGCAGCATGCAATTATCAGTATAGCCCGCTTTGGGAAAGCTGACCAGATCGCGGACATTGGAGCCATCCATGTCCATAACGGAAATATGGCGGGAATTGTTGTAATAGAGCACGCTGCCATTCTGCAATTGCGCTTCCCATCGGTACATGGCTATCTTCGTGCCGGGGATGTTGATGACCGGGAATTTGGCGTAGGTCGTTTTGTAAATGGTATCGATAGATGCGACCGAATCATTCCTGATCGTGGCGCGCAGAATTTTCCCCGGCATGTCAAGGCCTTCAATGCCCCACTGCATGCCGAAGGTGTTTTCGGGGATGTTGCCGGATTGCGTCCAGCGGCTGACGGTGGTGACGGCGAAGCCGTTTGTTGCGGAAAGCGGATTCCAAAACACCAATAGCAGGAGAGAGGATAATACTATCCCATGTTTCAACATGCCATCCCCCGGAATGTAGTACCCCTCTGTTGATAATATACTCGAAAAAACGGTATTTCGCAGAAGGTTCAATCATAGGAATAAAGTTTGATGCGCAGAACCGCCAGCTCATCGCCAAAACGGAGCCCACGCTCATCGCCATTCAGCCGGCGTCCGGGGATCCATCGGCTGTTCTCATAGCGACCTTCATCAATTGAGATGAATTCCGTAACCCTCCGTCCATTAAGATTCCGGGGATGCGGGATTTTGCAGTGCGTTCCGATGACGATGAATTCATCATCCGCCGGATATATCAGCAGTGCTGCGCCGGGTATCGTGCCTTCATGCATTGGAGACGCGAACTCAATCGAGAACCGATAGCCGCCGAATTCCAGAATTTCGCATTGCTCCTTATTCTGAAGAGCCGCGGTCATGCGTCCGGTCCCTTGATATTCAGAAAGCTGATCAGCCATGTCGCCGAGAACCTTATACGCGCCCGCAAGCGCTGATGCGGCCCCATGCGCGGAATACTTCACCGGGCCGTCGGCCACCGGCCCTTCCACGAAAACGGGCGAGGGATTGCCGAAGCTGTCGATGCCGAACGGCGAAAATCCAATCGCATCATGCCTGCCGAACGCATAGATGCATTTGGCGCCGATGCCGGCTTCGCGCACGGCTTCCGGAATGAAAAGCGGGTTGTCATTGCGCGAATAATCCCGGCATGCTTCGGCAAACCAGGGGACGTAGATATCAGGCGACAGCGTGGCGATATCCGGCGCGGCGCAGTGCCACACATCCATCATGCGCGAAACCGGGCCGCCGCTCGGGTACAGTCCCGGCGCCTGCCCGGGATGCTGCACGAGCCAGGCGTTGGCGTACATCGGCAGGGGATATTCGCGCCGCCCGGCATGGGCAACGCTCTGCACATACGCGGCGATATGCCATGCCATGAAAACCTCGTCCGCGCCGCTGCCGAAAACGTCGGACCAGGTCCCGGAATCTTTCCCGCCGGCTGACTTCCATAAATCAAGCAATTCAGGACGAAGATCCGCCTCATGGCTTTTCAGGCAAGAGAGCAGCGCCTCGGGGACGTTGCCGCGGAAAGCCGCATCGGCCAGGGGGCAATGGTCGCGCGATGCGCCTAAAAGGCCGGTTTCGTTCTGGACCTGGACCATGATGACCGTGTTCTTTTCGCCATCCAGCTTCTTTACATGGCGCATCAGGGCCGCAAAGGCGCGGCAATCCGCGGCCCTCGCTTCGTCCGAAAAACAGGTGATGGCTTCGCCGTTTTCGCGTTTGTCCAATTGCGCGCGGGGAAAACGCTTCTGGTCCGTCTTTACCCATTCGGGAACATAGGTGGAATGCGTGTTCTTGAAGGTCGCGAACCAGAGCAGCACCAGGCGAAGGCCGCGTTTTCGCGCTTCGGAAATCAAACCGGTGACAAGCGAGAAATCGAACGTCCCTTCGCGCGGCTCGATAAGCTCCCAGGAAACCGGCACTAATGCGGTATTGCAATGAAGTTCGACCAGCTTGTCCCACACCCTCTTCATATATTCCAGGTTCGAGGAACTGGAATTATGCACTTGGCCGCCGAGGATCAGGAACGGCTTGCCGGCAACGATCAATCGGTGCGCGGCGCCGCGCTTTTCAAGATGCGGGATTGCGGCTGATTTCCGTTTTTCAGCAGGCTTGCGGGAATGGTGGTTCCTTTTCACGTATTTGCTCCTCGTGGTGTCGGCTTTTGATTTTCTATCCAAAAGAAAGCCGGGTCACGTGACCCGGCTGCTTATATTCGATTTTCGCGAGAACTCATGAATAATCCTGGTCGCATTCATCACTTGACGCTCAGGGACGCAACGCCGTCTTTCAAACCTTTGCCGCCCGCGGTCACGCGCACAACGCCCGCCTTGCCTTCAATACCTCGGATTATCAGCATCGCCTTGCCGAAAAACAACCTGTGCGTTGCGTCCTGAAACGGTTCCAACGAAAGCGGATTGCCGTTGGCCAGCGCGGCGATCGACCCGGGGCCGGCGATCGAAACCGATATGCTGTTGTCTGCCAGCGGGCACGGATTACCCTTTGCGTCAATTGCTTCAATAAGAATGCAGGAGAGATCGTCGCCGTTCGCCGCGATCGCGGCGCGATCGGGCGTGAGTCGCAACGCGTGCGGCGCGCCCGCGGTACGCATGATGGATTCCCCGATTTTCTTTCCGTTCTTATAGGCGACGGTCCTTAATTCGCCCGGCTCATACGGCACGTTATTCCATCGCAGGCGATAATGGTCGGTAACGGAATAATAGGAAAGATCGCTTTTTTGGGAATAGACGCCGAATTCCCTGATGCCCGCCCGCGCTTCGCGCGTGCCGGCAAACTGGATGCGGAAGAACCGCGCCTGAATGTCGACCTCATATTCCATATGGTTTTCCGCGCCGCTCCAGTCACTCTTGGCGGCTACTGTATTCCAGAGCGCGCCGTCGTTCGATGCCTTGATGAAATATTGGTAGTGTTCGGCGGAGCGCGCGAAATCAATGCTCAGAAGCCGCACCGATTGATCCGATCCCAGATCGACCTGCCAGCGCGGGCTTATCGTGTCGCCGGCCGCGGCCGTCCAGCGCGTATAGGGATTGCCGTCATTCGCGTTTGAGCACGGGTCCCGCTCCTCCGAACTCGCATTCGACGGCAGACCGCATGCGAGATTCAGCGGTTCATCGGGCAGCGCCCTGGATTTCGCGCGCGCGCCCAGGGACCTGCCATTCAGAAACAGTTCGGCGGAATCACCGTTGGTATAGATATAGACCGGCACCGGCTTTCCCTTCCGCTCCGGCCAGTTCCAATGGGGGAGAATATGGATCGTCGTCGCATCGCTGCGCCAATGGCTGCGATACAGGTAAAATCGGTCCTTGGGGATTCCGCATAAGTCAACAATACCGAAATAGGAACTGCGGGCCTGCTTGAAAAACGGCGAAGGTTCGCCCAGATAGTCGAAACCGGTCCAGACGAATTCGCCGGCAACATACCGGTCTTTTTCCATGTATGCGAATTCCACATCCGGGATGTCTGAATAGCCCATGGCATTATGGTCGTAGGAATCAACCTGGAATTGTTTTGAAAATGCGGTCTTGGTACTCGGCGGCGGCGGCTCATAAAAACCGTACGTGCTCACGGCGGATCCGGATTCGCTGTAGACAATCGGTTTGGCCGGATAGCGTTTTCTGAAGGGGAGATACCGCCGGCCGTAATTCCAGCCCACAACATCCAATGAGTCAAGGGTGTGATTGTCCTTTGCGGCAAGCGACGTATTATCGCAGGCCATACCCACGGGCCGTGTGGGATCATAGCGGCGCACGTAGTCCCGCATGAACGCGTTCCGTTCCGGCGACATGCCGTTGGTATCGCGCGGCTGGGAGGCCATCTCATTGCCGATCGACCAGATGACAACGCAGGGATGGTTGCGGTCCCGCATCACGAAATTGCGGAGCTGCTTTTCGCCGTAGGTTTCGAGACGGTCGCCCGGCCGCATGTCCGCATACGGGCCCCATTTGTCGAAGCATTCGTCCCACACCAGGATGCCCATGCTATCGCACAGGTCAAGGACTTCGGCGGCCGGCGGATTGTGGCTGGTACGCAGGGCGTTGACGCCCATGTCTTTCATGACCGCAAGCTCGCGCTCCATGGCGCGGCGGTTGAAGGCGGCGCCCAGAGGACCCAGATCATGGTGGAGATCGACACCCTGCAATTGCACGCGCCGGCCATTCAGATGAAAGCCGTCGTTAGCTGTGAATTCGGCAACGCGTATGCCGAAATGCGTGTGATCCGCATCAACCGGCTTTCCATCCGCGAGCACGCTTGTTTTCGCGCTATACAGCGCGGGATTGCCGATGTCCCAGCGCAGCGGTCCGGGGACGCGCAACGATTGCTCGATATCACGCGAACCGCGCGCCGGGACCGTGTCCGCGGTTTTTTTGGATGCGACAATGCGGCCTTTCGGGTCGGCCAGCTCGATCGAGACCGAAATCCGCGCGTCCGCATTCCCGCTGTTTTCGATGCTGGTGCGGATCAGAACGGTCGCCGCGGTATCCGATACCACGGGCGTCGTCGCATACGTCCCCCAATGCGCGATGTGGATGGGCGCGCAGGTGACTAATTTGACATTCCGATAAATCCCCGCGCCCGGATACCACCGCGTGGCGTGCTTTCGGGTATCGACCCTGACGGCGACCGTGTTCCGCGCGCCGGATCTGATGTACGGCGTTGCGTCAATGCGGAATGGCACGTATCCATAATCCCACTGTCCCGCGAGCTTGCCGTTGATGAAGACTTCAGGGAACGCCATGACGCCGTCGAAATCCAGATAGACGCATCGATCGGAGTCCGCCGCTGGTATCATGAAGGATTTGCGATACCAGCCGACGCCTCTCCAGGGCAGCTTGCCGCTGCCGCCGTCCGCGGCCAGGGAATCAAACGGGCCGGTTATCGCCCAATCATGCGGCAGCCGCACCGCCTGCCAGGAGGAATCATTATACTCCTGCATGGCAGCGGAATCCGGCAGATCGGCCCTGATGAATTTCCAGCCGGCGTTGAAGTTCTGATCGGTGCGTTGGGCCAGGATCTGGAGTGAGAGAATCGGGATCAACAGCAAGCGTATGGTGGTTTTCATAATGCATTAAAATAAACAAAGGCCGGGCCCTTCGGCCCGGCCTTGAAGGCGTTTTCGCTGATTTCGCGCATGGATCACTTGCCGATTATAATCGGCAGCACTATCGACCGCGTTTGATCGCTGCATTCGAGCATGTATGCGCCCGAGGCTATTCCATTATCCAGGGACAGCGGACCCGATGCAGCCCGCGCAACGGTCTTGCCGGCGGCGTTAATCAGGCGTATCTTTGCCACCCCGGCGCTGTTTTGGGCAAAGATTGTCCGGCCGCGCATCACGATGCTCAGGCCCGGCGCAAACGCCGGCGCATGATGCGGTACGCGCGCCGATACGGTGCTTCCGTTTGTCAGCGTGATCAGCGTCACTCCGTAATAATACAAGGGGAAGGTCTTCGTGAAGGTCTTTCCCGTCAGGGTGACCACGCTCGGCGGGTCCTGATTGGCAAGCTCCGCCGCGGCGATCAGCGTGGTCCATTGCACGGCGCTGGGCTGGTTGGGGCTGCCCATGGTTTTCCATGCGCGATAGGCGTTGCTGCGCGTTCCGTCAACCACCAGTTGCTGCACGCTCACGGTCCCCGGGGCAAAGGGGAGATTATTGACCGTCAGCGTCACATTATCGGAAGTGGCGATATTGGCCCCGCCGCCGTTATAATGGTTGTAGAGCAGGACCTGGACGGCATTGCTGTCCGAGGAGATCGTTGCGCATCCATTAACGCCGTCCAACGTTGTTCCTCCGGTCAGACTGATCCTCCGGTCGCCCATCCGGTGCAGAAGCTTGAAGGCATTGAATGCCGGTTTGGGCAGGTCCCACGAGCCGGTGTTTCTCGGATCTCCCCTTATCAACAGACCGTAATTGCCTTCATCGAACGAATAGCAGACGCCTTTTTTATCGTACGCATTGTATTCCTCGTAAATGTCCGAGAGCGTCCAGTACGAATACATGGCGGGCGGCGGGTAATTGGCGCCGTTGTCCATGAGAAGGTGGATCGTTTTGGCGATGAAACTCGAGGTGGTTTCGTTGTCCCGCAGGCCGCTGTTGGAATAGGTGGGGCCCCATTCGGTGTTGATGAGCAGTCCCGTGAAATTGTGATTTCTCAATGTGTCAACTATGCATTTGTGATACAGGTTCATCGAGCCGGGAGTGGAGATCCTGCCGCCAAAATTGATATCATCGGAATAGCGATGATAGGAGATCAGGTCGCATTTCGTGCCCACCTGGCCGGTGGCGTAGTTGGTTCCGGACTTGCAATGCGTGAGAAAACGTCCGATCCGGGACGGGCCGTTGGACCCTCCCGACACCGCCGGGCCGCCGATCCTCACCTGCGGGTCCACGTCCTTGACGCCTTCGGCGGCATAATCATACATCTTGAGGTAATCATTTTCGGTGCCGGACAGGAAAAGGTCCGGTTCATTGTATACTTCAAACAGCCAGTTGTTCCGTATCTCGTCTGCGCCATACCGGGATTCACAATGCCGTACGACCTCCGCGATCAGGTTGCGATACTTGGTGAAATCCTTGGGAAGCGTGCGATTGCCCGGCGATCCGTTATACCAGCCGAAGCCGTCGGTGCCGACTGCCATGGGCCCGGGGACATAGCTCAACTCCAGAATGGGCCGCACGCCGGCGGCTTTTGCTAAATCGTAAATTGAATCGAACCGTGCCCATGTGTAAACAGGCACGCCGTTGTTTTCGGTATAGACGCCCACATCGGGGCCGAAAATGCTGTGGCCGCGGAAGTATTGGAACCCCGCTTCGTCATGCCCGCGTTTCAATGCATTTTGAAGATTCCGGTTATATGCAGATCGAAGCACGGTGCCCACATGACAGGTAGCGACGGCTTTTTCATAAAACCGGTTCCAGACTTCCTGTTTGTCGGCAGCATTAACCGTGATGCTGTAATTCGCCGCGTCGGCCAGACTGAGCCAGCCGCCGATCAGGCATGCCAGCGTCACCCTTGAGCGGCCGGAGATCTCAAACATGGGATACCTCCATGAAAAAGTGATGAATGTCTATTGCCAGTGATCAGAACGCGAATTTCATCTTCAGTATCCACCACCAATCGGTGATCCGCACCAGCACATCCGTCCGGTCCTGCACCCCCATTGAGAACGAATGGGTGAGGGGAATCAGGTGGTCGCGCGCGACCTGGCCGATGATCCAGCAATTATTTCCGATGTGTCGTTTTGCATAGAAAGACCATTTGAACCGTGAAAGTGCGTACATATCCGCTTTTTGCGGAAGCGGAAGCCCATATTCAAAGCCCTGCTTATAGCTGTTGGGCCATGGACTGTCGCAGTATTCCATTTCCGCGGCCAGGACATCGAGAATTCGGAATGCCGGAATATTGAATCCAACGGCTATCGGCAGACGGCTGAGCGGATTATCGTAATAAAGTGAATCACGCTCGATCCCTATCATAGCCGCCTCTGCATACAGCTTCAAATCCTCATCGCCGAAAATGGATGCATTAAATAATCCTTTGGGATCGAAAGCAAATCTGAACATGAATTTGGGCCCGGCAAAGCTGTAATAGGAGGTATCGTAGACGGTCACCGGCAAACCGGTGATGCTGTCAATCACCGCACGCGGATTGTCAAGCGATCTGATGTTCGCGGACTGATGAGGCGTCGTATAATAATCCTTCAAGGCAAGCAGCCGGTAAAGGCTGACGCCGCCACCGACTTCAATGATGCGGGGGATGTCGTATCGCGCGATATAGGAAAGGGAAAAATCCTCCATGGGATAGTTATAGATCTCGGTATTGAAAAGCAGGTCATGATGAAAGACCGCGCCGGCCGTGTGGCCGATGCGGATGCCGAGGATGTCGCTGTTTAGGCGGTCGAAGGTATTGGCGAAATAAACAGGACTGACAGCGGAGCGGAACAGAAATTCGCCCAGATTGCGGGCGTCCGGACTCGTACGATACGGGAAAAAACCGGCTTCGATTTGCAGACGGTCATTTAGAAGAGAGAACAATCCTTCACCGCGGATCAACGAAAACGCGGTTCGCGGCACCTGGGTTTCGCGCAGCTGGTCGATAAACTGGGTGTTGTATTTGAAGGAAAAGGTAAGGTTGGCTTCGCCGGTCACCAGCAGGTGGAGATAGGAAGATACCTTCGCGTCGGCCCCAAGGGCGATTGTGGCTTTCTGGATCCAGGCGTTCTTGATTTCTCCGTCGCTGCCGTATCCTTTGACAACCTGTCCTGCTTCATAGGATGCGTAGCCGGTGACGACCGGGGGCTGCATGGTCTCCTGAGCGTGAATGAGAACGGTCGCCGATAGAATTCCCCATGCGCCGAGGCGGAAGATCGCGTGCTTTTTCATTGACGTCTCCGTGGTGCGAAATTGCGCAAAATGGTTATGCGGAAATGAATGGTCTGGTCCCTCTGCATCAAATATATGAAGGATTATGAAGGATTTGGCGGATTTTTGGTGCGGGGGTGCTAAAGGCTAGAAAGAATGAAGTATATTGATATCATGCCCGCAAGACTGATCGACCGCCTTGTTGACAAGCTGCATAGCCATCTCGCGCAGTCGTCCGATCTGCCTTCCATTTCGCGGCTTGCCGCGCAATGGAGCGTATCGTATCCCACCATGGCCAGGGCGGTGCGCGTTCTGGTCGGCCAGGGAAAGATCGAGTGCCATCCCGGCCGCGCCATCAGGGCCATTGGCGCCGATATGCATGCGCGCGTCCCTCAGGTGAACGGCGAAACCCGCAAAGGCGCGTTGCATCTGCAACTGAGGGGACAGATCATGGACGGGACCTTGCGCGCGGGCAATCCCCTGCCCAAGTTGCAGTCGTATTTGCTGTCTGCGCATATTTCCAAGCATACGATCATCGATGTCCTGCGCATGCTCGAAAAAGAGGGCTTGGTTTACAAGCAGGGCAAACGATGGATGGCGGGACCCGCCCCGGCGCCAGCGCTTCCTGGTTCTTCAACCCATATCGCCCCCGCGATCCTGATACTGGCCCCGTATGTCGCCAATCTCAGGAATCTGTTCGAAATGGATTTCAACGGGCGTTTTGCCATCCCGCTCGTGGATGAGCTGGCGCGGTCCGGCGCACGCGTACATTTTATCCAGATGTATACCGGAGATATTGAGCAGCATAATAAGCGCCGGGCATTCCGCGATGCGGACGCAATAGTGCGCAAGCTCGGCGAACAGTATCTGGGCGCGTTGATACATCGAGGACCGTTCCGGTTTGATGAACACCACGAAAGCATGGATGCATGGGTGCGCTTTCTTGACGAGCGCGGCAAACCGATTGTCTTTTTCGATTCAAATGGAATGGGGGAGCCCTTCTCGCGGGAGCGATATCCGAAGGTCCGGAATTACTATCGGATGTATTTTGACGAAACGGCAGCGGTGCGGAAAGCCCTCGAAGCGCTGGTGCGCGCCGGGCACCGTCATATCGGTTTTCTGCTGCCTGCCCAGGAACCGTCGCCCTGGGTAACCCAGCGCGCGGACATGGTGGAATCCATTGCGCGGCAGCAATTCCCGGATGTGAAGATCGTGACCATCATCCAGGACGAGCCCATCTGGCACGCTTCGCATATCGATTCCGATGACTCAATGTATGAGCGCGTCATGGCCATGGTCCAGCAGCGGGGAAAAGAGGTCGCGCGATACAAATCCCCGCGCCGCGCGCTCATCGAGAACACACCGTCGTTCAAGCGGCTGCTGGCCGCGCAGGTGACCGCCCTGATCTCCCCGAATGACGATTTTGCAAAAACGCATTATCTCTGGCTTATTGAGGCGGGAATAGAAATTCCGCGGCACCTCTCCATGATCTCTTTTGACAATAAACCCGACACCGCCGCCTATTCCATCTCGTCCGTGGATTTCGGCTTTGGCCGCCTGGGCAACCTTGCCGCCCATATTTTCCTGGGTCATATGCCATTGCGCGCGGGCAGGGACGGCTCGATCGCCGGAGAGTGCATGCTCATGGACCGCGGTTCGGTGGGCTCGCCGCGCGAACGGCCGCTTCGGATTTGAATTCCGGAGGCAGCGGATCAACGGGTTGCGATGATGCGCCTGCTTGCGACGCATCGTCCGCTGAAATCGTAGGCGCAGATCGCATAAATTCCGCGCGCGCGCATCAAGCCGCGCATATCGGCGGCAATTTTCCCATCCGTCAGTGCGATGGCCGGGCCCGCGGAATGGCCCAGCGCGTCGAACACGCGCACGCGGGCGATCGCGCCTGCCGCGCCGGTGACGGTAATGCCCCCGGCGTTTATGCGTATGTCAATGGCCGGCGTGGCCGGTGCGGCAATCCCGCGGATGATGCGGGACTCTCCAGGCAGGGGATACGCCGATTCCACACCCGTGGGGTTCGTGGAATCCACATCCAGCTCCGGCCATACGAATTTTCCCTGCCGCTGGGCGTCAAGGCTGGTATATGCGGAGAATTCCATGGAGTTGCCGTCGAGCCAGAGCGTGATGCGGCGGCGTTCGCCGGGGGTCAGATTTACGCTGTGATGCGTGGAGTCGAGGTGGGTGATGAGCGTCGAGACGCGCGCCCCGCATTTTCCCGGGATGGTCCGCGATCCGCCTTTTATCGGGGTGATAATGTCCCCATTGAGATATCCGGACAGACCGCAGAAATAAAAGGCGTAATTCCGCATGCCCGCATAATCGAATCGCGGGCCTTTATTCTGCTGCACGTGGCAGCCAAGGCATTTGGCATCAAAAACAGGCTTGGCCAATCGATAATAGTTGATGGGTGTTATTCCAGAAGGTTCGGCGCCCGGTTCGGGTACAAGCGCGGACGGCTGACGGCGCAGAGCCAGGGGTATCGTCCCTGTATTCGGCGTGGCTTTCCATTTGTCTTCGTGACACCCGTAGCAACTCATCTGTTCGCCCGCGTGCACAAACGTTCCCGCGCGCATGGACTGGACCGCGAGCCCTTTTTCGTCAAGAAGCTGGAAATAGATCTCTTTCCCTACCGGCGCTTCACAATTGACACTACCGTCGCTTTCAACCGGCACGGCGCCAAGCGAGAGGCGCGCCAGCCCTTCGCTGGCATACCCGGTCTGCGGGTCGTTTATATAGGGTGTCGCCTTCGGGATTATCTGCATGATGCGCAGCGAGGCGATTTTCGTGCCCGCGGGCAGGGGCTGATCGCCATAGGTCGCGTCCATGATGCGGATGGTCGCGCGTTTGTGATCGGGCAGGGCCGCGCGTGCGCCCTGCCAGGTCTTCTGGGGGAGCGTGGGCGGGCGCGCGCGCGAACGAAGTGGAATCGGATCGAGCGCGCGTCCGGATGCGCAGACGTAAACCTGCGTGCGCGTGCCGTTTTTACCAACCAGGAGTACCTCCGCATTTTCGGTGCAGAGAAACCACTCCTCGGAAAGCGGCCAGGCTGTTGCATAATTGCTTCCCACCCAGTAATCGCCCCATGAGGTCATGGTGCTGGTGATGTTGGTGATCTGCGACATCCTGCCGTCATCGGGAATACTGGGGTCGATGAGTATCAGCTGTCCATAGGAATGCATGTGGTGCGCCGCCCCCGTGGCCACATACTTTGACGAATTGGGAATCGCGCGGATGTTCCATTCGCCGTTGGGCCGGAAGGTGCGGCCGTCCGGCCAGTTGGACCCCTCCATGGTGGTGAGCGGCAGCGGATAATTGCCGTGGGGTGAACGGGGATCGGTGCCGTCCGGGCCGCAGATCCAGGGATGATGGGCGATGCAGTCGTCGCGGTCCAGATAGTCCCACCGCGTATAGACGATCATGCCGTCGTTATTGACGGATGGGTGCCATTCATTGGTTTCGTGATAGCTGATGGGAATGATATCCGAGCCGTCGCTTTTCATGGAGTAGAGCGTATAGGTGGGCACATGCCGCGGATGGCAGCGGCCGTACCCGCCGCGCCTCTCCGAGACAAAGACGATGCGGCCGTTGGGCAGCCAGCAGGGATCGAAATCATTATGGCTGATATCGGTCCTGCCGGCATTGGGACTGATCGCCGCGTCCTGCCTGTCGACCTGGTTGCCATCGGTCAATTGCTGGAGGTCCGTGCCGTCGCTGTTGACTGTGAAGATATGCCAGCATTTTTCCGTTTCGTTGGTCCA
>Ga0315289_10009518_pt1 | contig 13982 bp, 12 predicted proteins | sample YL17G11_40_MG_FD_203452 | JGI IMG/M metagenome (GOLD analysis project Ga0315289, IMG submission 203452) | Sediment microbial communities from Yellowstone Lake, YNP, Wyoming, USA - YL17G11_40 | ecosystem: Environmental > Aquatic > Freshwater > Lake > Sediment | place: USA: Wyoming | collected...
AATCAATGATAAGACCATCCTTTCGCAACAAAATCAGGTTGCTGTTTCTTCCGGTCAATTCAAAGATCAGATCGAATTCAATGCTTTTGCCAAGCTGGGACTTTTTCAGGCAAGAGATTTTGATCACCCTATCAAAATCAACCTGACTTATTTCTGAAATATATCCGCCCACAGCATACGAAAAAAGATTCGTCTTTTGATAGTCGGATTTCCTTGTTTTCGTCTCATTTTCATCCAGTCTCAAGATGCATTCGCAAATTTCAATTCGATAATTTTCTGGATGCGTAGAAAAGAAAAGCGAAATCTCCTTTTTTTTGCTTCGGGTAAGAAAGAGCAGTTCCTTCCTGTCAGAAGATTGAAGAATTTGGATGATTTTGTTTCCCTTTAAGGCTTCTTGTAATTCGGGAATTAAGCAAAAAACGAGGGTGGAATTAATTATCATGTGAGGATTATTGGTGTGGCTAAAATTTTCAGGACCTCACCTCCCGTCCCCCTCTCCACAAATGTGGAGAGGGGGAGAGGTTAAGAACATGCTTTTCGGTCCCCAAATAGCCTCATATATTATCAACTTTTTTTAAGAGGACTTTTGTTTTTTAAAAAACTTTCAAATTCTTCAAGCGTCTCAAAGATTTCGGTGGACAAAAATTTGACTGACCAGTTTTCCTTCATGGGAGTGATGGTCCAGACGGGTATTTTCTTTTTGTGGCATTCCCACATTTCAATGGCAGTTCCCATAGAGGCTTCAGGAAGATAAGCAACCAGACAATCGCATTGGGTAGCTTGTTTTATGGACGCATGAAATACCGATTTGCCCGTTTTATAATCATACTCAGCTGAATTGGGATGGACATTGACCGGGTCTATGATTTGGCTTTTGGGAAAATACTTTTTTAGAATGATTTTTATTTTCAGGCGATAATCTTGATTATGTAAAATCTTCCCTTTCCTTGATCCCTGAATTATCCCCGCTAAGAAAAAAGAATTGATTTGTTTCATTTATTGATTCTTTGTTTTGTCAACGCGAGACAAGTCTCGCTACTCCGATAGGAATCACGTGTCTCAGTCTCAAATCTCAGTCTCAGTCTTTATGCCAGGGTCATAGCAATTGCTACCACGTTGACTATGTCATCGACACTGCATCCCCGGGAAAGATCGTTGGCTGGCTTGGCTAAACCCTGAATTATTGGACCGATGGCTTCTGCCTTCGCCATCCTTTGAACCAGTTTGTAAGCGATATTACCTGAATTCAAATCCGGAAAGATCAAAACATTAGCATCTCCTTGAATCATGCTACCGGGACATTTCTTTTTTGCCACGTCGGGGATTATAGCTGAGTCAGCTTGCAGTTCTCCGTCGATTAGAAGATCAGGTTTTAATTCTTTTGCAATTTTGGTCGCCTCTCTTACTTTATCCACCAATTCGTGCTCGGCGCTTCCTTTGGTGGAAAAGGAGAGCATGGCCACTTTTGGCTCTTCGCCCACTAACTCTTGCATTGTTTTGGCAGAGGAGATGGCAATGGAGGCAAGTTGTGAGGGATCAGGGTCTGGTATCACGGCACAGTCGCCAAATACAAATATCTTGTTTTTGACTCCCAAAAATTCAGGGAGAACCATCAGAAACGAGCTGGACACAGAGATAATCCCGGGTGCCAACCCGATGATCTGTATTCCCGCCCTTAACACATCACCAGTAGTATTGATGGAACCAGCTACAAAGCCATCCACCTCATTTTTCCTCACCATCATAGCTCCGTAGAACAGGGGATTGGTCATTATCTTTTTTGCCTCTTGGGGGGTCATTCCCTTCTTCTTGCGAATCTGGTAATATTCATCCGCATATTCATCGAATTTGGATGAGGTAGAGGGATTGATTACTTTAACTTGGTTTAGGTCAAGTTGATAGGACTTGGATAATTCATTGATTTTTTTCTCATCACCTAACAAAGTGACTTCGGCTAAACCTTCCGTTAGAATCCTCTTGGCAGCCTGTATCATCCTTTCCTCTGTTCCTTCAGGTAAGACCACCCTTTTCTTCTTAAGTTTAGCTTTTTCTTTTATCTTTGTGATCACATCCATAGGTTCTCCTTTTTGAAGACGTAGACTCTTCGAACCCACGCCTATGAGCATTTTTGCTGAGACGATGTTTCTCCCTCTCCCTAGCCCTCTCCCACGAGGGGAGAGGGAAGTAAAGATTTCGGCAAAGATTGTGTTTGCTCAGGCTGAAGCTCATTTGTCCATTTGGATCCATGGGAAGTCAACTGACCTGAGGCTACCTAATTGTGTTCCCTTCTTTGACTAATATTTCAATCCTGATTCTTTAGCAAATTCTTCCATCAGTTTCTTTTGTTTGGCATCGATGTTTTTGGGAACCTCGACAACGACTTCCACATATTGGTCTCCTCTTGACCCATTTACTTTTACTCCTTTGCCTTTTAGCCTGAACTTAGTCCCGCTCTGGGTGCCAGGAGGAATCTTCAAATCCACTTTTCCATCTATGGTGCTGACTCTGATTTTGCTTCCCATGATGGCTTGAGCAATATTTATGGGGACTTTGCAGTAAATATCTATTCCCTTTCGCTCAAAGAATCTGTGTTCGCCTATATTAACTTTTACGATTAAATAACCCGAAGGACCACCGGCTGTTCCGGGTTGCCCTTGTCCCCTCAATTTTAGTTTTTCCCCATCACTTATTCCCGGAGGAATATTTATGGAGAATTCTTTTCGGACAAAAGATTGTCCTTTTCCACCGCATTCAGGGCAGGGAGTAGTTATTATCTTTCCCCTTCCATAACATCGGGGACAAGGTCGATTTAGGGCAAAGGCACCCTGGGAAAAGGAGAGCATTCCCGTTCCCCCACAGTCGGGACAGGTGGAAAGCTTGGTTCCCGGCTTAGCCCCCGACCCTCTACAAACCGGACAAGTCTCCTCCTTTTTGATCTCGATTATGGTCTTGCCTCCGGAGATAGCTTGGTCAAAGGGTATCTCAACCTCTGTATAGAGATCATTACCTTTCTGCGGTTCCCATCTTTGTTGTCGGGTTTTTTCACCTAAGTCGAAGACGGAGCTGAAAAGGTCACCTAAATCCCCGAATCCGCCCAAATCTTCAAAGGTGAAGGTTCGTTCTCTTCCAGAACTTCCCCTAAAAGGACCTTCGCCGAAGCCCTCGAAGCCGGTGAATCCTCTTTTGCCCATCTGCCTGAGTTGATCGTATTGTCTTTTTTTCTCCGGATCGCTCAATACCTCATGTGCTTCTGAGATCTCCTTGAATCTCTCCTCAGCCGCCTTACTCCCGGGATTTGCATCTGGATGGTATTTTTTGGCTAATTTGCGATAAGCCTTTTTGATCTCCTCAGGAGTTGCATTCTCGGATACCCCTAAGGTCTCGTAATAATCCTTCTGCGCCATCTAGCCTCTGTTCCTCCTTTGCCAGCACCAGGAAACAAAACAAACACAAAATAACTATCACGATGGGTTTTGTCAACATCTGCCCGTTAGGTCTGGCAAAAACCACTTAGGGACGAAAATTTGGAGTGTCTGCCTTCAGGCAGACCAAATATGAAACAGATCCAGATTCTTTTTGGTCTCGCTAAAGCGAGACACTCCAGAAAACAATCTTTCCCTCTCTTAATTTGATGGAGAGGGATTAAAAGAGGGGAGAGGTGAAACGTAAAAGGCGAGAAAAACTCTCGCCTCTTGCCATAACAACTTTTTGAGCTAATAAGTCCGAATCTATCCTCGTTATTTTTTCTCCGCCGGTTCTTTTCCTAAACGGCTCTCTGGCTTTTTCTCATCTTTGGTGATTGAGCCGGTTTCTTCCTTCTTTCTCTTCTTGTATGATTCACTGCGATAATCGGTGATGTAAAATCCATTTCCCTTGAACAAAAAACCTCCGCCGCCGGAAATCAATCTTTTGATCTTCCCCCCACAAATAGGGCAGACCTTAACCGGCTCATCGGTTATCTTCTGAACCTGTTCAAATAGGTGATGACACTTTTCACATTCATATTCATAAGTTGGCATATCGTATGCTCCACATATTTTTAAATGTAGCTACGTTCGAAAACGACGATGCGGCTTGACTTCCCGAATTCTCACACCGGTAGTAAGACTAAATCGTTTAGATTAGTTCTTTGAATTCATCCACGGTTAATCCAGCATCCTTGATTATGCCGCTGAGTGTTCCTTTCTTAACTGCTTTTGAACCATGACATGGGACAGAGATGATTTCGCCCCATCTCTCCATAATGGCGTGACTGCCATGCCAACGATTTAGAGCAAAACCTACTTTTCTCAATGCTTTGACTACCTGTTCTCCGGTTACCTGGGGAAGCTTGGTCATACTACTACTTCCCTCACCTTAGCCTTTTTGGTATCTACTTTTATCTTTTCATTCAGTGCCAACAAGTATCCTTCGATTGCCTCCTTAATGTTAGCTAAAGCTTCCTCAACGGTTTCGCCTTGGGAGTGACATCCTTTGAGAGCTGGGCAATGAACAGAATAGCCTCCGTCTTCTTCCGGTTCTAAGATTACTTTGAATTTCATGTTGATGACACCTCCGATTTAATTGACACAGGTTTATTCATTTTGAAAAAGCCAAAGCATCGGGACTACAAAGTCCCGATGCAACGGAAATCATTCCTTGTGGACTGAGTTCACGACAAATCACGGTTCCTTCCTTGTGACAAGGCCAATCCCTGAATCTAAATCGCCAATTATCTTAAAATCAGTTTTCTTAAATACTCTGAAAGCTAGAGACGCCCGTCCTAAGAACTTATGTACTGAATCTGCAAAGTGATATTCTGCGGAGTCACCTTTCACAAAACTCTTTCCCAACAGGAACTCCGCTTCCTCTCTGTCAATGACGAAATTGTGATCTTTGTAGCCATAAACCAATCTTTCCGCGATCATACCGGCGGTTTGCCCAGTGGGTAGCTGTTTATTCTTAAGTAGCCGCTGTGCATATTGAACGGCGGACTGAGCTACTCTTTCGAGGTATCCTAAATACCGCAGATCCAAACTCAGGCTCAGATACTTAGCAAACATCTCGGAAGATTCGGGATAGGTTTTGCAAAGAGAAGCAAGATATCTAACTGCCTCGCCTAAACCAAGTGCTGGATATCTGCCAATCTGAGGGTCTATTGGGCCTAACTCGCTCATCAGACCCATGTGAATTTCGTCTGCACCCATTGCTAGCAAAGTTGCTGCCGATTTAGCTTGCCCTGGTACTGCTATTATAAACTTGTCCTTAGTGTATTCTTGGCAACATTTGCTAATTAGATAAGCTGGTTCGATGAGTCCACCCAAGCTATACAAAATCAGTAGAATATCTTGTTTCTCATTACCTTTCTTTCCCGACAACGCAGCATAGATCTGATTTGCTGTGTACCTGTTGATTTGGTCGGCATCGTCCCAGAGGAAAAGAAAACTATATTTCTCTCTTAACGGAGAGTTATCAATTAATCCTTGTAAGTGCCTAGTGATGTCTGGCTTTGTCTCCTCAATGTTTTTCGCATTATAAATGAGATCAAAAAGATTTTTTGGGTCGCCCAAATCCCTGACAGCCCCTTCTTTAGATTGGTCTTCCTTTTTCTCTTCAGCCTTCTCGTCCATTTTTACTCCTCTTTCTTAACTACTCCCGTCTTCGTTTCTCTTCCACCTTTCCAGAGCGGACTACTTAATACTACATATCGTCCCGCTTTTGCTCTGCGCCCGACGACTCCATTACTCTACTCTCAACGTGGTATTCCTCTTGTCTGACTTTGAGCCTCTTACATTCTAAGTTCTTTGCTTGGTCTTGTCAACAACTTTTTTGCTCCACTTGCTATGTGAGTCGCGAGTTCAACAAATGCACCTCCCCATCATGGAGAGATACATTTTCTCCATAATCTGAAAGTCAGATGTAGGCAACTCTATCTTCCTCAGCTTACCACCTCATAGTCAGCATCCACCGGCTCGCCTTCGCCACCTTTTCCACTAGAGGCGGATCTGCCTCTGGCAGACTTTCCTTCTTTAGGTTCTGATTGAGAGGTCGTTCTTTGTTCCTGCGTGTTTGAAGTTGCATGTTGATACATCTTGCTCGCGGCATCGTGCCATACGGTGGTAAGAGCCTCGGTGGCTGATTTTATCTCATCGATTCGGTTAGTTTTCAAAGCGTCTCTAACTCTCCCCATTGCTGATTCGACTTTGGCTCTGGTGTCTGAATCTAACTTGTCCCCGTATTCCCTTAAGCCCTTCTCGGTCTCATAAACCATCTGGTCTGCTCTGTTCTTTATATCCGCTTCTTCTTTTTTCTTTTTATCCTCTGCGGCATGCAGTTCGGCGTCTTTCACCATCTTTTGTTTTTCAGCTTCAGTAAGACCGCTGGATGCCTCGATCCTGATGCTTTGCTGTTTGCCAGTAGCTTTGTCTTTTGCAGAGACGTTCAGTATGCCATTAGCATCGATGTCAAAGGCAACCTCTATCTGGGGCATTCCCCTCGGAGCGGGCGGAAGACCATCCAGATGAAATCTTCCGATGGTTTTATTATCAATAGCCATTGGTCTTTCACCCTGAAGCACATGAATCTCCACAGAAGTTTGATTATTCTCCGCAGTGGTGAAGATCTCGCTTTTTCTGGTGGGTATGGTGGTATTTCTTTCTATCAGTCTGGTGAAGACCCCGCCTAAGGTCTCAATTCCTAAAGAGAGTGGAGTAACATCCAAAAGCACCACGTCTTTGACGTCACCTGCCAAAACTCCACCCTGAATGGCTGCTCCCACAGCCACCACTTCATCCGGATCAACTCCCTTGTGAGGCTCCTTACCAAAAAGTCTTTTAACCGTCTCCTGAACCTTGGGCATACGGGTCATTCCACCGACCAAAACTACCTCATTGATTTGATCCACCGAAAGACCCGCATCAGCCAAAGCCTTCTGGCAAGGCTCAATGGTTCTTTCGATCAGATCATCTACCAATTGCTCCAATTTAGCTCTGGTCAAAGTTAAATTAAGATGTTTAGGACCATTTGCATCTGCGGTGATAAAAGGTAAATTTATGTTGGTTTCCAAAGTTGTGGAAAGCTCACATTTTGCCTTTTCCGCAGACTCTTTGAGTCTCTGTAATGCCATAGGGTCTTTGGACAAATCTATTCCTTCTTGCTTTTTAAATTCCGACACAATCCAGTCGATTGCACGTTTGTCAAAATCGTCACCACCGAGGTGGGTATCACCATTGGTTGACTTGACTTCAAAAACACCGTCTCCCAATTCCAATATGGAAATGTCGAAGGTTCCGCCGCCCAGATCATACACAGCGATTTTTTCGTCTTTCTTTTTGTCTAATCCATAAGCTAAAGATGCCGCAGTTGGCTCATTGATGATTCTTTTTACCTCTAAACCTGCGATTCTGCCTGCATCCTTGGTGGCTTGTCTTTCACTGTCGTTGAAGTATGCCGGAACAGTGATTACCGCCTCAGTCACCTTGTGACCAAGATAATCCTCCGCAGTCTGTTTCATCTTCTGCAAAATCATAGCTGAGATTTCAGGTGGCGAATATTCTTTGCTCTGTATTTTCACTCTGGCATCGCCATTGGGTTCCTCAACCACTTTAAAAGGAACGGTTTTTATTTCAGTTCCCACCTCTTTGTATTTTCGTCCCATGAATCTTTTGATGGAGAAAACGGTATTTTCCGGATTGGTTATAGCTTGCCTTTTAGCCACCTGACCAACTAATCTTTCCCCGGTCTTGATAAAACCTACCACTGAGGGAGTCGTTCTTGATCCCTCCGCATTTTGAATAACCACCGGATTTCCCCCCTCCATCACCGCCACACACGAGTTGGTGGTTCCTAAGTCTATACCAATAATTTTACCCATTGTATTCCTCCTTTAGATACTCAGGAGTAGCAGAGCTTGCTCTGCGTATTATGTCTGACGCGAGACAAGTGCGTATGCATTCATACGAATCTCGCTACTCCGAATCCGAGTAGCCAAGCATGTTCTTGACGGACACCTCGCCTATAGTCATCGAAGCTCGTTTAACGGTTACGATGCTCGTATCGAAACTCGATTATGGAGCATCATAATTAGTCTTTAATTTGGCACTATTTTGCTGACCATGTGGGTTTGCATATTGAATACCCATAGGGCTTTCTCATTATTTTCACGTGAATACTCAATTGGGATTCTAACCTCAGGAATTCCCTCTTCATTTGTAGATTGAGAACCTGAAATTTCAGCAACAATTTTAGAGTTAGAATTGTATTGAAGGAATTTGTTGTCCACCTCTTCTTGCCCTTCTTGGTGCGATCGCTGAACTAAAATGATTTGGGATTCGACGATGTGCGGTTTCTGGTGCGATCCCTCAACTACCACGGGTAAAACCACATCATAACTGACTAATACTAATGTGCCAAAAAACGGTGATACCCATTTGGGTATTTCCATAACTATTGCTCCTTTCATTAGCTTAATTCAATTCAAATTTGTTTTTTCATTCCAAAATTCACCTAAGATATTATGCAACAGTTGTGCCAAAATTGAACTATCTGTCTAAGTCGAAATAGTTCAAAGAATTAATGAAAACAAGTGCCTACATCGTTGATTTTTCTCCCTGCCAATTTGACCACATATAGTGCTATGAATGGCATATCAAATGCCACAATGGCAAAAAAACTATCCTCTTTGTCAGTAAGCGACCTCTTGTGCTTTGCCAGTTTCTGTGGTCGTGAGAAGTGAATGGGATTCCGATGAAAGAGGGGTAAAATGTTCGTTCAAGGTGAATTCATGCGAAGAGTTGGGATTGCAGTTTCTGTCTTTAAGGCAGGATTACGGATGATTTAAAAAAAACCGAGGTTAAGGAAACCTCGGCGATAGAGTAAAAAATTCTGCCCCAGATTAAGCATTCACCTGGATGGTGAAAATTTATTTTTACTTTTTCATTCTCTCTTCAGAAAGGGCTTTAAAATAGTCTTTGATCAACTGCTCGTATTCTTTAGGATAGGCTTCTTCTAAGAATTTAGAGAGATCATCCTTTGCTACCTGACCCGGTTGAGAAAAATCATAGGGAAGTCCTTTGGGGCTGGGTCTGGATACGTCCTCTCCCACCTCGGCTCTTCTTTGCTTGGAAAAGTCTCTTTCGCGCATAGATTTTTCGGCGTCCAAAAGACGGGAGAGTATGTTCTTCTGTCTCTCTATGGTAGATTGATCCACCTGCAATCTTTCCAAATCGCCCACCACTTTTTTCATATCTTCACCTAAATTGTCCATTCGACCTAAAATCTCAGAGCGATTGCCGAACTCTTTTTCCAGCTGACCCAAGCCTTTTCTGACTGCCTCTTGTTCGGCGGCCAATCTTTGCATAGCGGCTTGCTCGGATAAGGAAAGCGTAGCGCCGCCCGGTTTATTACACATGCCCAGTTGCTCAGTCTCTTGATTTATACCTGACTGTTTATTGCACATCTTCTGCATTTGCTCGAACATCTGCTCCATTCCAGATCCGCTGCACGATTTTTGGGCGTCGTTTAAAGCCTGCATAAGTTTTCGCGCGGTGACATTTAAATCGTAGATTGCCTCATTTTGTTCATCCAACGCCTTATCCTGTTTTCTTTCTTCTAAATTCCCGGTAGCTTCGCTCATGCTGGCTACGGACAAAGCCATGAATCTGCGAGTATCCGAATCAATGAATATGGTTTTCTGTGCCAATGTATCCAGATCTTCTGCCACCCTGGTTGCTCCCCCTTTCAGGTTCTGTTGATCCCGGGCTAAATTCCTTAATTCCATATCTGCTCTTTCCAATCCTTCCACCTGTTGAAACAGATCTTCTTGGGTGTCTGAAAGATTAAAAACATCATAAAGGGATTTTCTGATCGCTTCCGCTATTTCTTTTTTCATTTTTGACTGCATTTTTTCTTTGGTTGATCCTAAACGATCTGCCATGTCTTTCAATTTCTTAGAACAGCTCTTTCCGGAATTCAAAGCTCCAGATTTATTCATCTCGGAAAGCTGGGAGGTCATCTGGTCCATGTCGTTTTTCACTCCGGATTTCTCCGGCATATTCTGAAGCTCATCGATGTCCTGAGGAGGTAAAAGTGAAAGCTCTTTTGCCAGGTCAGCAAATTCCTTCAGCTTCTCCTCAAAGTTGTTCAAATCTTGTTTCAAGTCTTTTTCTTTATCCGAGAGTTCAGGGAGTTTTTCTTTTTCAGAAGTTTGGGCGTTCTGGTTAATTTCATTTTGAGTTTGAGCCATCCTTTCTGCCATTTTTATCAGATTCTCCAGCTTCTGTTCCGCCTGCATCCTTTTCAAAAGGGCGATGGTTCGATCCAGCCTTTTGAGAAGTTCCTCCTGAGAAATTTTCATTTTCGCTATGGCTTGTTTTAGAAGCTCTGGGTCTAAATTCTTCAAAGCTTCCGCAAGTTTTTGTAAGGCTTCCTTCATCTCCGGAGTCATGATCTCTTCCATCAATTTTCTTATTTCCAAAAGTTTATCCACCATCTCCAGGGCGGCCAGCTTGTTCTCCTCGATCTTTCCAATGTTTTCATCCATCCTCTTGGCTAAATTTTTCAAATCGGAAGCTAAGTTTTGCTGTTTCTCCAGAATATCCTCCATTTGTTGTTTTTTCTGCCAATCCAGATCAAGTTTTCCGGTAGATCTATCTAACTCCCGGGATAAATCTTCGACTTTTTTCTTAAGCTCCCTTTGACCCTTAAGCACAGTCTCCAGATCCTCAACTTGTCCCTCCTGTTCTCTTTCCACCTCCGCAACGATTTCATCTAAAGAGGGAAGCCTTACAGAATAAGTTTTGCTTTCCCCCTTTTTGGGACCCAAAAAAGTATCATTGTCGAAAATTATCGCTTTATATCTCACCACATCGCCGGGAACTAAAGGGAGATTGGAAAGATTCCATAGATATTCCACATCCATGGCACTCAAGTTGTTGTTGGGAATATCAATTCTTATCTCCTTTGGCTCTTTCTCCTCCCCTTCCGAGACTATCTGATAGGAGAGCCTCAATGAAGAGAAACCGTAATCATCGGAGATATTTATCAAAAGGGGAACTCTCATGTTTTCGGTTAAGTCCTGATCATGTCCCGGCTCCAAAATCTCCACAGTCGGATATTGGTCATCTATTTTAGTTATCTTGTATTCAATGGGGTCTTGATTTTTGTTGCCAATTTTGTCCCAAACCTCAATATGATAGGAGTCGTCTTTTTTGACCAATATCTCTCCTGTGGCCACCTCTCTTTTTAATTTCATCTCTGATTTGGTCGAATCGGACAAGACGATATTTGCCTGGATCAATTCTTTGTTGGTCTTTGCCTCTATTTGAACTTTCGTTCCCACGATAGCATTGATGTTGCCGTCGTTTTCATCCACCACCTGCGTCTTCAGTTGGGTGTATCTGGGGTAATTGAAGGTTAATCTCAAACCAATCACTCTGGGTTTATCCACAACCGTTATCTTAAACAGATCACTTTGCACCCCTTCTGCTTCCGCATAATAATCGAAGCTCCTTTTCACCTCTTTTAAATCAAAGGAAAAATCAGGATTCTCAATGCCTGTTTGTTTATTAACTTTCACCAACCTCTCTTCATTCCATTTAGCCCCTTTCCCGCCTTCGGCGGGATTTTCAACGTTTCTCCAATAGAAATTAACTTTTTTAGGTTTCTCTCCTTCCACATTTATTTTGATCCTAACATCGGAGTATTTCACTGCCTCTGCATTACCCGGAGAGATCACAAAGAAAAATTTTTGAGGGGATACAAATTCGGTTAAGGGATGGGAGAAGATGAAAAGTGAATTTGTGAAGGCGGTAGGGAAGACCAGGGCAAAGAAGAGAGATATTATGGCTAAGCTCCCCGCCAGTTTGCCCATCTTTTTGATCGGATTTCTGTCGATGATCTCTTGAAGATTCAGCTTTTGGGTGGTCGTATCTGCCTGTTCGATAACCGCCTCGATCATTTCAGTCGAATAGCCTTCCGGATTCTCCTCTAGATTTTTAGCCAGCTGTAAAGCGGCAATTAGTTGATTATTAAGCTCAGGAAATTTTTCCTCCATTCTCAAAGCCAAACTCTCTAGGTTTGGCTTATGAATGATCGGCCTCAAGCAGAAATAGGAGACGAATATTATCAGAACTAAAGAAGCAGAACCGATGTAGCCAACCCTCGCCTCCACCGGAAAAACAAAAATTGAGTTCAGCCAAAGCCCCAAAAAAGCAAAACCTAAAGCAAGGGAGAGGGTGGTCAAAATTCCCCAGGTTGCTTTATTCTTGGTATAAATAGACCCTAAAGCTTTAAGTCTATTGGTAAGTGTGGTGTAACTGGACAAATTAACATTCTTGTTCATAACTTTTTGTCTCTGATTTTCTTAAAAATTTAGCAACAACGTAATTATTTCTAATTTGATGCAACTCCCTCTCTTAAACCCTCTCCCCTGAGGGGAGAGGGAAGGGTGAGGGGGCGACTTCATATCAGGAATAGATACGTTTAGTTTTCCAAAGCCCAGGTAATTATATTCACTCCCATCTTCAGTGCGGCTTCCCTTTTTTCCGGAGGATCATTGTGCACTTGAGGGTCCTCCCAGCCATCTCCAATGTCGGATTCGTAATCATAGAATACTACCAATCTCCCTTCATAAAATATGCCAAATCCTTGCGGTGGCTTTTCATCGTGTTTATGTATTTTGGGTAAGCCACCAGGAAAATCGTAATAACAATGATAGATTCCGTGACTGAAGGGGAGTTCCACCAAATCCTTATCCGGAAAGACCCTTTTCATCTCCCGAAAAAAGGCTTCTCTTAAGCCGTAAGAATCATTGGCAAAAAGAAAACCGCCACAAGTTAGATAATTTCTCAATCTCTCCAATTCTGAATCGGTAAATTTTATATTTCCATGACCGGTCAAAAATAAGAAGGGATAAGAGAAAAAATCATCATCCAGTATGGAAACCCGGACCTCCTCTTCATTTACCGGAATGTTAGTGTTTTCTTTTAAAAACTTGAGCATATTGGGTATGGCGGATGATCCCCAATACCAATCACCACCTCCTCCATATTTAAGCCGGGCTATGGTGAAGGCAGAGGGGTTTGGATTTTTGCCTGTTTCAATTCGCTGTGCAAAAGCCGAAAAGCCAATCAACAAAAAAACGACTATGATAATAGTTTTTTTCCACCACATATTTATTATACAATTTTCAACGATTGGTTGTTTGCAAATTCGTATGAATGCATACGCATCTCTAATACTTAATTTAAAAATGGACAGAACGACCCAACCATAAGATAAATAGGATTACCACAACGTGCAAAATCCACCACCCCATCCGCCCTCGAATAAAATGTTTCAACATTTCTTTATCTCCATAAGAAATGTCCTAAAGAATACACAATGGTAATATAGAAAAAATGTCTTACCCACCATCCAGGCGTAAACATCCGACCCAATCCCGTGGGATAAAAATAGAGTAAAATCATCTGCCCGATGAAAAACTTCGGGACCAGAATAATAATATCTGCTAACGTGGTTTTGAATATTATGTTTGCGAATGTCAAAGGATTTGGCAAAGCGGAAAAACTGAAATGTGCCATGCTAATGGCACCGATTATCACACCCCAGCCATTAATTAAATAGGCGATGATGACTGTTTTTTTCTGATTGAACAATAAAGGTGTAATAATGACATTTACAAGACCCAAGACAAAGGGAATAAAAAATGATGGATTGTGGGATATGGGATGAATCCGAAAATGGAATAGCCATCCGCCCAATGACAAAAAAAACAGTGCGAGGATTGGTTTTCTGAGTTCCTTTTTCAAAATCATGATTGTAGTTGCCTGATTTATCAGGCGTACTGGCGACAATGCTCAATAAATTGAGCAACTACATACACTCTGAACTTTTGTTACAGTCCAGTAGTATTTACTTTTGCTGGGGTGGGGGTTCAACCCTCATTCCCGGCTTTTCCAGACATGGAAGAAACCCCTGCCTAAACAGATTCAAAAGCACAAGCC
>Ga0315289_10009519_pt1 | contig 13981 bp, 6 predicted proteins | sample YL17G11_40_MG_FD_203452 | JGI IMG/M metagenome (GOLD analysis project Ga0315289, IMG submission 203452) | Sediment microbial communities from Yellowstone Lake, YNP, Wyoming, USA - YL17G11_40 | ecosystem: Environmental > Aquatic > Freshwater > Lake > Sediment | place: USA: Wyoming | collected...
CTGCTGCCACCGGCAGGTCGAGGAATGCCCTGCTGAGTGGCTTCCTCGAGGCGGGCTACGTGCTCTACATGCTGGGTCAAGACACGCTGCTAAAGACGATACGCTCGCTCTAGAACGAGCGGCCTGCATCTTCTCCAGGAACGAGCGACTAACCGACCTCGCGAAGTGCCCATGGATACCGCTTGAGGGCTAGGGCCGGGAGAGGAAGTTCTCTGGTCTGTAAGCTCGCGTGACTGTATCCTGCTCAAGCGCCGAGGATTCTGGCGGACTCTCCTCCTCGAGATCCGATCTCTGCCGCCAGAAGGTGGACTTCATGCCATCTGCCTTGCATGCCTCATCCATTCCTAGGCTCTTCCTTCCTGTCCTTCCCAATGCTCGAGGCCCATCACAACGAGCATGGCGAGAGTTCCGCTCCTGCTTGAATACGGGGTCTTCTCTTCCATGAATCGGTCGACGCGTTCCAGAAGGTCTTCCCGGAAGGATACGGAGACTCTGATGAACTTGTGCTTCCTGCGGTGAAATAGCTCTCGACCAGGGCCAGCCTCCACATGACTCACGGAGACCACTTCGTGTTATGTGGGTGATTTGGAAAATGAGGTCCAGGTCCTGAAGCGGCCGGAAAAGGAGCCGCCCGCGTGACGAATCCTACTGTCCTCGTTTCTTCTTCGCTTAGAAGTCCGTTGCGAGCGAACCATTCCACAAGCGGTTCTCCAATGAGAGAGCTCTCACTGCGGCGCTTGGCCTTGGCCACTATCTCCAGGACCAACGAATCAGCTTCAGTTAGGAAGACCTCGCGCTTGACCGCCAGACCATTTCCCATATGGCAGATGCTATAGGAGGAGCCATATATCATGTATGGTAAATATCACAAACGCGATATCTCGGCGTTTGCATCGGGTTCACGACTGGTGCACCTTTCGACAAAAGGGCCGGCCAATTTGCTTCAGGTCCCGAGAGTTGTGCACAATCAGGCGGGTAGCCAGGGCTATTTCGTCTTGTTATGCTCGTAGGTGTCCAGCACCTGCTGCAGAAGTTCGATGTCTTCTTTGAGTTTGGGTAGGCATCTCTGGGCCCTGATGGTCGCCGCACACCGCAAGCATTTGATCAGGTTTCTCCAATTTCTCGTCGCAAAGCGGATTCGAGGGGACGCTTGAACATTCAAGTCAAGGCCTGCCCCTCGCGCTTCGCGACGAACCGAGAAGGACTGTGATGCTGACTAGCGTTCTGGCACTATACTATCACGTCGTCGTCTTAGCAGGAACGCTCCAACTATGACCAAGATGATGAAAGCGGCACCTATGATGGGTAGTAATTTAGGCAGGACATCTGCAGGGGCTGACGATGTTGTCATTCCAGTCTCCGTCATCAGTGGGGGTTCTGTGTGGGCTGTTGAGAGGCTGGTGATGGATGTCGTCGTTTGACCGATGACCTCATATTGGAGTGGATTCGAGCGGGCGACATGGAGTCTGCCCGAGGGATAGGAATAGAATGCAGTAGCTGTTGGCAGCTGATACTTTCCCGCCGTCCCACCCTCCATAGCATAGGAGAGCATTATGCTCTGACCTCGTGCCAGAGCACCTGTCCAAGACAGGGTCCCGTTCGTCATCGCAAAACCCAGAGGTACGCTATCCAATATCTCCACATTTAGAAGGTCAGACTTGCCGATGTTCGAGATCTCTAGAATCACACGTACGCTCTCACCAACGTTTGCTGCAGGTGTATTCACTGACTTCAGGACTTCGACGGAGGGATCCTCGCCTAATTTCCTTGAGATATCCGACTCCGTTTCGGAGGAGATTGGAAAATGCCACTCCTTGAACTCCTGCAGCAGACGCTCGTTTCCGGCAAGAACAACAAGGTGCTCCACCACCATTGAAGTGTACGAGGTGAGGTCAAACCGCCCTCGTGGAGGGTCTTGAAGTTCCATGAAGGGATATCGCTCAATCTCAAGAGACCTAAAGAATGCTGGAACAAGTTGCACGCCATAGTCGTCAACAAGGTTTCTGGTCACATAATAGGCAAAACCGTAGGTCGGACATCTTTCCTGTGACAAGGTGTAATTCCAAGTGAGAACATAGTTGTAGTGTCGATCCACGTATTCTTTTCCGCATCCTGCGAGTTTCTGATCAATTCGTGACGCATATTCACTCATGCCGATGTACGCAGGAACTATTGCCGAGAACGCTGTGGCAAGTCCTTCGTCAAGCCATGGCGGGATAGCGTATGCCTCGCGGTAGTGGTCGTAGCTGTGGGCCAACTCGTGGATCATAGTCTCGATGTGATTTGCGTCAGTGTCGCTGAGGGTGTCAACTCTGTTGTAGATCTTGTTTCGAGAGAAGGATGCACCCCACGCTCGGGGGTCAGGAGGAGTCGAATATCCCACGACCTCCCAGATGATTCGATCGTATGTCTTGTGGTAGGCAGCTTCAAGGACAGGGCGTGCTTTGTTGAGAAGGTCGATTGTGAATAAGACACGAGGCTTTTGGCTCGAGTAGATCTGATTTGGAACTATCGCCACAACCTCCCCGCTCTGAACTACTGTGACATCGCGCTGAGCCTTTGCTAGCCAGTGAAAGGTCTTGATGGCGAAATGCAGTGTGTCGAGATCCCATCCACCTACGTCGACCAATCGGTCCCCCAACTGGGCCTTGTTGAAAAGTCTCTTCTCTCCTATCGCAACTACTCTGCCTTCGCCAAACTCGGAGGCAGCCACAACAGGTAATGGTCCCCTTTTTTCTGTCGAGTCGGCGACATTGTTTCTGTTGCGGTCTGCAAAGCTATCCTCGTCGGAGAATCCCAAAGCTTGGGCGGGCGGGCTCACTGTGAGGCTTGAGCCCCAGACGTATTTTATCTCGCCTGTGCCCAAAGTGATTTCGTGGTCAGCGAACTGGTGGATAACTATCTTCTTGTGGTGACTTGCGATGCTGTCGTTATAGTCGACGATCACGTCCGAATTGAATAGTATTCCGAACTTCTGTGACACCCTGTTAAGGTAGCCATACTGCTCGGAGCCATAGTTGTAGCTACAGTCCCCGAGAACTAGAAGACCCCCGCCATTCTTCACGAAGGTTTCCACCGCCGCTGATTCCTGACCTGCCAGAGGTCGCTCCAAGTATACCAGTACCAGGACCTTGGCACCAGACAGCCCAGTGGAGAGTGAGACTCTGTTCTCATCGACTGTGAATCCCTCTTCTCTCAGTGCCTCGGCGAGTATCGAGTAACCATCAGAGATCGTGAACTTTCCATGGTCGGGGTCACTCCAAACCCCATGTGAAACATCGAAAAGGATCCGTCCCTTGTCTTGAGCCGCCCCGTGTGAGCTCCCGACCGCCATTGTGGCCTGCATAGCCATCAACATAATCAGAGTCAATATCCTGAGGCTCTTCGACGATTCAATCAGGTTCAATTCGATCCCAACTCCTGCGGATCATCTTGTGCTACGAATCCTACGTGCGGCCAGAGGAGCGGCCATCACGAAGAGCACAGCCAACGCAGCGAGGTAGAGCCAGCTCGTTCTCAGCCAATCTGCCAGCGCTGTGAAGGGAGGCATCTCTGTCGTCGTGATTGTCGGAGCCGTTGCTTTTTCTGCAAGCCCGATTGCATCTTGGGCCAGGACGAGGGCTGCGTCGTATCGTGACGAATCGTAAGCCCCACGAGCATCATTCAGTCTCCGTCTTGCTGTCTCGAGTCCTTCAGTTCTCCCTTCCTGCTTCGCTCTCTCGATCGCATCCTCGGCATCATGAATCAAGTGCGAGGCATTCTCAGGTACCGGGTCAAGTGGATGCGGATCTTCGCCATCCTTGAATTTGTCGCCATCGGTGTCTGGGTTAAGAGGATCAGTCTTCACCGGCGCGAAAAGCACGTCCAGAGAGACGTTCACCCAGCGAGGTAGAAACAGATCATTCTCTATGTGCATCGAGGACACGAATATGTGCGATGCCAAGCCGAACACTCGCGCATTGCCTATGAGCGTCAGCGGAATCTTGACCTCGACGACATCATCAGAAGAGATCTCTGTGCCCACCGGGTTCTCAATGAAGTTCGATTCCACGTACTCTTTGGTGTCAGTCAGATTCCAAGCATTCACGAATCCCTTGGGATAGCAGTTGAAGGTGTAGTCTGGTCTCTGATCAGAATCGAGGTCAAACATCAGATCATACGAGTCCTCCGGATTCGGTTTGCCATCATAGAGTGTTATCATGAAGTAGAGGTTCTCGCCGTCAAAGTAGATGGTTAGCGATTTCAGATCGGAACCGGGAACGTCATATGTCTGGTCGTTTGATCCGTCTATCCATAGAGGCTTCGTTCTGTTCCAGTCGTTTCTAGCACCGTCGACGAAAATGGTCCTATGTCCGTGGGCCTCTTCTCCATCCATCAAACCGTCGTTGTCAGTGTCCGGGTTGTCTGGATCTGTTCCGTGCGATCTCTCTTCATCATCAGTCAGTCCATCCTGGTCAGAATCCCTCGGAAGCCCTGGCAACTTAGGCAGACGCTCATGTACGACAACAAGTCTGTTGTTCTCGATTTCGAAGGGGAGTTCCTCGACACCAAACACGTAGTTGTTGAAAAAGGGCGTCAGATTGTACCCGCTTACGGCATTAGCGGCATTCAAGATGTCGCGTGAGGTAACGGTCTTCCACCGATTCTTCAACCCGTGGGTTTCATAGAGTGACTTTGTCACGTCGTCTATGTTGCGTGAGCCATTTGTCAGACTCTCGATGATGTTGCTGAGTAGGTGGGCAACGAGTGATCCTTTCTCATATACAATGAATCCATACTGAGCTCTCTCCGACTCCGAGATGAATCCGCGACTCGCATCCTCCAATGAGACATCATATTTGGTGCCCACGATGGTTGTCTCATAGGTCCTGAATCTGTTGCAGAGCTCTCGCTCGGTTTGGCGGTCGGAGAGAATGCCGACAGATTCGGAGGCACGGAGCTCGTAGTAGTTTGTGAATCCTTCTTGGAACCACTGTACTCCACCCATCGTGCCGCCGATCCACTGATGCAAAATAGCGTGAGCGTGCACGTCAGCCCAGTAGAGAGGATAGTGTTCCTCTTCCCATGGCCAGAAGTATCCGTAGGTAGACTCGTTGTATGGGACCACAGTCCAGCCATCCACTTCGTCAGGAATGAGGATCACGACGTATCCTCTGATTGGGGCTGGTCCCAGCGTTCTAGTGTAGTAGTCAAACAGATCGAAGACGCGCTTCGCGGCCTTCTCTGTCTTTGTCAAGTCCAGCCCGTAGGTAGCAACGGTCACGTTCACTGTGCCGATCATTGAAGACCTGACCGTGTACCTTCCGAATCCTAGAGCTCCCGCCGTCAATTCGCCGCTCTGCAGATCTATCTCGCTAGAGGTTCCGTCAGTTCTCCAATGAGAGACAGGAATCCAACCTTGAGCCAGTTCGAATCGAATTCTCGCGGAATTCACCATGGGTTGAACCGGGGAATAGAAGATGAATTCGGGTTCTACCACGCCAAAATCGTGCGCGAGGTATCCTGTCTGCACTAGATGTTTGGCGGTTTGCTCGAAGCCAATCCTTACATCATACTCGACGAACAGCTTTCTCTCGTTCAAAGTAGAGACTTCGATTCCATCGCCAGTCCAGTCGATTCCATCGTCGACCTCTCTCACCTCCAGTGACCTTCCGTTTTCGCTTCTCGCGACGAGGTTTCTCAAGTTCTTGTCCGGCGATAGGAAACCATCTGTCCACCTTCCGGCGTTAGTTAGGAAGGTCAATAGAACCTTGTCCGACTGGAGGTTGAGCATCGTCAGTTGGACATGAACAACGTGTGTTTCAGGATCAGTGATTCTGACGACGTACTCCAGACTTGGCAAGCTCTGCCCTTTCACTAATGTAACTGAGAAGGTAAGGACGCTACTCGAAGAAATCAAGACAGAGAGAGTCAGAGCAAGCAGGAGGATCCTTCTGCTGACGGTCACATCGCGCCACCGCTGACGGGCAGATCAACCTCAGGTGTAGAGCAGCCACCGGCTCATATCGGGAGCCGGAACGCCTTCAGTGAACTCTCTTACTATGTTGTTTAAATCAACTGCTTGCAGATACACTGAATTGCCATTCCACAGCCTTCCTTGATCCCACTGTTCGAGGTATCCTTGCTGATGGACTGGCGGTCTAAAGACATACATGTTCACTGGACCCTGCGGAATGTCGCTAAATGTGAATACGTCGGCTTCCAGCTGCCTCTCATATGCCATCCAGCTTCTGGTCGCCGGCTCGAAGAATACCACATGAGAATGTCCGTAGAACTTCCCATCGGCATCTCTGAACTGAATCGAGATGATCGTGCTCGAATATCCAGCCGATTTGGCTAGTGTGTTGATCCACGAGGCTTCAACACTACATTGCCCGATACCCTTGCCAGTTTGCAAGTAGTGTTCTAGCATCCAGTTCATATCGTGTATGTAACCATTGGATACCTGTTGCCCATCCACAATGATTTCTTTGTCTCCTGTTGTGTATTCCCAATGCGAAGACTGTGTCAAACCGCGATCGAAGTAGAAGTAGTATTCTAGGTTTGCAATAGTCCTGCGTACGTCTCTATCCAATCCCAAATTGACTACAATTTCTCTCATCTTTACGAGAGTTCGTGTGCTTGGCATCATCGACTGATAGATTTCGAGACCTGGCCTGTTTTCTCTGTACCGTGTAAGCTGTACTGGTCCGTCAATTGGTGTCAGGTTTCCTGTCCATGCCAAGGCGACCTTGGCTTCCAAGGGATAACTCTCTAGCTGATGGTGTCCTCTCGTCTTCTGCATCTCATTCGTCTCTCTGAAGAATTTCAAGAGGTCGCTTGTGTCTTTCTTTACTGCTTCTCTGACTTCGTTGTCGCCCATAGTGACCCATAGTCCGTGCACCATCGCAATGGACAGCACGAGAGTATCGTCTTTCTTGAACTCGTTCTGACAGGCAAGCCAGTATAGGACCTGCAGCTCAGCATTGTAGTTTGGCACCGTGTATGTGAAGTCTCTCGCATCAGGGGTTCCACCCTTGATCATTAGCTGGAAAGCTTCTTTGACTTCTGGATTGGTTGCGTCCAACACCAAGTATGTGATCTTGGCTACAGCAGTTGCATTCTTCAGATCGGGAAGCTTCCGTAGCTCCCTAGCCAACTGAACATACGGCTCAGTACGATTCGACTCAAGCAGCGCCAAGTAGTAGCTAACCGGCTTAGTGGCGGTGACCTTGATCCATAGAGTTGTCTCTGAAGTGACGGTCGTCGACAATGTCGAGGTGCGCTGGGTTTGCTCCCACGAAGTCAAGAGCGAGGTTTGTTGGGTCGTGTAGCTTGCAATCTCATTGGGCATTCTTGGAATGAACCCCCAGTAACCTAATCCGGCGGCAACCACAACCAGTAGTAGAGCAAGTGCAATTAGCTTCGAGCCCTTGGTTGTCAAAGGAGCAGACTCCCTGCCAATGAAACTGGTGCAATTGCACGAGCAATCAACAAGATTCTACTTCCTACGTCTTTGCAGGAAGAACGCCCCAACTGCCGCGATAATCACGAGCACGATACCTGCAATCGCCAATGTCTGGATTGTCGACACTCCGGCGAGGAGCTGCATCGATGTTATCGTTGAAGTGCCAGTTTCTGGCACCCTTGTTCCTTCTAGTGTCGTTGCCGCAGTTGTTGTGAAAGTACCTGACGTGGTCGTGACGGTTCCAGTGCTTGTCGTGCCGTTAATCGTGATCGCTGTTGAGTCTGGCACAAGTGGATTCGTACTTGGTGGAAGCTTGTTGTGAACAACATCAATGCGAAAACGATCTGCCACGTCAGCTTGCATGTATTTTCCCCCTTGCTGTACTACCAGGTATGATTCGACCCACATCGATTTCGGACATCCTGTTGCGAAAAGCGGCATTCTAAACTCAACAACATCGGATGCAGCGGCTATCGTTCCATACTGTGGGGAGAACTTCGTCAAGTTCGAGTAGTCCATTCCCTGAGTCAGGTTCCATAACCAAGCATTTCCAGAGAGATCGAAACCTGGCTGATATTCCCAGGTTCCGTCTCCGTTCATGTCGATGCCGAACAGGTATTGCACCTTGTTCTCTGTGTTGATGTTGTCGTATAGCTTGAACGCGAGGTAGAGGTACTTGTCATCAAACGCTGCGTACATTGATTGTAGGTCGGAGCCCACTATTCTCCCCTTACTGTCGCTCTCAGAGTCTTGGACAGAAGGCTTGATCCCTAATCGTTCCCAATCGCGCAAGAAACCATCAACAGCAATGCTTACCTCGGCACCGTCCCGGAGTCCGTCTCCATCCGTGTCAGGATTTGTGGGATCGGTCCCTAACTGAACCTCCAAGCCATCCGACAAACCGTCGTCGTCCGTGTCCCAAAGAGTAACGCTTGCCCCGTAGTGCTGCTCTCTGGCATCATTCAACCCATCATTGTCACTATCAACGGAACCTTTCGCAAACCAGTCAAGAAACTCAGCCTCAAGCTCTGCAACGGACAATCCAATTGACTTCCTCAATGCACCATCGGGCGAACTCGCGCCTGGGATCTTCGACAGGCTGAAGAGTTCGAGAACCTCGCTGTCGCCGAACGTCTCAACCAGAAACTCAACGAGCGCGTAGGCTTGGGGATAGACGATCCACTGCCCCGTCTCTCGGTGATGTTCCCAGTCTTCGGCGGTGACCATCTGATTCAGACTCTGTAGGATTTGGCCTTCGTTCAGATAGTACTTGAGACTCTCGAACCCATACTTCCAGAAATGCTCCCATCCAAGGTACTCACAGAATCCCTCTTCGAGCCAAGCCCACTTCCAATGCTGACCGAGATAATCCACGGCGATTAGGTGTGTTAATTCATGGATGAGAAGATTCTTCGCTCTCGCTCGGTTTTCGAGATCATATGAGTACCAGACATAGTTGTTTGGAGGATCCACCTCGAATTTGAAGTACCGATCCTTGTCTTCTCTGGAGTCGAACAAGAAGATACCAAACCGGGTATTCGGGGGTCTTTTGAAAAAGGTTGAAGCCTTCTCCAGACCGATTTGGAGTATTACAAGTGCCTCAGATATTTCGGCAGCTGTCTGGTTGTTATAGTACAGTGTGAAGTAGTCCGTCTCGAGCTTGTTCTGAAAGGTTTTTGTCAGGCCGTTTCCTGACAGAGTCGTGGTCTTCTTCTGTTGTTTCTGAACAACATACTCCACCGGCCTGGGAAACTGGCGAGTAATGCTCAAGGCTATTGCCGTCTCGTCGTCGTCAACTATGCCGTCTTCAATGAAGAGCCCGTGTTTCCAAATGATTCTAGCGAGTTCAGGGCTCTCCTGACGCATTCTCTCATAGAATGAGGGAATATCCATAATCTGCTGAGACCTCTGGTAAGACGCCACAGAGCTGCCAACACCGCCTTGGAGTATGGAGCCAAGAAGAGACAGCGTCAAGAGAACTACCGCAAGCCCAGCTCGGACCGAGACAGTCATCGCTCTTCACTCTTTCGCATAGACTTACGAGTCAGCACGACTACGGCGACTGCGACAACCGCGAGTACCACAATCAGATACGGCCAGTCTGTCTGGAGCCACGTCAGCTGCGCAGTAAACGTGCTGACTTCCTTGCTCACTTCAGTGGTTGAGATCAATGTGGTTGTTACTATGGCTAGAGCTTCTGCAGGCAAGACCGTGAGCGTAGCTGTCTCTTTGGTCCCTGAGAAGAGGGGCGAGCCAGCGTAGTTCGCAACGACTTGGTATATTCCTCGATCCACTTCAACCTTGAAGGTCAAGGTGGCTAGACCTGATTGGTCTGTGGTAGTGGAACCGATGAGAGTGGAATTAAGGTAGAAGGTAATCGTCTGGTTCACTATCGGTTTGCTGTCTATGGTGACCAACTGAACCGTCGTCTTTACCGTTTGACCAGCCTTAGGAAAGCTATCAGACAAAGTCAAGGTCATTATGAGAAATCTGGAAAGTTTCAACGCTCGCAGGAGTTCAGGCCAATCAACAGCCAAATCTCCCGGCACAAGTTTCAGCGGGAGCCTATCCTTTCCATAGACGTACTTGTTGAAGAAGGGGGTGAAGTCGAATCCGGTTATCGAGTTCAGGAGTCTGATCATGTCCTTATTTGTGTAGACTCCTTTCATGCCTCCATAACGCTCGTACAGAGTTCTCATCAAATCGTCCAGTGTCTTGTTCTCATTGGTCACCTTCCGCGTCAGAGCATCCATAAGAAGCGATACCAATGCCCCTTTGCGGTATGTGACAAAGAAATAGGCGTCAGTGCTTATGTCCCAGAGCTTGAATGCTTGGGTCACAGAGACGTCATTCTTGGTCCCTAGGAATTCTCGAAGATATTTGTCGAAGTCGTCTCTCAAGGGTTCATTGCCTTTCAAGTATCCGAGGTCGACAAGAGCCCTATTGTTGTAGTAGATCGCGATTCCCTCAGCTGCCCACCAACTCCAATCCCCTTCCGTCTTCCCCGCCTGCATTCCGGTCGGAGGGAAAACGTTCCAAATATGGAAGACCCTGTGCGCGTAATTCACCATATGTCCGGTGACGAACCGTGGCACTACCGAGATGCCTTGGCTCTGCGACCATTCACACTGCCCGATGTCTTTCGCATCGTCTGTGCCGGGAGCATAGATGGCCATGTATCTGTCGATTGGGGACTTCGTGAAAACCACGGTGGCGTAATATTCGAAGATGCTGAACGACGCAGCAGCTATCTCCTCTTGCATTGATCGAGCCCATTTGTCATAGACTACGATCGAGACCTCCGTGTCAGCGATGTGTCTAGTTAGGACTCGGAATGTTCCAAGAGCAAATGTTGAGGTGACGAAGTGTTCGAGGGACGGCGCATGCCAGGATCCATCCCGCCTGTCCCATGGGCCGTATGCATCCCATCCGGTTGGCAAGCTGAAGTTGGCTAGAACTGGACGCTTGGAGAAGCCGCTTGGAACGAGGAACATCCACAAGCCAATTGACATCATGAAATTCGGTCCGAGATAACCAAGGTATGCATCAATTGCCTTCCAGTAGTAGTCTAGAACTACATCATATTCGACAATCACCGTCTTCGCGTTTTGTGTGCTGACAGTCCAAGATGGCCACCCTTGGTCGGAATACTGCGAGGTCCAGAGCTTCTCGCCCTTCTCGTTCGTCGCACGCAGGCCCTCTATGGAGATGGGATACGGCCCGCCCAGCAGGGCACCTTGCCTATCGAAGGTGACTGTCAAGGAGGAGCCGGTTGGCTCGTCCACTACCAGTCTTACGTGCGCTGTATGTTTCGCCGCATCTTCATTGTTGACAATCACTGTGTAGATGATGCTTGCAGTTGCACCAAGGGGTTGAGAAGCAGACGTTGGCTCTTTCGCAAGTACCACGAAGATGCCTAGTTGCAGAATGATGCAGATGAGACCTAGCGAAACTGCCTGCCTATTCAATTCGAATGAACCCTCATGGTATTCTAATCAGGACTCAGATGCCGGGCTACGAAGTTTACGCGCAACCAAGACTATGCCGATTACAATGATCACAGCCAGTCCAACGAGATACGCCCAGTTCAATTTGAGCCAGTCCGGTTCCGCTGGAAGCGCGGCCGTTTGTTCTATAGTAGTTGTTGGAGCAGTTGCTTTCTCTGCAAGCTCCAAAGCCTCCTTGGCAAGGGAGATTGCCGTGTCATATTCGCCAGAGCCATATGCGCTTCTAGCAGCTTCGAGTCTCTGCCTTGCCAAATCAAGTCCTTGAGTTCTCCCTTCCTCTTCCGCTTTCCTGACAGCCTCCTCAGCGTTGGCAATCAACTTGGAGGCATTCTCCGGCACTGGATCCAATGGGTGCGAGTCCTCGGTATCCTTGATACCATCTCCGTCAGAGTCGGGGTTCAATGGATTCGTTCCCAGCTTGAGTTCCTTGTAGTCAGTAAGGCCGTCGTTGTCGCTGTCAGGCTTCGCTGGATCGGTTCCGATGCTGACCTCGTACCGATCGCTCAAGCCATCAAGATCAGCATCTGGGCCGTTGTATGAAATCTTGAGAAGTGGGTCTCCAATCATAATGCCGTTGTGAACCGAGTCCACGCGGGCGTTCTCCCTAACGCATTCCTGAAGGTATCGCAGGTATGCCAAGCCGAAGTACTCGCTTCGTAATCTCGGAAAGAAGGCTTTCGCCAGGACTACGAAGAGGTCATGTACACCCGAATCTCCCATGGCCAGTAGGCTGCGGGATTCTGCGAATACGTACCATCCACCAATGTAGTCTCTCTGGCGATAGTCGAAGTCCCCACATGAGGTAATCACATAGAAGAACGCCTTCGGATCAAGCGCCTTGATATCCCTGCCATAGACTTTCCCATCCGTTTGATTGCCGAAGTAGTGACCGAAACCTCCGCTGTGGACTAGAAGCCGAACGAGACTGTATCCTTGCTTCAGATGCTCTAGGTAGTCCTCGGCGCTCGTCTTCTGTGGGTAAGCTACCTTCACCACTTCACTGTACACGGATTTCAGCGCATAGACAGTCTCAGGCGTGAGTTCATTCGTGTAGTAGTCAAGGTAATGATCTGTGTACATGAGTGCCCTATCTGGAAGTGTGAGTGCGCCGACTCTGTACAGATGATTCTTGTCAAAGTAATTACTGAGCAGTTCAACCTCGTTTCCTGATAGTGTTGATGCCTTCAGTCTTCCGACCCAGATCTCGGGAGCAACGTCGCCCTTGTGACCGTCGAAGAGTCCATTCTTGTTGGAATCTATCCAAACGCCGTCAAGATCCATATAGTAGAGGTCCGTCGGAAAAGTTTCAGAGTGCGAGACCCCTTCAGGCTGCTCATAGGTCGTCTCATAGACCACGTACGGAATGTCTCCAACCATGAGGCATCCTACAAGATTGGGCGTGTTCCGTAGCAGCGTTCTGATCTCACTTGCTGACTCATTTGTAATGACCTTCTCAGTAACCTCAAAACCAGTCTTCTCGACGTCATCTATCCACCTTCCCAGCCTATCCTTGAGCGGCTCGTAGACCGATGAACTGACAAGCAAGTAGACCACTTGACGTTGCTGTGCGAAGGCCGAGAAGCTCGCGGCTTCGCTTTGCGCCACATTGCCGACGACAAAGAGCAGAATAAGAGCTGCAACAAGTCCAGCTCGCCTCATAAGACCCATGAGCTGAGCGCCTCCGCTTTAGAGCAACACTGTTGCGATGATTGTCCAGACATTGCAGTATAGCTCTGACGGTTCCTCTCCAATAGCTCTGATCCGTCTGTTCTACCAGCGAGCCCCGTTAGCTGATTTTGAGCTGAGTTCTTGCTTGTTTTCAGCTCACTTTGTGCGCTTTTTCAGCTCAGAAACTGCTCACTTGACAGTTTTAAGCGCGGGTTTCAAGCTAACCCCCGGCTCGGCCAGACACGCCAGACCGCGGTTATTATATTGAACCTTCTGTTCAGTGCTCTCTCCCGGCGCCAAGCCTTCTGCTCGGTGCCGTTCTTCGAGCACGGCCACGATGTGCAAAATGTCTTGGGATAACACACTCTCCGTGCGGCACCCAAAATCTGAAATCCCTAGACGAGCACAACAAGAGTACCATCAAACGGGAGATTCAAGAATGAAACGGGCGCTGGTGTTGCTGGCAATGCTGATTCTGATTCTTCTGGCCTGCCCTGTGAGTGTTCAAGCAGGCAAAGCGGTGAAGATAACAAGTTCGACCCTGAAGAACCCGGTTACCGTCGATGGAAAATGGACGACCGTGGATGAATGGAGCGATGGAGTGGGCTTTGACTGTGGTGGGTATGGCTGGATCGCGTTGAAGGACGACGCGGATTCCTTGTACGTACTAGTCGACTACACTAGAGACACTAGCGCTGCAGCTGGCGACTTTGCATGGGTTATTTGGGACCAGAAGAACGATGGAGGCAGCAAGCCCAAGAGTGACGATTATGATCCTATCCTTAGATACACGGACAAAACTAACTATACTTCATCGGTAGCTCAAGGAACAGGGACAGGTTGGGGAACCTTCAACCCG
>Ga0315289_10009520_pt1 | contig 13981 bp, 12 predicted proteins | sample YL17G11_40_MG_FD_203452 | JGI IMG/M metagenome (GOLD analysis project Ga0315289, IMG submission 203452) | Sediment microbial communities from Yellowstone Lake, YNP, Wyoming, USA - YL17G11_40 | ecosystem: Environmental > Aquatic > Freshwater > Lake > Sediment | place: USA: Wyoming | collected...
ATCCATTCCTTCGATGAGATGGAGGAGATCGAGTCCCAGGGTCCCGCCGTCGATAAGGCGTACCTCTTCGGGGAAATCATATTTTCTTTTCAGCGCCTCCACGGCGTGGACGCCCACCCCCTCGTCCCCTAGAAGAAGATTGCCCAGCCCGATCAGTGAGATTTTAATGCCCATGGGGGATCTTGTGCTTGCCGAAAATGGAACTCATCGTTCCGCGCCCCTTTCCAATCCGTTTGGGGCGGTTCATTTTTTTTCAAGTCTTCGTTTAGGCCGGGGGCCTATGACTGGCTACGACAGGCAATTTCATTTTTCAGGTGAAAAAGAGGGAAAGTCAAGAAAATTTTGGGCGGAAACAAGTTTTCCCCCCTTCACTTTGGAGATATCCTTTGCCGTGGCCCGGGGTCAAGGGCGTGGCCCGCAGAAAGCATCGGCCGGGTGAGCCCTTTTCCGGGAGGCTCCGCCCGGCTTCCGCAGGATGCGGCGGGCCCATCGGGCGACCGTCGGTCGCCCCTACCAGGATCTCAAACCGTCGCGGGGATCCCAGACCGGTTGGCCCGACCGGGCCAAGGAATGGAAGCTGCCTCATGGTTTCTGCGGGCCACGCCCTTGACCCCGGGCCTGAGAAAGCCTCCAAGACCTTGACTTTCATCTGATTTACCGAAAGTAAAGGGGGCAAGCGAAAACAAGTTCTTGACAAAGAGAAAGGCCGGGTCTTAATATAAACCATAGCAGGGGAGGATGGAATTCATGGATCAGGTAGGGATTCAGGTCTGGATGCTCGGTGTACTCCTGTTGTGCCTCGCCCTTAGGCCCGGCCCGCTGCCTGAACTTTCCGCTTGACCCTCAAATGAAATAAATGAAACGATTCAGGCCGTGGGCAACCCCACGGCTGACGAATAACGAGGCCGTGGGGAGTCACCCTCACGGCCTTTTCGTTATTTCCGGACACCGGATCCTGGATAGGGGATATCCTCCATCCAGCATCCAGAATCCAGTATCCGTCATAAGGAAACGGAATGAAGACTCGAATCACCGAATTGCTGGGAATCAAGCATCCGATCATCCAGGGGGCCATGTCCTGGGTATCCTTTCCCCCTCTGGTGTCCGCCGTATCGAATGCCGGAGGCCTGGGAATCCTGGGCGCGGCCTTCATGACCCCCGAACAGCTCCGGGACAACATCCGCCAGATCAAAGACATGACGGATAAACCCTTCGGGGTCAATTTCATGCCCGACAATCCCATCGTGGATCAGCTTTTGGATGTGATTCTCGAGGAAAGAATCCCCGTGGCCAGTTACGGCCGGGGAAATCCCAAGAGGATCATCGAGCGGGTGAGGCCCTACGAGATCATCGCTCTTCCCACCATGGGCTCCTTGAAGCATGCCCTGCGCGCCGAGCAGGACGGAGCCGATGCGGTCATCGTCCAGGGAACCGAGGGGGGAGGCCACACGGGGCACATCGCCACCATAGTTCTGACTCCTCTGGTGGCCAGCCGGTTGAAAATCCCTGTTGTCGCCGCCGGGGGAATCGGCAACGGCCGGGGGTTGGCGGCTGCCCTGGCCCTCGGCGCCGAAGGGATCTCCATGGGAAGCCGGTTTATCGTAACCAAGGAAGCGCCGGTCCCGGAGCACGTAAAGAGATACCTGATCGACAAATCGGAGGAAGATACGGTCGTAACCGACAACCTCACCGGAGTGCGCTGCCGGGTCATCAAGAATGATTTCGCCAAGAGAATCATGGACCTGGCCAAGAGCAAAGTCGATCCCTGGGAGCTGATGCAGTACGGGGTGGGCCGGATCCGCAAAGCCTACGTGGAGGGGGACCTGGAGTGGGGTTCCATGGTCTTCAGCCAGGCCTGTGGACTGATCGACGACATCCCATCCTGCCAGGAGCTGCTCGATGGCATCGTGGCCGAAGCCGAAGAGATCATGAAATCCATGGGGAAGAGAGTAAATCATTCCTGAGACTCTTCCCCAAATTCCTACCCCCTCGGACTTGCGGACACCTTATTTTCTTCCCGCCCATTTTTTGCTAATATATTCCACCAGTGGGAATTTTCCCCCTTTTCCCCAACCCCTAATCTTCGCCCTTCCTGGTATCGGGGGGATCTTTGCCTCCCTGGCCAGAGGCCGCCTTCGGGGAAAGAGCGGCGCCGGGCGGAACGGCGAGGGGAAGAGAACACCCCAGGGTCGGCGAAGGCGACCGAAGGAAAGCGTGAAATGAGATGGTTCGGAAAGAGGACCGTCGGGCTTGGAGGGTTTGAACTTTTCAAATACCTCGGGCCGGGATTCCTGGTCACCGTGGGCTTCATCGACCCGGGCAATTGGGCGGCCAACGTGGCCGCGGGGTCGAACTACGGGTATTCCCTCCTGTGGATGGTGACCCTTTCCACCCTCATGCTCATTCTCCTGCAGCATAACGCCGCCCATTTGGGAATCGTCACCGGCCTCTGCCTCTCGGAGGCCTGCGCCAAATATTTTGGCCGCGGGGTTAGCGGATGGCTACTGGGCAGTGCTGTGGGGGCATCCGTCTCCACGGCCCTGGCGGAGGTTCTCGGGACGGCCATCGGATTGAACATGCTCTTCGGCCTTCCCTTGGCCGCGGGGGCCGTCCTTTCCAGCGGCCTCGTCCTTTACATGCTCTTTTCCAACAGCTATCCCCGGCTGGAAAAGTGGATCCTGGGTTTCGTATCCCTCATCGGAATAGCCTTCCTGCTGGAGCTGAGCATGGTCAAGATCCCCTGGTCCGAAGCGGCTCGGGCCTGGGTGGTTCCTTCCTTCCCTTCCGGTTCCCTGCCGGTGGTCATGAGTGTTTTGGGCGCGGTGGTGATGCCCCATAACCTCTTTCTCCATTCCGAGGTTATTCAAAGCCGACAGTGGAACCTCCAGGGCGAGGGGGTGATCCAGAAGCAGCTGAAGTTCGAATATGCGGATACGCTCGTGGCCATGCTGGTGGGGTGGGCTATCAACAGCACCATGATTCTGGTGGCGGCCTCGGTGTTCCATACTTATGGAGTCGTGGTCACGGAACTCCCCCAGGCTCAAGCGACCCTGAAACCTCTTCTGGGAAATGCGGCGGCAGTCATCTTCGCCCTGGCCCTTCTCTTTTCCGGCTTTTCCTCTTCCATCACCGCGGGGATGGCCGGGGGAAGCATCTTTGCCGGGATTTTCCAGAAGCCCTTCAACAGTTCAGACCGCCATTCGCGGATGGGAATCTACGTGACTCTATTCGGCGCCCTGGGGATCATCTTTTTCCTCCAGGATCCTTTCCAAGGACTTCTCTGGAGCCAGATTATCTTGAGCATTCAGCTCCCGCTGACGATTGTCCCCCTGATCCTCCTGACCTCCTCCTCCAGAGTCATGGGGAAATACGCCAACTCGCGGGGGAATCAAATTCTCCTCTGGGCCGTTGCTTTCGTGGTCCTATTCTTAAACGTCATGCTCCTGATCCAAATCCTTTAAAAAAGATTCTTCCGTGTGTTCCCCTGGTCATTCTTACGCCTGAATAAAGCAAGCCGTCGGAATCCGCAGTCTGTCCGGATCGAGATAAAACTTCAGGACCCCGATCTTCACGGGCCGGCGGCAAAAAAGGCTTTTAGGGAAATCGATGGATTAGGTGTAAAATAGGAAAAAGATTCTTGGTGTCTCAGAAAGGGTAAGGAATGAAGAAATCAAATGGTTGGATAACCGTGGGTCCTCTCCTCCTATTGCTCTTTCTCCTTTGGGCTCCAACCTCCCAAGCCGACCTGGGGGATCAGGTTTTTGAGACCACCCTTTCCAACGGGTTGAAGGTGATTCTCCTGGAAAATCACAAGGCGCCCCTGGTCACTTTCCACATCTGGTACCGGGTCGGGTCGCGGAATGAGGAGTGGGGGAAGACGGGCCTCTCGCATATGCTTGAACACATGATGTTCAAGGGCACGAAGAAGCACGGGCCCGAAGATTATTCCCGGATCATCCAGGAGAACGGCGGGGAGACCAACGCCTTCACCTCCCGGGATTATACCGGCTACTTTGCCACCCTCCGGTCCGACCGGGTCCAGGTGGTCATGGACCTGGAAGCGGACCGGATGCCGAACCTGAACCTCCGGGAAGAAGACTTCGTCACCGAAAGAATGGTGGTGATGGAAGAGCGGAGACAGCGCACCGAAGACGATCCCCAAGCCTTCCTGATGGAGCAGCTGGAAGCGACTGCCTTCCAGGTCCAGCCCTACCACTGGCCGATCATCGGCTGGATGGAAGACCTCATGCGGGTCACCCTGGAGGACTTGAAGAGGTACTATCAGACGTACTACAATCCGTCGAATTCCTTCCTGGTGGCGGTGGGAGACTTCAAACGAGGAGAGATGCTGTCCCGGATCGAGAAAACCTTCGGCAGTATTCCCCAGGGCATGGCCCCCAAACAGGAGAAACCCAAAGACCCGCCCCAGGCCGGAGAGCGCAGGATTTCCCTGAAAAAGGAGGCTCAGCTTCCTTTCCTGGTCATGGGGTACCGGATTCCCAACCTGCACCACCCCGATGCGTACGTACTGGAAGTCATCAGCGCCATCCTTTCGGGGGGAAAAAGCTCCAGGCTCCATCAAAAACTGGTCCTGGAAAAACAGCTGGCCCTCGAGGCGGATTCGGAAAACTCCCTTCTCTCCAAGGACCCGGCTCTGTTCTATGTTTATGCCACCCCCCTTCCGGGGAAACAGGTGGGGGAGGTGGAGAAGGCTCTGGAAGAGGAGATCGAGCGACTGCAGAAAGAACCGGTGGAGAAGCGGGAACTGGAAAAAGTGAAAAACCAATTGGAATCTTCTTTTATCTACAGCCAGGACTCCCTCTTCTTCCAGGCCATGCTCCTGGCCCGGTATGAAATCGCGCAGAGCTGGAAAGTCCTCGATCAGTACTTGCCGCTGATCCAGAGGGTGACCCCGGAGGACATCCAGCGCGTCGCCCGGCAATACCTGATTCCCGACAACCGGACCGCGGGAACCCTCCTTCCCCTGCCGCCCAAACCGGGCCAAGAGCCGCCCGTGGGATCTTCCGGCAGGGACCGCATAACACGATAGGGGAGGTTTCGGAATGATCAGGCTCCTCAGGTTTTCTGCCGTCGTTGTGTTCTTCCTGCTCAGCTTTGGATCGATGGGGGAGACCCTCCTGGCCATGCCCCCCGTCCAGCGGATGACTCTCTCCAATCAGATGGTCCTTTTGACCTCCGAGGAACGTTCCCTTCCTTTTGTCACCCTTCAGCTCCTCATCGATGCCGGGTCCCGGAGGGACTCCGCGGGGGAGGAAGGGGCGGCTTATTTGACGGCCAAAGGGCTCCTTCTGGGAACGGCCAAGCGCGGGGAAAAAGCGATCAATGAAGAACTCGATTTTATGGGGGCCTCGCTCAACTCCTCACCGGGGCGGGATTACGCTACCCTCAACCTCCGGGTTCTGAAGAAGGACTTGGAAAAAGGGCTGGACCTTTTCATGGAGGTTCTCACTCACCCCACCTTTCCCCAGGAGGAAGTGAAACGGGAGGTCCAAAAGACTCTGGCCGCCATCCAGGCTGCCGAAGACCAGCCGGACGATGTGGCCGAAAAGGCGTTCCAGGAGAACCTGTTCCTCAGCGGCCCCTACCGCCATCCGGTCGAGGGGACGAAAAAGTCTCTCCCCTCGATGACCCGGGAAACCCTGGACCGCTTTTATAAAAAGTACTACCATCCCAACCATTCCATCCTGGCGGTTGTAGGAGACATCACCCCGGAAGAAGTAAAAACCAAACTTGTTCCGCGGTTCGAGAAGTGGCCCAAGGGGAAGATCTCCGACGCCCCGGTCCAGAACGTCTTCGCCAAAGGGCCCAAGACGGTGAAGATCGACCGGATGCTGACCCAGGCCAACATCATCCTGGGCCATGCCGGGGTCAGCCGGGAGAACCCCGACTACTATGCCCTCACCGTTATGAATTACATCCTGGGCGGAGGCGGTTTTTCTTCCCGCCTCATGGAGGAGGTCCGCAACAAGAGAGGGCTGGCGTATTCGGTGTACAGCTATTTTGAACCTGGGAAATTTCCCGGTTCGTTCCAGATCGGTCTTCAGACCAAAAACGTCTCCGCCCGGGAAGCCATCTCCCTTGCCCGGGAGGAGATGAAGCGAATCCAGAAGGAGCCCGTTTCGGAAAAGGAGATCGAGGGGGCCAGGAAATACCTCATCGGAAGTTTCCCCATGCGGATGGATACGCAGGGAAAACTGGTGAATTTTCTCCTCCAAGTGGAGTATTATGGCCTGGGATTGGATTATCCGGAGAAATATTCCCGGCTCATCCAGTCTGTTACCCGGGAAGAGGTGCTCCGGGTCGCCCGGAAATATCTCCAGCCGGAGAACTGCATTCTCGTGGTGGTAGCCAACCAGAAGATGGCGGATATCGAATAGCTCCTGGCTTAAAGGGGTTTTCCGGACCGGTGAGCTTAGAGACTTTCTTTGGGACCTATGGGTATCCTGCTCTCCTGGTAGGGACCTTTTTCGAAGGGGAAACCTTTCTGGTCCTGGCCGGGTTCGCCGCTTCCCTGGGATACCTCGAGATTCCCTGGGTGATTCTGGCCGCCTTTGCCGGAACGCTTTCCGGCGACCAGGTGTTTTTTTACCTGGGCCGCCGGCACAGCGCTCTGGTCCAGTCTTTCCTGGGTTATTATCCCGCCTGGCAAGACCGGGTTGATCGGGTCCAGAGACTCATTGAGCGACACCAAAAAGCCCTGGTCTTTATCTTCCACTTTCTCTATGGCCTTCGGATCGCTTTCCTCCTGATTATCGGATTGAGCCGGATCCCGGCAGGAAGATTTTTTGTCCTGAATTTCCTCAGCGCCCTGGTCTGGGCAGTGGTGGTGGGGGCGGCGGGTTACCTCTTCGGGAGCGCGCTGGCGATGATTATCGGGGACCTGAAGGAATTGGAGAGCTATATCCTCGTGGGAATCGCCATGATCGGGGGGATGTTCGGGATCTTCCAGTTGTTGGGCTATCGAATCATGAAAAACAGGAAAGCGAAGGGGTGCGGGTAGGGGCGGTTCGCGAACCGCCCCTGCGTGGGGACAACATCGCAAATTTTTTGTGTAAAACCTTTTGATTCTGGTAGGATTTTTCAAGAATCTTTATCCGTGTTTATCTGCGTTGATCTGCGTCCAATTCATGAAATCGTTTAGTCAGGTGGTCGTTGCTTTTCTTTTTGCCGAATCATAATCTGTGTTTATCTGTGTTCATCTGTGTCCCGATAAAAAATCTTTGGTTGCGGCTTTGCCGCACTGTGTAATCTGCGGATAAACAGTTACGAAACCCGGAGGATGTTATGAACGTGGGTTCTCTCCTGACGATGCAGGCGGACAAATTTCCCGACCGGACGGCACTCATCTACGAAAATAAGAGGTTCACCTATCGGCAATTCAACCAGCGGAGCAACCGGATAGCCCAGGCACTCCTGAGCTTCGGCCTGCAAAAAGGGGATCGGGTGGCGACGCTGCTCTTTAATTCCCTCGAACTCGTCGAGGTTTTCATGGGTGCGGCGAAGGTCGGCGGGGTTTTTACTCCCATCAACTTCCGGCTGGCCGCCGAGGAGGTGATCTACCTTGTCAATCACTCCGATGCCCGCGTCTTTGCCTTTGGGGAGGAGTTCTTTTCTCTGGTGGGAAATATCCTTCCCCATCTCCCCAAAGTGGAGAAGTTCATCTCCGCGGGAAAGGCTCCCTTCCCCCGGGCCATCGAGTACGAGCCCCTCTTGCAGGGGTCCCGGGACGATGAGCCCGGATTCGCCGTTTCGGAAGACGATGAGTGCCAGATGCTCTACACTTCCGGGACAACGGGAAGACCCAAAGGGGCGGTGCTCACTCACGGAAATGTCCTCTGGAACCTCGTGAATATGCTTCTGGCCAGGGAAGACAAGGAAGGAGAGAGTGCCCTCGTTACCGGACCGCTTTACCATGCCGCCGCCCTCAACAACCATTTTCTGATCCGGCTGGCCCTGGCTGGGGCCAGCGTGTTGATGAAACATTTTGATCCCCGGATCTTCATGGAGATCATCCAGAAAGAGAAAGTCAACGTAATCTCCGGAGCGCCGGCCATGTTTCATCTCCTCCTCAACCTCCCGGACGTGGAAAAATACGATACCAGGTCCATCACCCGCTGCACCCTGGGGGCTTCCACCCTGCCCGATGAAAGCAAGAAGAAGCTGATGAAGCTCTTCCCCAATGCAGGCGGCATCTATGACGTCTATGGCGCGACGGAGGCCTCTCCCACCGTTACCGTTTTGAAAGCAGCTGACTCCTTTCGAAAAACCGCCTGCGTCGGCCCGGCGGTTCCTTTCCTGGAAGTGAGAATCGTGGATGGCGAGGACCGGGAGGTTCCAAGGGGCGAAACCGGTGAAATCATCTGCCGCGGCCCCAACGTCATGAAGGGATATTACAAAGATCCCGAGGGAACCGCGGAGGCCCTGAAAGGGGGCTGGCTGCATACGGGGGATATCGGCCGGATGGACGAGGAAGGGTTCGTCTATATCGTAGACCGGAAAAAGGACATGATCATCAGCGGCGGGGAGAACATCTACCCCCGGGAAATCGAAGAACTCCTCTACCATCACCCCAAAATCCGGGAAGCCGCAGCAGTTGGAATCCCCGATCCTCTCTGGGGGGAATCGGTGAAAGCTTTCGTGGTTTTAAAAACCGGGATGTCGATGACCGAGGAAGAAGTCATCGAATACTGCAAAGCCCACCTAGCCAGCTACAAAAAGCCGAAAGTCGTTGCCTTCGTAGATTCCCTGCCCCGAAATCCCTCGGGAAAAGTCCTTAAAAACCTTTTAAGGGAGCGGTAGGAAAAATCTTGATATGAACGAACGAGAGAACAACAGCAAGCGTGAAGCGAAGCGGGGCGGGCATCGGACCGATGCGACCGATCAGACAGATCGGACGGATCCGGCTGAAAATGCCGCCCGCCCGGCACGCCTCCGCGCGAGCGGCGGCTACCGCAAGTTAAGGTCGTTCCAGGTGACCACTACCATCTACGACGCCACGGTGTCGTTCTGCGATCGCTTCATGGATCCGCGCTCGCGCACGGTGGACCAGATGGTCCAGGCGGCGCGCAGCGGGCGGCAGAACATTGCCGAGGGCAGCCGGGCCTCGGCCGCATCCAGCCAGACCGAATTGCGCCTGGTCAATGTCGCCCGTGCCAGCCTTGACGAACTGCTGCTGGACTTCGAGGACTTCCTGCGGCAGCACGGCCTCCCGCAATGGGCAAAAGACGCCCCCCAGGCGCAAGCCGTGCGGGAGGTGGGGAGGAAGAATCCGACGGATCGGTCGGATCCGACCGATCGGTCCGATAAAGACCCTTATACCCCTTGGCTGGCCCACGCCGATCCGGCGGTGGTTGCCAATGCCATCATCTGCCTGATCCACCAGGCCAATTACCTGCTCGACCGGCAGATTGCGGGGCTGGAGCGGCAATTCATCCAGGAAGGTGGCTATAGCGAACGCCTGGCAGCGGCAAGGATTGCGGAGCGCCAGCGTAAAAATCAGACCGATCGGTCGGATCCGACGGATCGGTCTGATCCAATGATCCCTGCCTGCCCCCTTTGCGGCAAACCGATGGCGCTGCGGACGGCCCGCAAGGGCAGGACCGCGGGGTCGCAATTCTGGGGCTGTTGCGGTTATCCCACGTGCAAAGGCGTTCGCCCTTTGGACGGATCGGATGGATCCGTCCAATCGGACCGATCCGACGGATAAGAAGTATGGCCACTGTTGACCAGAAGGGGCAGAAAACCCAGCAACGCATGGTGCGGCTGTTCCGCGAGCAGCTCGGCTACGCCTACCTCGGCGATTGGAGCGACCGCGAAGGCAACCGCAACATCGAAGAAGACCTGTTTCGCAAGTTCCTGCGCGAGAAGCAGGGATATGACGAGACGCTGATCACCCGGGCGCTGCACCTGCTCACTGATCGATCAATTCATGCCTCAGTGGCGGCTGTATCGGGAAGAACTGAATCGGTCGCCCTTAGGTCATGCGACGTGGGAGTATTGAGGAAACTCCATGAGGCGGGTTAAAAAAACCTGCATAATGAGTTATTAAGCCGCGTCTGCTGGCGCGTTTTATTAGCCGCTTCAATGAGGAAACCTGACAATGGCGTTAAGAGAAGAATTCAGAAAACAAGGTGACTGGCTTTTCAGGTGGCGCAGTTATCTTCCTCTCATTATGATTGGAATAGTTCTTTTAGGGATGAGATATTTTGAATATCTTGGCCATAGTGAGGAATGGGATGATATATGGGAAATAATTTGCTTGTTCATATCATTTTTGGGACTTGGAATTCGTTTTTTCACAGTCGGTTATGCACCAAAAGGAACATCCGGAACAAATACCCGAAAGCAAAAAGCGGATGTTCTGAATACTAAAGGAATGTATTCCATCGCGCGGCATCCGTTATACTTAGGAAATTTTATAATCTGGGTTGGGTTATCCGCGTTTTTTCATCTGTGGTGGTTGAGTCTGATAGTCATTCTTTTATTTTGGCTATATTATGAGAGAATAATATTTGCGGAAGAGGAGTTCTTACGGGAAAAATTCGGCAAATCTTATTCAGACTGGGCAGAAAAGACTCCCGCTTTTATACCCGATATAGGAAAGTGGTGTTCTTCCGATATAACTTTTTCATTTAGGACCGGTCTCAAAAATGAATATAAAAGCTTTTATGCCATAATTGTTTCTTTTACTTTTCTCGAAATCATCGGTGATTTCTTTCTGGAACACAGGTTGGAAATAGACAGAATGTGGCTTTCAATATTAATAATTAGTTCAGCAATATATGTAATTATCAGATTTTTGAAAAAGAGAACAAAAATACTGGAAGTCGAGGGAAGATAATAGAAGTTTAGCCGGGATTGCAGGAACGAAAGGCAAGTTTCTCACTCCCAGGCCGGCGACGTGCGAGGGGCCATGAGCGTGAAAATCAACCTTCCTTAAAGAGACAGGGAGGAGGGAGGAGGGAGGAGGGAGGAGGGTGCAGGGTTCAGGGACCTCGTACCGGGTTCCTCAAACCTTGCATTTTCGCCTTTTCCCCTTTTCCCCCTTCTTTTTTGGCCTTGAACCCTTTCGTTTCAACCCATCTGATTGGGCAGCCACATGCCGATGATGGGGAAGAACATGACCAAGATCAAAACGATCGCCTCGCAGATGACCCAGGGCCAGACCGAGGCATAGATCTCCCCCATGCTGCAATCCGCCGGGGCGATGGCCCGCATGTAGAAGAGGTTGAAGCCGAAGGGCGGAGTGATGTAGGCCATGCCGCAGTTCAGGATGAAGAGAATCCCGAACCAGGTAGGATCGAAGCCCAGGTTGGTGACGATGGGCAGAAAGACCGGCGAGCAGATCATGCACATCCCCACCGGGTCGATGAACATGCCCAGGATGAAGAAGATGAACTGCATGATCCCGATCATCATTAGCGGGGGGATGGCCAAGTCTTTGATCAGGGCAAGGATGAAGTCCGAAGCTCCCCCGGCGGTGTAAATTGAAGAAAAGCTCTTGGCGGCGAAGACGATCCACAAGGCCATGCAGGTGATGTTCAGGGTCCGGATGGTGGCCGCCTTCAGGCTCTTCCAGGTGAGATTTCTTTTAATCAGGCTGCAGAGGAGGGCCCCAAAGGCGCCGATGGCCGAAGCTTCCGTGGGGGTGCAGATCCCGCTGTAGATTACTCCCAGGACCAGGAGGATCAGGAGAAGGGGAAAGATGATAAATTTCATGGAAGCCATCTTGGCCCGGAAATTAGCCCTTTCCTCCGCGGGCACGGGGGGACCGTATTTGGGGTTCCGGACACACTTGACGGTAGTATAAAAGATCATCACCCCGGCGATCATAATCCCGGGGATGAACCCGCCCATGAAGAGCTTTCCCACCGAGGTCCCGGTGATCGACCCATAGAGAATGGCGATGACGCTGGGAGGGATGATGATCCCCAGGGCCCCGCCGCACATAATGCCCCCGATGCACATCTTCCGGTCGTACCCCCTTTTGAGCATGGCCGGCAGGGCGATGAGACCCATGGTCACCGTGGCCACCCCGCTGATCCCGGACATGGCGGCGAAGATGGCGCAGATGATGATGGTCCCCGTGAGAAGCCCCCCGGGCAGCCCTCCGAGCCAGAGGTACATGGTCTCGAAGAGGTCTTCCGCGATCCCCGAGCCTTCGAGGACCACGGCCATAAGGATAAAGAGCGGGGCGGAAACCAGGATGAAATTCATCGACTCGCCGTATGCGTGGGAGGTCAACATGAGCAGACCTGCGGGCCCCCAGAGCCAGAGGGTGAAGATCAGGGCCAGCCCCCCGAGCGTGAAGGCGATGGGCAAACCCAGGAGCAGGAAAAGCACGAGAGAGCCGAAGAGGAGCAGGGTCAGCCAGGCAGGATCCATCCGACTTCTCCTTTCATTCCAGAATGAAGGTTCCTAAATCCACCGACTACGCTTTTTTCTTTTCAAAAAGACCCCCCTCACCGGTAAATACCCTGCTGGCCAAATCATTCTTGTCGCTCCAGGCGATGCGAAAATCCCGGATCCACCGGGCCAGGGCCTGAAGCCCCACCAGCATCGCGCCGACGGGTACCATGATCTGGCTCGGCCAGAGCGGGGGAGCCCAGGCGCTGGTGCTGACCCTTGCCTCATGGATCGCTTCCCAGGCCACCGCCCCTCCCTGCCAGACCAGGACGGAACAATAGGCGATGATCAGGGTGTAGGTGCACAGGTCCACCTTGGCCTTAGTCCGGCCCGTCCATCTCTGGTAGAAGAAATCCACTTTCACGTGGCCCCCGTGGAGAAAGGAGTAGCCCCCTCCCATGAAGGTGAGGTAGGCCAGGAGGATGCAGCTCACCTCCAGCCCCCAGATGGTGGGACGGGCGAAGAAATAGCGCAGAACCACGTCATAGACCACCACCAGGGTCAGAACGACAGCCAGAATGGAAAAGGTTTTTCCCAGCCATTCGTTGAGACGGTCGATTCCATTAAGCACTCTCGCCAGCGTTTCCATTCACTCAACCTCCAATCCATGGACAATCGGGGGGGCCCCCTGGGTCCCCCCTCTTTCGATCCACACCTATTTGCCAAATTCCTTGGCGATCTTTACCAGCTGCCCGCAGTAGGGACTTTTCTTCTCCCACTCCTCCCAGAGAGGCATCACCGCTTGTTGGAAGCGGGCAAACTCGGTTTCGGCGAGCCAGGTGGATTCAGCCCCGTACTGTTTTTTCCCTTCTTCGCGGGAGATCTTTTCCAGCGCTGGGCCCGATTCGTGGAAAGTGTACTGGGCCATCTTGGCGGTCTCTTCCTGGAGAATCGTCTGGTACTCCTTGGGCAGCTGGTTCCAGGCGTTCATGTTCACCAGGAAGTTGATGTTGGCGGCGGCATAGATGGGCGGCCAGGACGTGTGCTTGGCCACTTCAAACATCTTGTAGCTCAGTCCCGCATAGGGAGGAAAGATGGTCCCATCCACCGTTCCCCTCTGAAGGGCCATGTATTGCTCCGCCCCGGCCAGGCTCACCGGAACGGCGCCGTGGGCGGTGGCGATTTTCGCCGAAGTCCCGGTGGCCCGGATCATTTTCCCCTTCAGGTCTTCCATTTTCTGAATCGGGAACCGGGTGATGTAATTGTAGGAACTTGCGCTGCCCAGGCCGACGAGGTAGGCGTTGTGTTTTTCCGCATAGGCTTTCCGCAGAACGGAAACGAATTCAGACTCCAGGATGATCTTGGCCGTCTCCTGGGAACTCTTGGTCCCGTAGGGAAGACCCCACTCAAGCAGGGACTCGGGAAGGATGTTGACGTGATAGGGGCCGCTGCTGCAGAGCATCTCGATGCCCCCTCTCTTCAACGCGTCCGGGGCTTCGAGGACCTTGAAGAGCGCGTCGGGGGGAAAAACCTTGATGTCCAACCCTCCGTTGGTCCTTTCTTTCACCCGGCGGACGATCTCCGCCGTCTGACCAAAGCCGCTCCAGTAGCCCAT
>Ga0315289_10009521_pt1 | contig 13980 bp, 13 predicted proteins | sample YL17G11_40_MG_FD_203452 | JGI IMG/M metagenome (GOLD analysis project Ga0315289, IMG submission 203452) | Sediment microbial communities from Yellowstone Lake, YNP, Wyoming, USA - YL17G11_40 | ecosystem: Environmental > Aquatic > Freshwater > Lake > Sediment | place: USA: Wyoming | collected...
GTCCTTCAAGAAAGCCGCTCTGAATTCGGCGACGAATCTTAGGATTGGACTAGTATTTCGAGAATTCACCTGTGATACTCGCCTTCTTCTCGAGCTGCTTGAAAACCGCATAGCCGAATGTTGGGTACGCTAGAGCCAAAACGAGAAGTACGAACATGCTTCCATAGATATCTACCAGTGTCTGGTTAGCCAAGACTATTCGGCGCATATTCTCGATTACGTACGTTTGCGGCAATGCGCCGGATAGGAATTGGACCCAGTAAGGCAAGAGGGAAACGGGGTAGTAAGTGCCTGTCAACGTTGCGAAGAGAAGGTTCAGGATCTGAGTGAAGACGTAGGGTTCCTTGAACCTGAGAACGAACCCGGCAAAGAGGAAACCAATCCCGAATAAGGGAATCAGACCAATCAACAGAACCACAAAAGCTTGCAGGAGGCTCAGAGCAGCAGCCGGCAATGTTATCATTATCGTCACCCCGACAACCACGACAAAGACCGCGCTCGTAATCACTATGTCAGTCAGACTAAGCCCAATCAAGAGCGTGACACGATTGACGGGCGCCAAGAAGTTCTGTTCAAGCGTTCCTTTCATCTGCTCATCCCTCAAGGCAACTCCAACATCTTCGATAACCACCCAGCCTATCATCCAGACAGCGCTTCCAAGAATCTCATAGACCAGGATATTGCTGGTGCCAGTGCGCGCAGCAAAATTCAGGGAGGCATTCGAACCACCGACGAATTGGCCCATCCCGAAAATCATCAGCGTAAACAGGAAAGGCATCACGAGGATGAGTACAAAGCTTCCTGGATATCTGGTGTAATGCCTTATTCCCTTCCAGAAGATTGCCGTCAGTGCACCGATTGTGGCCTTGTACCCTGACACGGTTCGCATTCTAGTCTCTGAGACTCCTGCCGGTTTCTGAGATGAAAACGTCTTCGAGGGTGGGCTCGATGAAACTCACCTTGGTTACACTGACCTGTTTCCGAACCAAGAACTCGAGGACCTTCGGCAACACCTCTTTTCCTTTCTCCGCGTGAATTCGCAGCGAGCCCTTCTCACTCGATTGCGGATCTGTGGCAAGGGCTATCTTCGATACCTCGCTGAACGTCTCAAGAGCATTCACAATGCGGTCGGAAAGATTTCGGGCCTCAATCTCGATGACATCACTGCTCTTCACTTTGTCTTTGAGTTCCGACGGCGATCCGAGAGCTACGATACTGCCGCGGTCAATTATGGCAACCCGATCGCTCAGGAGATCAGCTTCTTCCATGTTGTGAGTTGTCAGAATGATCGCGTGCCCTTCCTTTTTCAAACTCCGAATCGTATCTCGAATCAGACGCGATGACTGAGGATCTAGACTGGCGGTTGGCTCATCAAAAAGGAGGACGGGAGCATCATTGAGGATTGCTTTCGCGAATGAGAGACGTACTCGCATACCTGTAGAGTAGTTTTCGACAAGCATGTGCTCATGTTGCTTCAAACCGACTAGGTCAAGCAGTTCATCGATGCGCTTCCTCGCGTCTAGAGGATCCAGATGGTACAGAGCCGCGAAGTATTCAAGATTCTCGCGTCCGGTCAGCTTCCAGTAAAGGGTTCGCTCTCCCGTCAGCATCACGCCTAGACTTTCTCGTACCTTCTGCTGGTCGCTCGCCAGGCTGTTCCCGTTGATGAACGCGTCTCCTGACGTGGGAGTAATCAAGGTACAAAGCATCTTGATCGTTGTAGTCTTGCCGGCACCGTTTGGACCAAGAAGCCCAAAGATCTCTCCTTTTGGGACGCTGAAACTAATCCCGTCCACAGCCACAACTTTCTTTGGAACCTTGCGTAGCAGCGGGCCCTCTTTCGTTTCGAATATCTTGGACAATGATTGAACTTCAACGGCGTTCAAAGTGCATCGCAAGACTAGGAGTATGACGACGATCAGGTGTGCTCCTAATTAACTTGGCTTGAAGTCTCCTCACGCACACGCGAGTCAATGCTATCTCTTCCTGACTTGATTTCCGAAGAGTGTTTCACGCGGGTCCAGTTTCATTCTCGGATGGTCGGGCCGACGAAGATTCTAGATCCGCATAATCTAGCGTAACGTATGTGGCTGGACGAGCTTCGACTCGCCTGATGGTCCTAGTTCATGCGAGAACCTTGTAGACTAGGTCTCCCTTTCTGACCTTGTCTGCGACTTTGAGTCCTATTGATTGTCCGGCGCCAGCGGTCTGCACGTTTGCATGCTCGATCTGCATGCTGTCAACTTTCTGGCGGAAGTCTGAGGTGGCGCCTTTGACGCGTATGGTGTCGCCTACGGTTAGTTTGCCGGTCAAGTCTACCACGGCGACGCTGATCTTGCTGTAGTAATTCCCTATCGATCCAATCTGCTCCAGCTTTTCTTCAGCCATCGACCGAAACACACTCTACCTAGCGTTTGTATGTACGTTGCCCAAAAAACCATCGCTAAGGATGCAAGGAAGGGGTCGAGCGTGTCACATCATTATGGCTACGTGGCGATACTCTGCTCGGCCTTCCTGTTCGGCGTCTCCAACACAGTCAACAAAATGCTGCTGGAGTACGTGTCCCCGCTCATGATCGCGTCCGTGACCTACATTGTGGCAGGCGCGTTTCTGGGAGCTATGAGCTTCCTCCCGCATAGAACTAGGCTGACTTCTTGGCTCAAGCTGCCGGGCAACACACGAATGAAGCCGACATGGAAGGATGGCGTCTTGCTCCTGCTGATTGCACTGTTCGGGGGAGTCCTAGCCCCTTCCCTCAACCTGATGGGGCTCAACAACACAACAGCGGTTTCTGCTTCGCTGCTCGGGAACACGGAGACTTTGTTCACGATCGCGCTCGCATTCATCTTCCTCGGCGAACGAGGAAAACCAAAAGACTACGCCGCGATGGCTCTGCTCATTATGGGCGCGGTGATATTGACAACGGACCTGAACTTTCAGCAGATCGGCTCGCAAGGCACATTCATCGGTAACGTGCTGATTGTGCTTGCCGCCTTTTGTTGGGGAATCGACAACAACCTTTCACGACCTGTCACAGCGAGGAGAAGCCTCCTGCACGTTGGATCGCTGAAAGGCATCATAGGTGGCGGGCTACTATTCACGGTCGCCTCACTCTATGGTTTCCGAATTGTACCGAGCATATTTGCGATCTCGTGGCTGCTGATCATGGGAGTCTTCAGCGTCGGAATCTCACTGCTGCTTTTCCTTTTCTCGATTCAACAGATCGGAGCAATGAGGACGGGAGTGATATTCTCGACCGGGTCGCTGTTCGGAGCCGTCACGGCCTTCCTCGTGCTTCACGAACCCATCAGCCTGCTGCAAGCTCTTGCTGGTTGCCTGATGCTCTTCGCTATCTATGTACTCTCGATCCCGAGGAAAGAGAGTAAGAGCCTAGGATAGGTCAAATCGGAGAAGCGCGTGGATCCTACTTTCTTCTTGCGACAGCTTCTGCAATTACGAATAGCCCGATCAGGATGATGATCAGCGGGAATATGTCGAGTTTCATCCCGAAGTATCGCGCGAGCCCTATCAGCAGTGCAAGTATGCCTATGCCTAGGCTGAATCTGCTCATCTTGACGCCCATGCTACTTCGGGCAAGGTTCAAGCCGATGAGTACGAGCCCGACACCAAGCGCGATGATTGTCCCCGTGTCTATGTGGTAGGTTTCGCCATAGATCCAAGCGCCACCGAGAAGAATGAAGAATAGTCCCCAAGCTACGGTCGTTAAGGTACGAGCGCTCGTGGTCATCCCTTCACCACCTGACTGTGTGCGTTTACCGTAACGTTCGATTATAAGGATTGAGACCGTATTAGGGTCGGATAGAATTCAACGCGACCATGATTGCGTGAGGATCTGCAGGAGACGGATGCTTGGCGACGGTGGAGGAACTCATAGAGAAGATCCTAGCGGAGCGTAAAGACTTCACCCGCGAGCAGCTTCACAGACTCATCGAGGAGAAGAAACGCGACTTTGAGGGCTTGCTCTCAGACCAAGGCGCCGCCAGGCTCGCGGCGGAGGAGCTCCTAGTTGAAACCGAACCTGTGCTCGTCCCGAGCATGAGGATTCGAGACTTGGTCGCCGGATTGAACGACACGACTTTGAGTGGGAAGGTCGTGTCCGTGGAACCGTCAAGAGATTTCGTGCGGCAAGACGGCTCAGCAGGCCGCGTTGTGAACCTAGTCCTTGAAGATGAAACTGGAAAGGTGAGATGCGCCGTCTGGGATGAGAAGGTCGATGAGATCGTCAAGCATGGCGACATGGCCGGAAAATCCATCACGATAAAACATGGCTACACACGCGCTGGGCTGACGGGCGAACCAGAACTCAACGTAGGCGAAAGAAGCGAGATCACGATCACGGCTGAAGGAGGAACTCCGACCCCGGGCCCGATCACGGCGATCGGGGAAATACGGGAACCCGTCCTCGAACTTAACCTCCTCGGCATCATCCATTCCCAACCAAAGATCTACGAATTCGAAAGGAATGGGCAAAAGGGAACCGTGCTGAGAACCATGCTTACAGACAGTACAGGTTCGATCGCCCTCGTCGCGTGGAATGAGAAGGCCGAGGAACTGAGAAATCTAAAGAAAAGCGACATCCTGAAAGTTCAAGGCGGCAGACTACGTCGAGACAATTTCGGACGCCTCGAGGTACACTTGGACAATATGGCGAAGGTGGCTCTTCTCGAGCAGCCGCCAGAGGGATTTGCGATCCCAGAGATCAAATTTCACAAGATCTCTGAACTGAAACCAGACTTGCCAGCAGCGAATCTTGTGGCACGTGTTGTCGGAGCGAGCGACGCGCAGGAAGTGCAACGAAAGACCGGCGAGAAGGTCGCTGTATCACGATTGCTTGTCGGCGATGAGACCGGAATAGCCTCTGTTTCCTTGTGGGATGATAAGGCAGCTCTCTCATCCAACTTGAAAATAGGCGACATCATTCGGATCGAAGACGCAAGGCCGACCTTGCAGCTAGGCCAGATCTCGATAAGTGCGGGAAGAGCGACATCGATCCAGGAAGTGATAGACAAGAACCTAACAGTTGAGGTCAAGATCAGCAAGATCACTCAGATTGGATCACAGCCTGGGCTCGTTGCGTTAGAGGGAGAGGTGGCTACGGATCCCGAGATGAGGGACATAACGACGGGAAAAGGCGAGAACATCCAAGTCACATCAACTCGAATCCGTGACGACACAGGTGAGGCAAGAGTCTCATTCTGGAGATCACATGCAGCTGAAGCTAGCAAACTGAAGCGCGGCTCAAAGATTCGCATCTACGGCCTCGTACCCAAACCGGGGCTAACAGGCGATACAGAATTCAACACGGTCCAAGCGTCGAAGCTTGAGGTGCTAGCCACCGCAGAAACTGCGGGGCCTTCTCCTGATGAGTTCAGGCAGTTCCTTAGCCTCAACGAGAACGAGCAGGTTTGGGTTAGGGCAATCGTGCTTGATGCAGGAGAGGATGCTGCTCTGACTTCCGTGTGTGGTCAATGCGAACAATCTGTCGTGCCGTCGAATGACCACTTCGTTTGTTCCACTCACGGTCCGCAGACTGAGCCGACTTGGCTGCTTACTACTCGCATGCGGCTTGATGATGGAACCGACACGATCGTGGCGAATGTTCGAACCAAAGATCCGCACGCTCTCATCGGCAAGAGCGTGAGTTGGGCTCAGAAAGAGATATTAGCGAAAGGGACGAGTACGGTAGCCTTGCCCATCGACGCAACCGGGAAGCTTGCTGGAATGAGGATAGAAGCCTTTGGCGTCACAAGACGCGATCCTCAGACTGGAAAGCTTGTGCTTGACACAGACAAGTTGTTTTTGCGCGAATAGAAAGTCGTACGCTGAATGAATGCTCAAAACGACATTTTCTGACTCTAGAAATGAACTATGTTGTGTTGACGAACTCTTGATGGCGATGAAGATCGGTCAAGACATTTTCGACTATATCAACACCGTGAGAAACCCGAATAGTAAACAGACAATGAAACGTCGAGTGCAGGAGCATCAGCCGAAACCAGACATAGTCGAGAAATTCTCCACAATCGATACCCGGTACTTCATGGTGGTCTTCTCGGCTGAATGGAACGGTGAATGTCGCGCTCAGATCCCCAGCCTAGCAAAACTTCTCATTGCAGCCAAGAACAGCAACATCTCAGTGAAGGTTGTAGATTTTGATGAAAACCGCGACATCGCGGAAGAGATGCGAGTCCTCCGAATCCCCGCGATAGTGATTCATGACAAGTCCTGGAGAGAGATCGGACGCTTCGTTGAGAAGCCCCAGCACGGCGCGACTCTGGAGGAGGAACTGTGGGACATCATCAGCAAGCCCGCCAATACCAAGTAGCAGACGCTGCTGCACGCGGACATCGGATCTCTGACTAATCCCGCATCCTTGGTCAATGAGCCTAACCGACGAGATCGTGACCTTAGACGGGTCTTCGTCCTTGTCGCTCCCTTTCCCTCCCATGGTCATCACCGTTGTCCCAAGCTCACAGCGAGCCACTTCATGACGGACAAAACTGGAAGTGGGCGAGGAGAGCTACTCCTACAGTTTTGGAAGAGGAGTTGCTAGGGGATTTCTCCTCTAGCCCGTCCTTTCGGTCGTCTTGATTCTCTCCGCGACTGAGGTCGGGAGATTCATGCTTCCACAATGATCCTCTGTAGGGTGGGCATCCCGTTGTTGCGGTTCCACCCGCATCCATCCCAGTGTAGAAGCATAGGCCAAACCATTGGCCTGACAGCGTACTCGCCGCAGCGAGCAGCCATATTCACTACACCAACCGCATCCCTATGCGCTTGTAAGCCGCAATCCAAGCATCGGAAACCACGCAGGACACGCTGCGAATGCCTTGACCGACACCGCGGACATGTTTGGCTCGTGTACGCCTCCGAAACCGTGTGGACTTCGATGCCGTACTCTTACGCTGTCCACCTGAGCCTATCCGCGACATACTTGTGGCTCCATGTCTGAAGACAGGAGCTTGCGCTCGCCGTGATATGGTCAGCGACCTGGACGACGGCCGGGCAGGTCAAAGGCGCCTTCTGCGGACAAGAACCAGGGCGTGCTCTCAGCCCCAGAACCTAATGAGGAGTATCAAGTTGGCGACTGCAGTGGTGAGAAGCAGGATGACCATTCCAATTTTCGCGAACTCCACGAATGTGATCTTTACACCCCTCGCCTGAGCCAGACCTGTAGCAATCACGTTTGCCGAAGCCCCTATGATGGTTCCGTTTCCTCCAAGCCCCGTCCCTACCGACAGCGCCCACCACAGGGGGTAGACCGTCACTCCGGAGATGCTTCCGAGATTCATCAACACCGGGATGAAGCTAGCAGTGAACGGAATGTTATCGATGAATGCCGAGGTGAGACTGGAAATCCAGAGAACGGTGCTCACACCAAGTGCTCTGTTCCCCTCCACAAGCGGGGACATCGCCTGCGCCACCAAGTGCATCCAACCAGTCTTCTCGAGAGCGCCTACAACGACGAAGAGCAATCCGAAGAAGATCAGAGTGCTCCACTCAACCTCTTTCAAGATCTCCGGCATTCTTGGTCCGCCGACGAAGAGCAGGAGGACCGCAGCCACAAGAGCAACGACGGTTGGACGGATTCCGACAACGTCCTGCAACGAGAACAGCACGACGGCGCCCACAAGCGTCGCAAGACCGGCCCAAAGGAGACGACGATCAGGAGACACGTCTGATGTCGCAACCGGTAGCGCGGTTTGCTTAGCCTTCGCATCCGCCTCCTTCATGTTCTTCCTGAATTGTCTCCGGAAGTAGAGCAACGAGATCGTGAGAGCAACGAGCGAAATTGGACCCACATTGACCAGAAACTCCGCAAACGAGAACCCTGTCGCGCTCGCGATCATTATGTTGGGAGGATCACCTATCAAGGTGGCAGCTCCTCCAATATTCGAGGCGACTATCTCGCTCAAGATGTACGGCTTGGGATCTAGCTTTGCCAGTTCCGCTATGTCGATGGTCACGGTGACCATGAAGAGAACGGTCGTCACGTTGTCCAGAAGCGCGGATAGGCCCGCCGTCAAGAGGGTGAAGACCACAAGGAGGTGCATTGGTTTGCAGTGGCATACGTTCGCAACATACACTCCGACCCATCGAAAGAACCGGGCTTCCCTCAAGGCCCCGACGATGATCATCATGCCGAAGAGGAGACCGATCGCGTTCATGTCAACGTAGCCGATCATTTCCTGAGGAGTGAGAATGCCGAAAGCCCATATCGCTCCGACTCCGACCATTGCTGCAATAGTCCGCTCACGGTAACCGGTCGCAAGCAGCAAGTAGGTCGCTACGAAAATCAGAAGTGCGATTAGCTGCTCGCTAGCAATCTGCATTATGGTTCTCGGAACACATGCTGGCGTATCATCTAAGTGCGTATGTACTTTGCATACGGACTCGGCGTACGCACTTTGCTTACCTGAATGATTATGGTGGAACTCGTTCTCATATTACTCATCGTTCATGCGAGCTTCGATATGTCATGAGAATGCTCTTGGAAAGCAGCTCCATTCATGCAATGTCGTCGACTCTGGCAGATGACATATTTGTTTATGTCTCATTCAGCCTTATGGTTGTCATAACTACTTTCACGATCTACGCGCTCGCTAGGATTCTTGAATGGTCAAGTAACAAACCGCTTCCGAGAGTACTGCAGAGTTCAGCCTTCAGCGTTCTGCTGGTGAGTCTGGTTGCGGCGACTACAATGCTCCTACTTCTTGGTGTCGACCTTATCCAGGTATTTGGGAAGCTCGGAGGACCAATTGTGTCTATAGTCGTAGCGCCGGATCATGCTCCCGTGGTCTTCGTTGGACTAGCTGGTGCCATCATGCTCATAGTCTTCCAATGGCTGCGCGCAGGTTAGTCTAGGCCGAAACGTCTCAAGACTTCGGCGACTTTTTCGTACTCAGATACAAAGCTCCTGCCTTTCTCCGTGATGGCCAAACCATTGCTGTGTTCAAGGAGCCCCAGCATCTTCATGTCCTCAAGGTGTGCCCGGAACCGGTCTGAGGGGAGATTGACCTCATTCTGAACTCTTGTAATCCTTGCAACACCTGCAGTGTGCTCTTGTCTTGTTATTGAGCAGAGAATGTCGTAGAAGATCTTTGTACGATAGCGTGGACGAGGTCTCTTTACTTCCTCTGCATCACGCAACATTGATCACTCGTGGTGGTATCCCGTGACGACAGTCGCAGCTTCAATCAAGAGCGCGACGAGACCAGTGAGTCTGAACAAGTTTGCCAATGCAAATGACCAGAACCCTTGATCCAGCGTCCACAGCAAGTGGCTGTATTGCCCGAAGGCAAGAAGGATGAAGCCTGTCTGCACCAGGAAGTTGACTTGATGCGGATACTGTGTCAGGGCCTGATTCAAACTGAAAATTATGTAGCTCAGCAAGCCGAGGTTCACGATTAGGAAAACCTGAGCAGCCACCGCGTACGCAGGAAGGGCGCCAAACGGCGGCACAACCTCAACCAAAACAACAACAAGAATGGCCAGAATCGCGAGAGAGAAGAGCCAACGAGAGAAGGGCCCAATTGCCCCCCTCCGCCTCAGGAAATAGGTTCCCGCTATGAATGCGAAACCATAGGTCGTAGAGAATAGGTCAGACCAACGAGCGACCTCACTCACAGAAGGAAATGCTGTAGACACAGCGAGGAACAGGTAGGAAAGTGCTAGGAAACTGAATCCAATCGGAAATCCCAGCAAGTAATCTCTCCGCATCACCCTGAACGATCTGAGCATCAAGTATGCGATACTGAACGCCAAGCCCGCCGACACGATGCTGCTGAAGAAGGGGGGTGTGATTTCGAAGACCAAGTACCAAGCCCCAGGCTTCTTTCATCTCATTAAGACAGCATGGAGGGGTCTTAACTAACTATAGCTTTGGGTAGCCTTGGCTATGTGGGTCAGACGAGCTTGAGGTCTCGAACTCAAGCTTGGTATTACATATCCGCATAACCTAGGTCTCCGCAAGGTTAACCATTGGTCCTCAATACGTGCGAATATCTATAAGCATTACCAGAAGGCAATAAGATTCGACGGTAGACAATGCTTATAGATGCACACAAGCAATCATCACGACGAGAGGCAATGTCTGGCGAGGAGCTCCAGTTGTCCGGGGATGAGGTGCGACCTGTGGCTGTGGCGCTGGCGAATGAAACCTGCCTGAGAATACTGTCGCTACTGTCTAAGCGTGACCTGGACGTTTCGACTTTGGCGGAGAAGTTGAACCTTACTGAGCCGACGGTGAGCGTCGATATTCAAGAGCTTCAGAACTTAGGCATCGTGACAGTAACGTACGCGAAGGGAAAACGGGGCATCAGAAAGATCTGCAAACTTGCCAAGGATCGAATCTGCATCAAGCTAAGATGAGGCTGTTGATGTGTTGTGATCGCACAGGCCTTTGTTCGTGACTTGGTGTTTCTGTTAGTCGCCGCATTCATCGGGGGCTCTTTGGCGAAAAGGTTCAGATATCCGGCAGCTTTGGGGGAACTCGCTGTTGGAATCATCGTAGGACCATTTGCCTTAGGCTTCGTTGAATATTCTGACACATTGGTCACATTTGCCGAAATCGGCGCAATCATCCTTCTCTTCTATATTGGCCTCGAAACGGACATGGCCATGCTGAGAAAGTACTTGCTCCCCTCCGCCATGGCCGGTGTTCTCGGGGCTCTCCTTCCACTAGTTCTTGGGTATTACGGATCGATCTATCTTGGGTTTGGGCCGGACGAGGCGCTTTTCATGGGAACAGTCCTGACCGCGACAAGCATCGGCATCACGGCACGAATGCTCAGTGATCTAGACCACTTGAAGACTAAGGAGGGAACGACCATCCTAGGGGCAGGCGTTGTAGACGATATAGTGGCGATTGTGCTTCTATCGTTTACTCTAAGCGTTCTGGCCGGGGAGTTCAATGTCATCGACCTTGCTTCGGTACTCGCGAAAGTGGCAAGTTTCTGGGCCATTATCATGATCCTCGGAGTCTACGTGATCACAAGATTCCTCGACAAGATGAGAGCTGAGACGGAGTCTCTGACCCTGGTGATCCTCGCTCTGGGTTTCGCCGGCTCATTTGGCTCCAGTCAACTAGGCTTGTCAACCGCCATAGGCGCCTTCGCCGTGGGCTTAGCTCTCTCGAACATGATTAGGACTCCTGAGATCCTCAAGAACATGCAACCGATCTTTCTCTTCTTTGTGCCCATATTCTTCGTTTTGGTAGGCATGCTCATAGATCCCAGAGCGTTTGTCGTCAGCCTCGTGCCAGGTCTGATAATAACAGGCCTGGCAATTATTGGGAAAGTCTTGGGATGCGGAGGAGCTCTGTTGTTGACCAAGTTCTCCGCTCGGGAGGCCCTCACTGTGGGTGTTGGAATGATACCAAGAGGAGAGGTGGGATTGATAATAGCAGGCATCGGCCTAGCCAGCGGCTTCATCGATCCGCAAACCTACTTGGTAAGTGTCATGGCGGTTAGTCTAACGACGATAATCGCGCTACCGATCCTTAAGATCCTTATCGGCCATAGCAGACGAATCAGACTGTTTTCTGACACAATCGCTCACACGTAGGTTAACGAGTACTGGGAAGAGAAGTAGAACAGATGTGGTGTGTGAAACCCAAGTTGGCTGCGATGGCAGTGTTGTTGGTTACTGTCGTACTTCCCATTCGGTTTTGCGGTCTTGGCTATGGCGGAGACACCCCTTTTCTTGTAACCGATAAGCCACTGTATACGTCGTCGGGTACCTTGGTGCGCGCGCACAAAAAATAACGTCTTGAACGACGACGCGTGACGGGGTAGGGGAAGAATCCCATAACAACCCCCTCTGAATGAGTTGCCGATTTGCGTTGCCGTGTGCGCATGTGTTATTTACTCGACCAGAAGCTTCGTTCTGCGATTGGCTAGGTTCAGTGGTGACGAATGAAGCGCTGTCCGGCGATGATTGTGGCATTGTTGGTCGTCATGCTCTTCATTCGTTTTCAAGTCCTCGCCGTCGCGCAGCCGATGCCCTATGTGCTAACGGATAAGCCATTGTATACGTCGCGAGACAGGCAGGTTCTGCTTCAAGGCGCAGGGTATGAGCCGGCAAGAACCTACTTTGTTTGGCTTCAAAGCCCTCTTGATAACTTGACCTGCAATACTGGAATCAGTTTTGTGACCACAGAGAATGGAGAGATCCCCTCCATACTTCCGGTAACGACGCCCCCGACCGTTTCATTGCCTATCGAGTCAACTTCTCCTCTCGGAACCTACCTTGTCAGCATTTCCAACTCGACCACTGTGGATTCTGCGGTTGCTCGAGCGCATTATGGGATCTGGGGCACCAGCAAATACGTCTACCAGCGCACGGAAACCGTTCAAACGAAGGGAGGAGGGATCCTGCCTAAAGCGAGTGTGAAGGTGACCATCCAGAACCCTACAGGTGCCCAGGTGTACGATATGACAGTAGCCGCAAACGAGACCGGATCCTTCGAGGCGACCTGGAAGATACCTCCCGACGCGGTGACGGAATCCTACTCAATCCTCGTACACGGCATCGGGACACGCGATGACCCAGTTACAGAGTTCGTCTCGATCTCAAGATTCACTGTGACGCCAGCGACCCTGATCGTAGCAGTCCACGGCCAGCCTGATGGCCCCTATGAGAGGACACAGAAGGTTTCCGCGAAGTTCGTGACACTGTACCCTGACTCGACTCCAGTCGTTACAATAAAAGAGGGCCTCATGCCGGTTGCGTTCTACGCAGGGCAGATCAAGAGAGCCGAGCTCGCGCTTGTGGCCTCTGACCCCACAAGTGGGATCTGGGCGGCTGAGCGTAAGATCCAGAGAAACGCTACTCTCGACGCAGAGTACAGATTTGTGATGTTGGCAAACGCATTCGATGATGGGTACGGAAATACTGGCCCAGAAAAGAACGTCGAAACTGACAGTTTCACTGTAGTGCCCGCTACACTCCAGGTAAGCGTTAGCCTCAACTCGACCCACTACCAGATCCCACTTGACACGATCACCGCGTACCTCAGCGTTAGCTATCCAGATGGATCACCAGTCACGAACGCCACCGTTCGAGCATGGTTGAGTAGCGCTGACTCGATATCGAACGCCAGCGTCACCTACGACAAAACTGCTGCCGTATGGGTTGTCAGGTACAGGTTCTCACTGGGAGACCTGCTTAGACCAGGCGCTTGGACCTTATCGATGAAGGCCGCAGATATCTATGGTAACTTTGGGTCTGCGTCTCTTGAGATCGTCGCTGAGCCCTACTACTTCATCGCAATTCTGCTCCTAGCTGTATTTGCCCTACTCCTGGTCAGGTGGTTTCTGTCAAAATACTGGCATCGACTCTATCTGAGAGCGAAGCGTGCATCATCATCGTTCAGAGACCGCTGGAAGCCACCATCTCTCGGTCGATATCATGGCAATTCGTGGGTGGCTTCACGAATGAGAGACATTAGTCAACGTGCAGAAACTCAAGCTTCGTAAGAAGTTGTTCGATAACGTGTCCCTGGTTTTCTCGCCACACGCCTGTGGGCTACGTACAATAGTTGTTCGTTATCCCCCTAAGCTGCGACAGCACTTCTAGATGCACAATTTCCCACTTGACGTGTCAAACACTGATGGCGCGGGTAGCCACATTTCGCTGGATTCTGAGAGGAACCACAATATCACCAGTGAGGATCGATGACGCAGGATAGTTGTGCTTGGAGATGGGAGTCAGGAAGCGATGGTCAAGATAGGATCAGATCTTCGCAAGATCGAATCCCGCGTGACAAGGGTGACTTCGCGCAATTCGCTGTATTTGCTAGTCACTCTTCTCATTGTAGGATCATTTTTCAGTCTTCTGAGCCCCACTCTCGAGCAGATGATCGGAGTACTGGTATTTGCTACGACGGTCGCAGGGACACTCCTCTTTTGGCGTTTTCGCTTGGCTTTTGCGATTGGTGGGGTCGGCGTCATTCTGTTG
>Ga0315289_10009522_pt1 | contig 13979 bp, 8 predicted proteins | sample YL17G11_40_MG_FD_203452 | JGI IMG/M metagenome (GOLD analysis project Ga0315289, IMG submission 203452) | Sediment microbial communities from Yellowstone Lake, YNP, Wyoming, USA - YL17G11_40 | ecosystem: Environmental > Aquatic > Freshwater > Lake > Sediment | place: USA: Wyoming | collected...
AGGCAAAAGCATGGTATTGCGAACGCAACGCTAAGCAAAAATCAGTTGATTGGCAATTTACAACCGAAGATGCCCGCATCAAACTGAAACGCCTCTATCCACAAATTAAAATGTCATGAGGTACTAGAGGAGAGAGTATCACAGACTAAGACAGAAGTGAATAAGCGTTCAGCAGTAATTTATCAGGGGGTACTTACAGCTAATAGGGTCATTGAAGGAAAACAATGCGAGATTTCGGGAGTGCCTGACTTTCTAATCGCCGAAGATGGTGGTTCTTAAGTTGTTCGTGACTCCAAGATATCCCGCAGGATTAACGAGAAAGATCATCTGGAGATAATTCTTCAAATGGGCCTTTACGGTTGGCTGTATGAGGAAACATTCGGGCAACCTCCAAATAGGCTCCAAGTTCATAGTGGGACCGGCGACATTGTAGATGTTGCATATGACCATGGTTCTGCTGCTTTAGAAGCTCTCGAGGAAATCCTTCGCTTCAAGCTATTGGTCTCTGAACCATATATCCCTGTAGGATGGTCAAAATGCAACGATTGTTGATTCTACAATCATTGTTGGCCCCGAGCACAAGAAAACCGAGATGTCGCAATAGTAGCCGGTGTTGATCAGGGAATGGCGTGTGCGCTCCGAGAGCAAGGAATAGAAACGATAGAACAACTTTTAGAATCATTTACTGAAGAGGAATTGGCTGATTTTAGTCGTCCTTGGGGCAAAAAGAGTCGGCGTGTGGGAAAAGATTCAGCGATGATACTGCGAATGGCACGTGCTATGGCATCGGGCAAGGAAATTGTTATACAGACCCCAGCAATCCCAGCCCATACCAATTATGTGATGTTCGATTTGGAAGGATTACCCCCACAACTTGATGAGACCGAAAAGATTTATCTCTGGGGTATGCAAGTTTTTGGAGAACAACCGAGTGAATTCATAGCAGCCACCGCAGGTTTTGGGGAAGAGGGGGATAGGCAAGGATGGGAGGACTTTCTCAGTAAGGCAAAGGTTATTTTCGACCGTTATGGAGACATACCATTTGTCCACTGGCATCATTACGAGCGTGTGCGTCTCAACAAATATGTCGAGCGTTTTGGTGACAAAAACGGCATTGCGACACGAGTTGGAGGCAATTTGCTTGACCTACTGCCTATCACAGAGAGGTCAATAGCACTTCCCTTAGCTATAGCCTGAAGGTAGTTGAACAGTATATAGGCTTTAAGAGAACTCAAGATGAGTATGGTGGTGACTGGGCGATGGCCAAGTATATAGAGGCAACCGAGATGGAGGATGAAAAGCAGCGGGCCGAGGTAATGGATGAGATCTTAAGGTACAACCAGGAAGATCTGGCAGCCACATGGGCTGTTTTGCAATGGCTCAAGTCAAAGGTTGTTTAAGTTGCCGGTTTTTCAGATTGTTGTTGTCTTACCTAAACGAAAAACTGGAATTTTATTTAAAAAGTGAAAAGAATTTCATTTCTAAATGCGCCTGAGCGCGCCACTTATATCATCTTGCCAACTTTTCTGAAGAAATTTCTTGCGCTTTTTGGCAAAAGGCGCTACGCTGGATGTTGGAAATATTCAGCTTTTTTGAAAGGGTAGAGTGATGAGTCTTACAATTCGAAAAATCATCGTGCTTGGATTAGTCGGAGCAATATTTCTTGTAAGCAATGTTCTGCTCGTAGCTCACTGGTTGTCGGAGAAAGGCGTTGTTGACTCGGCAAAGAACATTAGGACTGAATATCTAACCGGCACCGCAATCACCATTATTGTGGTGTTGCTGATTTTACTTGTCAGCCCGAGAGGCAGAGCAGGTATTTTAGTTCGCAGATGTCCGGTTTGTGACAAAGTTTTGGTCGCGAGAGGAAACTATTGTTCGGACTGTGGGAGTAAAGCATAAACTAATTCCGGTAGACATGAAAGGATCTGCCCGTGAATGTGCACTTGTACAATCTGACCAAGATCATTGTGGCCAGCATGGCTCTTAGCATTGTTTCTCTGTGTGTCGCGGGGCAGGAATCTATAGATCCACAGTCAACGGTCCACATCATTCCCCACCCGGTCACATTGGATGTCCGCGACGGCCTATTTCGCTTTACCACCGAGACGCTTGTGGTCGCACGAGACGAAGGCAAAGCCGAAGCGGCTAAGCTGATCGATTATCTGACGCCAGCGATGGGATACCGACTGAACCTGATCGGAGATTCGCCAAGGGTGGAAAACGTCATACGACTGGAAATCGAATCGTCAACGAAAGGCCAACTCGGTGAAGAAGGATACCAGCTTGAGGTGACAATCCGGTCTATCGTCATTCGCGCTGGCAAGCCGGCGGGGTTGTTCTACGGCATCCAGACGCTGCGACAGTTGCTGCCGCCAGACATTTTCAACCAACAGAAAGTCGAGGGAATTGAATGGACCGTGCCGTGTGTGCACATTATTGACTACCCGCGATTCAGATGGCGCGGGCTGCTGATCGATCCGGCCCGGCATTTCATTCCTAAGCAGGACATCATACGCTTCATCGATACGATGGCCCTGCACAAGTTCAACCGGCTGCAAATGCACCTGACCGACGACCAGGGCTGGCGGATTGAAATCAAGAAGTATCCGCAACTGACCGAGACTGGTGCGTGGATGGATTTCACGACTATGCGCAGCGGGGGCACGCGTGAGGGAACCGGTGGCCAACGTCCAGGCGGGTTTTACACTCAGGACGATATTCGTCAACTGGTCCGTTATTCTGCAGAGCGTTACGTCACCATTGTGCCCGAAATCGAGATGCCCGCCCACACCGGTGCCGCAATTGTGTCCTACCCTGATAACGGCCTGTACCCGCATAAGCTTAATGACCTCCCACCAGACAAACGTTGGACTGCCAACGAGGGGATTCTCGCGCCGCGTCCGCAGACCGTTGCCTTTATGCAGGACGTGGTGATGGAAGTAATGGGGCTATTTCCAAGCAGATATATTCACATCGGGGGGGATGAGGCGAACATGAACCGTTGGAAACAAAGTGAGGAAATGCAGGCATTGATCCTTCGGTTGGGCCTAAAAGATGAGGCCGAGCTCCATAGCTGGTTCATCAAGCAGATGGCTGCGTTCCTAACGCGTCATGGTCGGTTGCTGGTCGGGTGGGATGAGATTCTTCAAGGTGGTCTGGCACCAGGGGCGGTGGTAATGAGCTGGCGTGGGGAAGCCGGTGGCATCACCGCCGCCAAAGCCGGGCACGATGTGATCATGGCCCCTACCTCGCACACCTATTTCGACTACTACCAGGGTCCGGCAAAAACCGAGCCACTGGCCATTGGCGGGCACATACCGCTGGAGAAGGTTTACCACTACGAGCCAATCCCGGCGGCGCTTGACACCGAGCAAGCCAAACGGGTACTGGGTGGGCAAGGACAACTGTGGGGCGAATACATTGCCGATCAGAAACACCGCCAGTACATGGCCTATCCGCGTGCCGCTGCGTTGAGTGAGGTGCTCTGGTCGCCCAGGGAAGGCCGCAACTACGAGCTGTTTCTAATCCGCCTGCTCGAGCATCTCAAGCGGCTCGATGCGATAGGTGTGAACTACCGCCCGCTTGACAGAGAGCCGCTACGTTAGAACGGACGTGCGGACCCGAAGGCACCCGCTGCGGCACGCGGACTCATAGGGAGCACTTATTCACACGGGATTTTAGAGGCCTCTTGTGGTCTCGACAAGCTCGCGGGCAAATATTCATGTGCCTGTTGCTGGGAGTGTGGCAGCAAGTTATAATCCGAAAGTGTAGGATAAGTGTAGTAACACGGAGGATGAATATTGTATGGATGCGTTCGCTGCAAGCGTTCTTCGGGGAGGTGTTTTACTACACTTTTGGCTACACTTATACGGCTGTATTTGGGCACATTTAACAGGTTTTATTGTGTTCTCAACTTTACAGAAGTTTAGTTTTCACAGCAATTTACAAGATGTGGCATTTTGCCGAAAGTGCTCGACACGCAGGAGGTCATGTACATGGGCCGTGCGAACTCAAACTGCCCTATCACCATTCGCTAAGCAGGAAGACGGCATACAAAATCGTGCCGCCCGCTATGTACTCTCTATAGTGAACAGCTTGGTGTTTAGGTCATCTGCTGGTCAGAATAGGCCCTGCCATTCTCTTGCACTGTCCTACTGACTGTCCTATTTTTCAAGTCACGAATCGTGCGGAATCGTATAGGAATGGTAACAAATCGTAGCATGCAATTTATTATAGAAAAAAGGCTTGCGGCTAAAACCGCGTTTTTTTACCATTAAATAGGAGGGGCGGGTTCGAATCCCGCCCTCTCCGTCAGTTGTCGGACTTGCCGTGCCTTGATTCGTGTCGACAAGCCAGAGTTTCGCCCAGAAATCGCTGGAAAAGGGCAGCGTGGCAAGGTACATTGGCATTGAGTATGGCGCTGGGTATTGCAGCATCGCGCATTAACTCCAAGCTGAAAAAGCGGTTATGCTACTATGGGTAGATCGAGAGTAACAGGATAGGTGGATGCAGCAGTTCTAAAATCGTCCACTCGCCCCGATTCGGCACAAAGATAGACCACCAAAATTCACGCAAAGGATTGGAGAAAGGAAATGATCTTCCAGATAGAGCGTCTCAGACGCCTGCCCCAGCACACCAGCGAGACATGGCAAGGCGGCCTAACTAAATTACCAATGTGGATTCAAGAAAGAAGCCGAGAGCCATACCGGCCCTGGATAGCCGGCTGGATCAGCCTCAGGACAAGGTTGATCCACACTACCGAACCCAAGCCGCCCCAAGAAAAGAGCTTCGAAATGGCCTTAAATGCGCTGGCTGAGTTCGCCTGTAACGGCGACCTTGCCGGCTACCGCCCCGGCAAGGTCGAGGTCAAAGACACAGCCTTAGCCGAGCATCTGGGCGGGCTATTAGCTGAGGCAGGCATTGCGGTTGAACACCGCGACAAGCTATTCACGTTTGACCAGATGATTTCTGATATGGCCGAAAAGGTCAAAGGGCGGCCCTTAGTGCCAAATGCACTGGATGTTAAGGGAGTTACTGTGGACCTGATGCGGGCCTTTGCGGACGCCGCCTCACAATATTACCAGGCTAAGCCTTGGCAACACCTAACGGGTGAAGATTTGATCGAGGTGGAGTCTCCCTTTATTGAGACCGGACTTCGCTATCTTACGGTGCTTGGCAGCGGTGGCACCACTTTCGGCTTGGGGTTTTTCGAATCGGTGTCACAATTCGAGTCGTTCTTTCAGCATAGAGACGTTGCAGCCGACAAACACTGGTCGGTATTGTTCGGCCCGATTACCGAACTGCCACTCGGTGACGCGGATTTGTGGGAAGACTACAATCTACCGGTTGCAGGTAAGGATGCTTACCCTGCGGCAATTTGCTCGGAGCCGAGGCTCAAACAGAGACGGCCCGGGCCGGACGTCCTGGCTTTCTTGGAGGGACTGCTGCGAGCGTTGGCCCAGACCACAGAGGACGAGATGGATAGCGGGCGGTGGAAAAAAAGCGTGAGCACCTCGAAGGGCAAAATGGCATTCACCCTGGCTCTGCCGGACCTCTTGAAGCCCGACGACGAGGAATTAAGGAGGAAGGTCAAAATACAACGAGGTATGCTCGATCACCGAAGTCTGGAAAGAACACACGTGGATATCCAGCGGATGATACATGAGCGTGGTTTTAAGGACATAAATGAGTTAAGAGCATTTCTGGACAAGAATGTAATTGGCAAGCCGGTTCCCCACCAACCGGCCAAAACTGCTTTGGAACAGGCACAGGACATTGTGTATGATGCGTTCGACGCCTGGGGAAGAAAACAACTGCAGTTGGTGAGGAAGGCTTTGCAGATTTGCCCGGATTGCGCCGACGCCTATGTGATATTGGCGGAGCGCTGCCCGGATGTCGAAAAGGCGCGGGACCTATATGCACAGGGAGTCGCTGCCGGTGAAAGATTTCTGGGCAAAGAGTTTTTTGAGCAAGAGGCAGGTCGTTTTTGGGGTATGTTGCAGACCAGACCATATATGCGCGCCAGACTCGGCTTGGCTCAGTCCTTAGAGGGTCTGGGAAATCTCGATGAGGCGGCGGAACACTACCGTGAGCTGCTTCGCTTGAATGCGAACGACAATCAAGGGGTGCGAGACCTGCTGCTGCCATGTCTGCTGAAAATGAACGCGGATGATGAAGCCGAAGCCCTTTTGAAAAAATACAAGCGCGATAAACTTATGGCTGTTTGGTCTTATGCAAGGGCGCTCCTGACCTTCAGGCAGAAGGGCGATACGGCAACAGCACGAAATCATCTCAGAAACGCCCTGAGCGTTAACCGATACGTTCCAAAGTATCTGCTGGACGAGGAGCTACCTGAATTTCTGCCGTCAGGGTACAGTCTCGGTTCTAAAGAGGAGGCCGTCATCTGCGCGGAACAACTAATTGACGCCTGGGAGGCAACTGCCGGCGCCATTGATTGGCTCAAGTCTCAGACTTAGATTGTCTGCCGTAAGGGTCTTGCTTGAAAGTTGGGTGAAAAATCGCTAACCTTGCTGCCAGGATATACCACAAATCCTGTATTTCGGAGGCAAAAAAATGAGCGAATGTCGAGAAAAAACCAGCAGACGAAGGTTCCTGAAGAATTCAGCAGCGGCGGCGGCAGCAGTCACACTGGGCTTAAATCCAAAGGGTGTCCCTTTGACAAGGGCTGCACGTGGCGCCAATGAGAGAATTCGTGTCGGATTCATCGGTGTGGGTAACCGCGGAAGCCAACTTCTAAGAGGTTTCCTTACACAAGATGACGTTGAAGTTGCGGCTCTTTGCGACGTGTACGAGCCATATCTCGTGAGAGATTACTCTAATGTCGACAAAAAGCTCCTGGATTCGCTGGGGGCCACAGTTCCTAAAATGACAGAGAAATTGGGTGCCAATATCGCCAGGTACAGCGACTTCCGGCGGCTGCTGGAGCGTAAAGACATAGACGCCGTGGTTATATCGACGCCCGACCACTGGCACGCCATCCAGACCATTGTGGCTTGCGAGGCGGGCAAGGACGTGTATGTGGAAAAACCGCTGTCGGTAACCATAGTTGAAGGCCGAAAAATGGTCGAGGCTGCAAAGCGGCACAACCGTGTGGTCCAGGTAGGGCTTCATCGGCGTTCTTCACAGGCATACCAACAATTGGCTCGTGACGTCCAGGCAGGCAAAATAGGCAAGGTGACAGTAGCCAGAGCCTACCGCATAAGTAATATGTACCCGGACGGCATAGGCAAGTACCCTGATGCTGCCCCGCCAAAAGGCCTGGATTGGGATATGTGGCTCGGACCTCGGTCGGAACGGCCCTACAAGGACAATATCCCCTTGTACAAATTCCGGTGGTGGCAATCTTATTCTTCGCAGGTGGCAAATTGGGGCGTGCACTATTGCGATGCCATCCGCTGGGTCTTGGCAGAAGAAGCTCCGGCTTCAATATCGGCGCACGGCGGCCGCTTTGCCTTAGACGACGATAGAACCATACCTGACACGATGGAGGTGATTTTTGAACTGGCTTGTGGGGTCTTGATTGTTTTCGGCCAATATGAGGCTTCTGGAGGCCCGGTCTTGGTGAGCGGCGAAATCGAGCTCCGCGGCACCCTGGGCAACGTTTACGCGGGCGCAGAGGGCGAGGGATACACAATTGTTCCTTCGCCGCCAGGCCAGTTCCAGGAAGCGAAGCCCAGCATCCAGCCAGAGAAAAAGGAAGCACCGGATAGAAATAAAGACCTCACGGTCACACATATTCGGAACTTTCTTGACTGTATTAAGACCCGCGCCAAAACCAATTGCGACATCGAAACGGGGCACCGCTCAACAACGTTTGCTCTGCTGGCAAACATCGCTTTGGCCACAAAATCCCGAATAGAATGGGACCCGCGGAATGAGCGAATTACCAACAATGAAAAAGCAAATGAACTGCTGCACTACGAGTACCGAAAGCCCTGGAAGCTAACCTGACGATCTCTATTTTTCGAAAGGGACGAATTATGAAGCCTATCACGCGCCGGCATTTTATGAAAGGCTCACTGGCTGCCGGCATTTCTTTAGCGATGCCCTTTTCTCGCGCCCGCGGGGCCAACGATGATATTCGCGTGGCCGTCGTAGGAATTCGCAGCCAGGGCAGCAACCATATAAACTGGTTCCGCCAAATCACCGGTGTCCGCATAGTAGCAATCTGCGATGCAGATAAAGAGTTTCTGGACCGCGAAGAGAAGAAATTCAAAGACCGCAGCGAGAAGGTTGACACCTATGTCGACTATCGCAAATTGCTCGAAGACAAAAATATCGACGCAATCATTACTGCTACGCCCAATCACTGGCACGCACTTGTGACGGTCTGGGCCTGCCAGGCGGGTAAAGACGTGTATGTTGAAAAGCCCGTCTCATACAATATCTGGGAAGGCAGACAAATGGTAAAGGCCGCCCGCAAGTACAACCGCATTGTGCAGGCCGGCACGCAACGCCGCTCCGACGAGGGCATGGACGAGGTTATCAAATATCTCAAGCAAGGAAATCTTGGCAAAATCACAGTCGTTCGCGGCATCATCTACGTTCGGCGCGACAGCATCGGAAAGGTTGATGGGCCACAGCCGATCCCGGAAACCATCGATTACGATTTATGGTGCGGCCCGGCTCCTGTGTCGCCCTTGATGCGAAAAAGTCTGCATTACGATTGGCACTGGGTTTGGCCCACCGGCAACGGCGATTTCGGCAACAACGGAATCCATTATATAGATGTCTGCCGCTGGATACTGGGCAAAAATGAGCTTGCCCCTGGCGTAATGAGCATAGGCGGGCGATTCGGCTACATCGATGACGGCGAAACGCCTAATACCCAGATTGTCTTTCTGGACTATAAGCCGGTGCCCATCATTTTTGAAGTTCGCGGCTTACCGCGGGCTAAAGGCGACCCGGCGATGGACGCCTACCGCGAAACTCGCGCAGGACTGGTCGTGCACTGCGAGAATGGATACCTGGTCTGGGGCGACGGCGGCTGGGCGTACGATAACAATGGCAAAAAGATCAAACAGTTCAAAGGGACCGGCGGCAGCGGACATCATGCCAACTTCATCAAGGCGGTTCGCAGCCGAAAAGTAAGTGACCTCAACGCCGATATTCTCCAAGGACATCTTTCCAGCGCCCTGTGCCACATGGGTAATATCTCTTACCGGCTGGGCAAGCAAACGTCACGGGATGAGGTGATGGAGGTTATCAGGGCAAACAAAGAAATGGTCGACTCTTTCGAGCGCTTTCAGGAGCACCTGTTACTCAACAACGTGGACATCCAGGCCACGCCCAGGATTCTCGGCCCGTGGCTGAGTATGGACCCGGAGCAGGAGAGGTTCGTTGGCGAGTTTCATCAAGACGCGAACAAGTTTGTAAGCCGCGACTATCGCCAGCCGTTCATTGTCCCCGAGCAAGTATGATCATACTCGTTTATTACACGGAGCTATCCTATGCCTGACCCGCCTCCGGCATCAGAGCTCCAGGGTCGTCCCCCTGCCTCCGCAGGGGCAAGCCTGCCCCCGCTCCTGTCTTCCGCCAGGAAGACGCGGGGGTGGTGGCATTCGATTGGGCCCGCCCTTATCACCGCCTGCGTCGTATTCGGCCCAGGCAGTCTGTTGATCAGCTCTAACGTCGGCGCAAAGCACGGATACGAATTGCTCTGGCTGTTGCTGCTGACCGGCGTCCTTATGGGCACGTATACGACTACCGCTGCCCGCATCGGCGTGGTCGGCGGTGCCACACCCTGCACGCTGGTAGCTGATCGTCTGGGTCGGCCTGCCGCGGCGATAATCAGCATCAACCTGTGCCTTATCTGCGCGGCTTTTCAGTTCTCCAACAACCTGGCGGTCGCCGCCACCGCGGACACGCTCGGCATCGCCCGCCTGTTTGGAAATCCCCAAGATGTGACGGAGCACACAAAAAGTCTGATCAACTCTGGCGTCTTGCTGCTCTTCAACCTGGCCATCATCACGCTCACATTTACATTGAGGCACGTCTATCGGGCGTTGGAGCGGATTATGAAAGTCATGGTGGCGGTGATTCTGATTTGCTTCCTGGTGAACCTGTTGATCGTGCGACCGAATCTGCCGGCTGTACTGAAGGGACTCATTCCGCATGTGCCGGAAGGCATTTCGCTTGGCCTTCCCAGCCGAAGTGAAGCGGGCATCGCCGACCCCATGCTACTTGTCGCCTCGCTACTCGGCACAACTTTTTCCGTGGCGGCAGCATTCTACCAGGGCAACCTCGTTCGGGAGAAGGGCTGGACGATAAGAGAATATAACCGCAGCATCGGTGACTCCATCGGAGGCGTCACAGTTCTGACCGGCGTTAGCGCGATCATAATGATAACCAGCGGCACAGTGCTTCGCGGCCAGCAAGCCAATGATATAAGCGTGGTCGCCACGCAATTGCGGCCGCTTCTTGGCGCGACCGCCCACGTTTTGTTCTGTGTCGGACTTTTCGCTGTGGCCATGAACCCCTTCGTTATTAACGCCATGATCGGAGGCAGTATCTTAGCCGATGGTATCGGCAAGCCCGCCAGGTTGAGCGACCCCTGGTCTCGGCGGCTCACCGTCTTGGTCCTGCTGATCGGCATGGCCGTAGCCATGATCGTTTTGCATACCCCTGTAAAAAAGGTCGATGCGATTATTTTTGGGCAGGCCCTGACCGTTGTCGGCAATCCGCTGATGGCCGCCGCCATACTCTGGCTGGCAAACCAAAAGGACATCATGGGCGACCGGCGCAACTCCATCGTGCTAAATCTCCTTGGCGGCTTGGGCCTGTTAGTTGTCGTGCTTATGGCAATGCGCGTTCTGTTTCTGCTGGCGCTCAGGTTGAGCTAATGGACACTAACAGAGGCAGCCTGCTTATGATAGATGTAGTAACACTGGATGAACGCGGCTTGGAAGATATTCTCAGCGAGCCTACCGAGGCGACAAGAAAGGCCCTCGCCAGCCTGCATGGTGATATCGTCGTGTTGGGAGCAGGCGGCAAGATGGGACCTACGCTCGCTATGATGCTCAGAAAAGCGTCACCGCACAATAAGACAATTTATGCCGTCTCACGATTCAGCGACAAGGCCGTCCGGACCAGAATCGAGCAAGGAGGAATCAAGACCATCGAGTTGGATCTGCTGGGCGAATCCTCTTACTCGGAATTGCCCGCTGTAGAGAATGTATTTTATTTGGTCGGCATGAAGTTCGGCGCAACCGGCAACCAGCCATTGACGTGGGCACTGAACAGCTTCGTGCCGACTCTAGTGGCTCGACACTACAAAAACGCCCGAATTGTGGTGTTCTCCACCGGGAACGTTTATCCTCTCGTTGCCGTCAGCAGCGGCGGCGCGGTGGAAGAAACTGCCCCCGACCCAATCGGTGAATACGCCCAATCCTGCCTGGGCAGAGAGCGGATGTTTCAGTATTTCTCGCAGGTTCATAATACCCCGGTGACGTTGGTCAGACTGAATTATGCCAATGAGCCTCGATATGGTATTATCGTGGACCTCACGCTGAAGATGCTCAAAGACGAACCTATCGACGTGACAATGGGTGCGGTCAATCTTATCTGGCAGAGGGACGCTAACGACTATATCATTCAGGCAATCGCTCTGGCTAAATCGCCGCCGGCTATTCTCAATGTCACCGGGCCGGGCGCCATCTCGATTCGGCAATTAGCCGAGCAAATAGGAAACCAGCTTGGCAGAAAATTAAAATTTGTGTCCCAAGAAGCAGATACAGCGCTGCTTTCAGACGCCTCCAAGTGCTTTAGCCTGTTTGGCTATCCAAAAACACCGCTTGACGAAATGGTATCTTTTATCGTCAAATGGGTTACTTCCGGCAGAGCGGTCTTAAACAAACCCACTAAATACGATAATCGCAACGGCAGATTTTAGGCAGGTTTTTCCGATGAACTCAACTATCGGCAACAAACTGCGGTCAGGCGGCGTCATTCCTGCTCATCCTCTGGCTCTGCGGGCAGCAAACATGCTCGATGAGCGTCATCAAAGGGCGCTGACCCGTTACTATTTGGATGCTGGCGCGGCAGGGCTGGCGGTAGGCGTCCACACGACTCAATTCGCCATCCACGAACCTAAAGTGGGTCTGTATAAGCCCGTATTGGAATTAGCCAAAGAAACCGCCCGGCAATTTGTCACCTCGACCGGCGCAAGCGAACCGATAATGATCGCGGGCCTGGTGGGCAACACCAATCGGGCGGTCAAAGAGGCTGAATTAGCCCGCAGCCTGGGCTATCACCTTGGATTGCTCTGCCTTTCCGCACTGAAAGGAAAATCCATTGACCAACTGATAGATCACAACCGACAGGCGGCAAAAATTATGCCCATTATGGGCTTTTATCTGCAGGAAGCGATAAGCCAAATGGCGCTGCCGGCTGAATTCTGGCGAAAGTTTGTCGAGATACCAAACGTGCTCGCCATAAAAATCGCGCCCTTCAACCGGTATCAGACGCTTGACGTGCTCGAAGCAGTCGCCCATTCAGGCAGGTGTCACGACATCGCACTATATACGGGCAACGATGACAACATAATCTTGGACCTGCTCAGCACATACGAATTTATCGCCAACGGCCAGGCCGTATCGCTTGCGATTGTGGGCGGCTTGTTGGGGCAGTGGGCCTGCTGGACAAAACGAGCGGTCGAATACTTTACTGCCATCCAGAACATTCGCCAAACCAAATCGAATATCCCGGGCGCGATGCTCACATTGGCCGGCCAGGTTACTCTGGCCAATAAGGCGATTTTTGACGCCGACAACAATTTCGCCGGCTGTATTCCAGGCATATCTTACGTACTGAAAAAGCAAGGTCTTCTGGAAGAAATCAGAACGCTGAATCCCAATGAACGGTTGTCGCCCGGCCAAGCAGATAAAATAGATGACATAATACGTAAATATCCGCATCTTACGGACAGCGATTTTGTTAAAGAAAATCTTGATAAATGGCTTGCGTAGTGAGGTTAAAATGGTTGAACAAGATAAAGATCGTAGGGCGCGCTGTGCACGCCGTCAGTGGTGGGCGGAGCCCACCCTACAATTGGCTGCATTGGTGTTGCCGTGCCTTTGTGTCGCGTGTGCAGCGTCCCAGCAAGAAGCACTCAAGACCAGCCGTGGGGACCAAATGATTGCTGAATATTTCCGCGCCGAGATAGGCAATCTGCGAGACAATTGCCTGGCCGACGTTAAAAGCCTCCAGGATTGGCAGCAGAAACGTCAGATTTACCGAAAGGAGCTCCTCGAGATGCTCAGCCTTGACCCGCTGCCGGAAAAGACCGACTTGAAGCCCGTCATCACCGGGCGGGTTGAGCATAATGAGTTTACCGTAGAGAAGATTCACTTCCAGTCGCGTCCGGGGCTTTATGTGACAGGCAACCTCTATATTCCCAAGAACCTGGAGAAACCCGCCCCGGCTATTTTATACGTGTGTGGCCACTCGCCGGTGAAGAAGGACCAGATAAGCTATGGCAACAAGACAGCTTACCAGCACCACGGAGCCTGGTTTGCCCGAAATGGCTATGTCTGCCTGGTCATCGATACGCTGCAAATGGGTGAGATCGAAGGAATCCATCACGGCACTTATCGGTACAAAATGTGGTGGTGGAATTGTCGCGGCTACAGCCCGGCGGGCGTCGAGGCATGGAACTGCATCCGGGCACTGGATTATCTGCAAACACGCAGCGAAGTTGACCCGGAAAAAATCGGCGTGACCGGCCGTTCCGGCGGCGGGGCATATAGTTGGTGGACCGCCGCCCTCGATGATCGCATAAAAGCCGCAGTGCCCGTCGCCGGCATCACGGACCTTCAAAACCACGTCGTCGACGGCTGCGTCGAAGGCCACTGCGATTGCATGTACATCGTGAACACCTATCGCTGGGACTACCCGCTCGTGGCGGCTCTTGTGGCGCCGCGGCCGCTTCTAATTTCTAACAGCGACAAGGACACCAT
>Ga0315289_10009523_pt1 | contig 13979 bp, 15 predicted proteins | sample YL17G11_40_MG_FD_203452 | JGI IMG/M metagenome (GOLD analysis project Ga0315289, IMG submission 203452) | Sediment microbial communities from Yellowstone Lake, YNP, Wyoming, USA - YL17G11_40 | ecosystem: Environmental > Aquatic > Freshwater > Lake > Sediment | place: USA: Wyoming | collected...
TTCTCTTCCGCCGTATAGTGCTTCCGTTCTCTTTTCACGCGTTCTCTCCGTTATCTTAACGGTTGAACGCTCTCTCCACTTCCAGCTGAGGCGGAACAGCCGCCCGCCGCCGTCGCCGCTGCCGCGCGTCTGCATCGTGTAGACTGGAGTCTCGAATGCCTTTATACGAGTACTGCTGTGCGGAGTGCGGTGAGCGGTTCGAGCTCCTCCGCCGCTTCCAGGACGCCGACCGCAACCAGACCTGCCCCCGCTGCCAGTCCCAGAAGGTCGAGCGGTTGCTCTCGAGTTTCGCCAGCCGCGGCAGCCCCACTGCCGGCTGCGGCCCCGCCACCGGCTGCGGCTCCGGCGGGGGCTTTACCTGAGCTCGCTAGAGGCTGGGCGGCGGTCCGCCGCCCCGGATTTCCAACCCGATTCCCCGGCCCGCCTTCCCCGGAGCACTTGGCCCATCGTGGGGCAGGCGGTTTCGCCTGCTGCCCGCTTCACTGGCCCCGGGTAACGTTGGCCTCCCCAGGGACGCCTTCCTTGTAGGTCCTGCGTCTAGTAGACTGAGGGATAAATGTCTGCTTTCGGCCATCCGGTACCCAAGCCTGCGCCCCCTGCTGGCGTGCCCGCCCCGGCGCCGGCTCCTCGACCGGCCTCCGGGCCATCCCGCTGGAAGTTCGGCTTGCTGGGGGTGGGCGTGATGGTGGTCCTACTGGCGGCGTACCTGCTTTGGCCCAGGCCCCAGGTGAAGCCCCAGGCCGGTGCTGCGTTCGCGGTTAGCACCGCCAAGGCCGCCGTGGGCGCCTTGGTGCACACCATCCGTGTGGCCGGCCAAAGCTCCGCCCGCAACTACGCCCTGATGACCATCCCGGTCTTCCGCGGTCCCGACTCCCGCGGCAACCTCACCCTGCTCAAGCTGGCCAAAGCCGGTTCCATGGTCAAGAAGGGTGATATCGTGGCCCAAATGGACACCCAGAGCGCCCGAGACCATATCGACGACGCCGAGGACAGCGTCGAGCAGTCCATGCAGGATATTTACAAGCGCAAGGCCGAGCAGGGAGTGGACTGGGGCAACCTCCAGCAGACCTTGCGGGTGGCCCGCTCCGACCAGGAGAAGGCCACGCTCGAATACCGCACCGCCGAGGTCAAGACCGACCTCGAGCGCGAACTACTCCGGCTGAACCTCGACGAGGCCCAGGCCAAGTACAAGCAGCAGGAAGCCGATGTGGCTGCCACCCGCACCAGCGACCAGGCCGAGCTCCGCATCCTTGAGATCACCAACCAGCGCAACAAGATCCACCTGGACCGCCACCTCTTCGATATCGACAAGTTCGACGTTAAGGCCCCCATGAGCGGCCTGGCGGTCATGCAACAGATCTTCCGCGGCGCCGAGATGGCCCTGATCCAGGAGGGCGACCAAGTCTCCGCCGGCCAGCCCATCATGAAGATCGTCGATCCCAACAGCATGCAGGTCGAGGCCGCCGTCAACCAGAGCGAGAGCAGCCAGCTCCGCATCGGCCAAACGGCCACGGTGGGCCTGGACGCTTTCCCCGAGCTGCGCTTCCGGGGCCGGGTCTATAGCATCGGGGCTCTGGCCGTGCGCGGCTGGCGCGAGAGCTTCTATGTCCGCTCTGTGCCGGTCCGTATTGCCATCGAGGGCAGCGACTCCCGCCTCATCCCGGACCTCTCCGCCTGGGCCGACGTTGAAGTCGGGCGCTCCGACAGCGTCATGGTCATCCCCCGCGAGGCCGCGCGCACCGAAGGCGGACAGACCGTGCTCTACGTTCGAGGGTCCGGCGGCTTCGAACGGCGCGAGGTGAGTTTGGGCGCCGCCAGCTACACCCACGTGGCCGTGCTATCGGGACTCCGCCCCGGCGAGGAAGTCGCCCTCTCCCGCCCGTAAGAGGCCGTCAGCTTCTCTCCCCGATCAGTATCAGCGACTGCCCCAGCGGAAAGTTGTGGCCCGCGCCCAGCCACCGCGCCTCGCCGGTCAGCGGCAGATACAACAGCCGGTCCAGCCACCCGGGCGTCCCGGCCAGCCCGCTGGCGGGAGGCCGCCCGAGCAACGGTTCCCAAACCCGGAACTTCATGAGCGCCACCGGCAGCAGCAGCGAGTTGGCATAGGTGCACCGCAGGACCCGGAAGCCACTGCGCTCCACCAGCCGCACCAGGCGGCCCCGCGTGAAGCGTTGCCGCTCGAAGGCGAACTCCGAGTGCCGGCTCCGCAGCGCGTCCAGCGCCGAAACCCGCAGCACCAGCAGGCCGCCCCGCGCCAGCACCCGCCCCAGCTCCACCACCGCCCCGCCTTCTTCCCCCCGCGGAAAATGCACCAGCACGTCCAGAGACAGCACGGCTTCGAAAGCGCCCGCTGGGAAGGGCAGCGCCCCGATGTCCGCCTGCGCCATCCGCCCGACCCCCAGGTCGCGGCCGTAACGGAGCCCCGCGAGGCCGTAGTCCACCGGATACACGTGCCAGCCGTAGCGCTCCTGCACCTGCCGCGCGAAGTAACCGGTCCCGCATCCGGCCTCGAGCGCCCGCTCGATCCGGCGGCTCCGCACCACCGGGTCCAGCATCCCAAAGAGGATCCGCCGCATGCCCCGGAACCACCAGAACCGCTGCTCTGCCCGCGCGATGTTCTCGAATTCCGCCGGATTCATCGGCAGCGAGCGGGCCTCCGTGGACACCAGGTTCCTCAGCTTCCTGCCTCTGGGGCCAGTAGCGCTTCCCGCACCAGCCTGCGGTCCTCTCCCAGCGTCCAACTGGCCGCGGTCTCGATCCGCCCGCCCGCCATCGAAAGCACCACAAAGGACAACCACGGCCAGGCGTTCTCGCGGTCGGTCTCCGAGAAGCTAGCGCCGCCCTGGGGATGGGAGTGATAGATGCCAACCACCTCCAGGCCCCGCTTCCGCGCCCGGCGGTCCGCCTCGCAAATCTCCGCCGGCTCCAGCCGGTAACCGTGCTCCCGCCCGCCCGGGGCCGCGTTGACCAGCGGCAGAGCTTCCCGGCCCAGCTTCCAGCCGGGACACTTCCAGCCCAGCAGCGCGCCGCAGCACTCCTCGGGGCAGGTCGCGCGGGCATGGCTCGACATCACGTACCATGCCCCCAGGGAAATCTGCATGACGCCGGAGGGAGAGCCCGACACTAGCGCGCGGCCAGCAGCGCGCGCAGATGACGCGCCCGCTCGGGCGAGCGGAGCTGCCGCAACGCCTTGGCCTCGATCTGCCGGATCCGCTCGCGCGTCACGTCGAACTCCTGGCCGATCTCCTCCAGCGTGTGCTCCCGCTCGCAGCCGATCCCGAACCGCAGCCGGATGACCTTCTCTTCCTTCGGAGACAGCGTCTTCAGGATCGTAGCCGTCTCGTCGCGGACGTTCGAGTCGATCACCGCGTCCACCGGCGAGCCGATCCAGCGGTCCTCGATCAGGTCGCCCAGGGCGCTTTCCCCGTCCCGGCCCACCGGGGTTTCCAGCGAAACCGGGTCCCGCGAGATGGTCTTCAGCTTCTGGACTTTCTCCACCGAGATGTCCATCCGCCGGCTGATCTCTTCGTTGTTCGGCGACCGCCCCATTTCCTTCTCCAACTCCCGGTTGGCCCGCAGGAACTTGTTCATGCTCTCGTTCATGTGGACCGGAATCCGGATGGTCCGCGACTGGTCGGCGATGGCCCGCGTGATGGCCTGCCGGATCCACCACGTGGCGTAGGTCGAAAACTTGTACCCCCGCCGGTACTCGAACTTGTCGGCCGCCCGCATCAGCCCGATGTTGCCTTCCTGGATCAGGTCCAGCAGGTGCAAGCCGCGGTTGACGTACTTCTTGGCCACCGAGACCACCAGCCGCAGGTTGGCCTCCACCAGGGCCTTCTTGGCCTTCTCGGCCTCGCATTCGCCCTGCCGGATCACTTGCAGGGTGTGCTTCAGCTCGGCCAGGCTGGCCGCGGCCGTCGCCTCCCGCTTGCGGATTTCCCGCCGCAGTTCCTTCAGCCGGGCCTGGCAAGCCTGCCCGTTGCGCTCCTGTATCCGCTTCAGCTCGGCTTCCAGATGGCCGATTTCCTCGACCGCCCGCTCGATCTCCCGCGTGAACTCCTTCCACTTGGCGGCTACGAACGGAATCCGGCGCAGCGCTCGGGACAGTTCCACCTTGGTCCGCGCCAGCCTGCCCAGCCAGCGCTGCCGCAGCTTCTTGTTGCCCAACGGGATGGAAGCGTACCTGTCGCCGGACTGCTGGAGCTTCTTGTGCAGCGCCGTCACCTCCAGCAACGTCTGCCGGACGTCTGCCCGCCGTTTCTCGTCCGCCGCGAGGTCCTCCTCGATCTCCCGCAGATCGACCACGCTCTCCAACTCCTCCGCCCCCTTCCTGATCTGATCCGCCAGCGTCACCACCGCCAACTGGACCAGCGCCGAGCGGCTGACCGCCTTCTGCATCCGCAGCTTCCCGCGTTCCATCCTCCGGGCCAGCCCCACTTCGCCTTCGCGGGTCAGCAGCGGCACCGCCCCCATCTCGCGCAGGTACACCCGGACCGGATCGTCCGTGTAGATCGACTCCTCGGGCGCTACTGGGTGGAACTCGTCCGCCCCGTGCAACTCCTCGGCCTCGAAGTACTTGGCCGCTTCCTCGTCGAAGGGCAGACCCAAGCTGTCGTGAGTTTCGTTCAGAAACTGATCCTCAAAGTGGTCCACGCTCAGACTCACCTCCCCCGTCTAAAAAGCGCAAGGAAACCCTTGCCCCGGGGTACATTACGTTTTGTTAACCACCGGCCTCTGCCGGTCTGACGGCGCACATGGATGGGCCTGATGCCGTTCCTCATCATATCATCGATCCCGGCTTTTGTTAAGCCCCTCTATGGAAGATGTTCCCAATTCGATACGGTTTCATCACCTGTGAGGCTAATGGTGTTAGTGCCTGCGACGGACCTTTTTCTCAGGGCCGCTTTTGCCGGATTAAATGCTTGATTTCATTGAACAAATCTTCTTCGTCCTGGAAGTTGCGGTACACGGAGGCAAACCGCACGTACGCGATCTTGTCCAAGCTGCGCAGCCGCTCCATCAGTAGTTCTCCTATGTCCGTAGTAGACAGCTCTCGCTCCGCGCTCTCCAGCAGCTTCGCCTCCACCTCATCGACCATCTCCGCCAGTTTCGCCATCCCCACCGGCCGCTTCTCACACGCCTTCAGCAGCCCCGCCAGCACCTTCTGGCGGTCGAACTTCTCCCGTCGGCCGTCCTTCTTCACCACCATGTACGGGACTTCGTCGATACGCTCGTAGGTAGTAAACCGCCGCCCGCACCCCAGGCATTCTCTCCGGCGCCGGATGACGTCGGCTTCCTTGCTCTCCCGCGAATCGACCACCTTGTCGGTCTTGTTGCCGCAGAACGGGCAGATCATCTCTCGGCCTCCACCCCCAACTGCTTAATTCTCTTCCAGGTGAGCCCTTCATGCAAGGCCAAAGGCAACCCAATCGGCACAATTACTACAACTGTAATAGCCCAGACCATCACCGCCACGCTGCCCGCTACCTCCAAGGGTACCCCGTGCAGTTCCCGCAGCACCACCACCGTGGCGATCTGCACCCCGCCCCCCACTCCCGGTACCTGTAGCACGCTCCCGAAGGACACCAGCCCCATGAACACCATGACATCGCCCCAACCCAATGCCAGCATGCCGTTATAGGCTTTGAGCAGCGCCCATACGCAGAGCGCCACCAGCACCCACTCCAGTACGGTGTACCCGATGAACCACAGCACCGCTGCCCGGCCCCGCACCGCGCCCAGACCTTCCAGAAAGGCCGTCAGCATCCGCTCCACCCGTTTCAGGCGATGTGCCGGCAGGAAACCCAGCGCCTCCATTAGCCTTTGCCGGACGCCCTGGGCCGAGTGCCGAACCAGCAGGAGAACCACCACCAGGGCCACCGCCGTCGCCCCGGCAAAGTACCCTCCCACCGTCAGCACCCACTTCAGGCCAGCGCCCAGCCCCGGCCGGGAGGCGCTCACCTGGGTCAGAGCAAAGCCAAACACCAGCAGCATCGCCAGCAGGTCCGCCATCCGCTCCAGAATCCACGCCCCCAACTGGGAGGAAAACGGTACCCGCTCCCGCGCCGCTATCAGATACGGCCGCACCAGCTCGGCCGGCCGCCCCAGCAGCACCACGGCCGCGAAGCCGATCGCCGTGGCCGTGAAAAGCCCCCACAGGCTGGGCCGCCTTCGCAGGGGCCACAGCATCACGGCCCAGCGCAGCGCCCGCCCCCAGTACGTGGCTAGGGCTGCGGCCGCGGCCACCGCCACCCACCGCCAGTCCAGACCCCCGAAGCTGGCGGCAAACGCCCGCCAGTCGAACTGGCGCCCCCAGCGTTCGTAAAGTAGCCAGACGGCCCCCACCACCAGCGCAGCCACCACCGCTGCCCACCCCCACCGCCGGGACGGCGGCTCTCCGGCGGGCTGGCCGCCCCTCCCCCACCCGGGCGGCGGGGCCGGCGCCCCGGAGGGTCGGCCGGCGGGCGGGACTGGCGGGGAATCTGCCATGGCGCAGGCTGCTTGAGAGCGAACTTCTCATCATAAATCCTCGTTCATCTTAAGTGAAAGCTCTTCCAGAGGCTTTCAGATACTGAGGTCGAGGGAACCCATGGCCGCCAGTGCCGCCATTATCGTCGCGACGCTCCCCTGGCTACCAGCCGCGGGGGGAGCCGCGGCGCCGTGGCACAGCGTCCGGCCTTACGGCTGCGGTAGGATAGCGGTGAACAACTTGGATCCGGATTCCAGTCTGGTGGCGCGCTGTCTGGCCGGCGAGGATGCCGCGTGGGAGGAGTTGGTCAAGACGCACACCCGGCGGGTCTATGCCGTGTGCTACCGTTTCACGGGCCGCGATTCGGAGTCCCAGGACCTCACCCAGGAGGTCTTCCTGCGGGTCTTCCGCAGCCTCAAGAGCTTTCGGGTCGGGGAAGGGTCCTTCGTGGTCTGGCTCACGCGCCTGGCGCGCAACCTGCTGATCGATAACTACCGGCGGACGCGCCAGGACCGCGTTACCGACTCGATCGAGGACCAGCTCCCGGCGCTCGAAGAGCGCCGCCTGCTCAGCGGCCGCGCCGACGGCATGCTGGCTGGCCGCGAAGCCAGCGAGGTGCTGGGAGCCGCCCTGGGCAAGCTCTCGCCCGAGTTGCGGGAGACCCTGATCCTGCGAGACCTCCAGGAGATGGAGTATCGCGAGATCGCCCAGGTCCTCAAGGTGCCCGAGGGAACCGTCAAGTCCAGGCTGAACCGGGGTCGAGCCGAGCTGGCGCGGATCTTGCGCCGGCAGGGGGTTCTGACATGAAGTGCGCGCGTCTGGAAGCCCTGCTGTGCGACTACCTGGACGGGATTCTGCCCCCCGCGCAGAAAGCCGATGTTGAGCGTCACCTGACGGCCTGCGCCGCCTGCGCCGAGCTGGCGCACGACGCCTCCGCCGCGGTCGCCTTCATGGAGCGCGCCGGGGAGCTCGAGCCGCCGCCCGAGTTGATCACCCGCATCCTCTACGCTCTGCCGGCGGCCCGCGAGGCGCAACGATCCAGGTCCCCCGGGCTCCGCGGCCGGCTGGGCCAACTGTTCCGGCCCATGCTCCAGCCCCGCTTCGCCATGGGCTTCGCCTTGACCGTCCTGTCCTTCTCGATGCTGGGCAAGTTCGCCGGCATCTCGCTGCGCCAACTGACGCCCTCGGATCTGAATCCGGTCAAGCTCTGGCAGGGCCTCGACAACCGCCTGCACCGCGCCTGGGACCGCAGCGCGAAGTTTTACGAGAGCCTTCGCTTGGTCTACGAGATTCAGACCCGCATCCGGGAGTGGACCGACCAGGACCAGCGCGAACCCAGACCGCGCGCCGCCGAAGAGTCCCCGGCCGCGCCAGCAGAACCGCCACCCGGCCCAGCTCGCAATGGAGGGCCGCCTAAGTAGCACGTGAGGAGACCATGCCTATGAACTGCCAGAAACATTCCGAGGTGCCGGCGGTGGCCTTCTGCCGCACTTGCGGCAGGGCCCTCTGCCAGACCTGCCAGCGCACGGTCCAGGGCACAGTCGTCTGCGACGAGCATGCCCCGGCCGTGCAGACGCCTGCGGTTTCCGCCCCCAGCCCCGCGGGCGCCTCGCCCGGCCTGGCCTTCATCTTGGGCCTCATCCCGGGCGTGGGCGCCATCTACAACTGCCAGTATGCCAAGGGGCTCATCCACGTCATCATCTTCGGTCTGCTGATCAGTATCCTCAGTGCCGGTGCCGTGGGCGGCCTGGAGCCGCTCTTCGGGCTGCTGATCGGCGCCTGGTGCGTCTACATGCCCTTTGAGGCCTATCACACCGCCCGCAAGCGGCAGTTCGGGCAACCCGTGGACGAGTTCTCGAGCATCTTCCCGGTGCGCATCCACCACGCCGGCTTTCCGGCCGGTCCCATCGTTCTGATCGCCTTGGGCGTGCTGTTCCTGCTGAATACGCTCGATCTCCTCCACTTCCACGACGTCGCCAAGTACTGGCCCCTGATCCTGATCGCCCTGGGCGTCTACATGCTTTACTGCCGGCTCACCGGCGCTGGCCCCCAGGTGCCCGCCAATCAGGAGGTGTCCCATGACCAGCGATAGGTCTCTGCTGCGCGCCATCCGCGGTCCCGTGCTCCTGATCACCTTGGGATTGTTGTTCACCGCGGACTACTTCCTGAACTACCCGTTCCACCGCACCTGGCCCGTGCTGCTGATCATCTTCGGCATCCTGAAGCTGGCCGAAAGGCTCGGCGCCAGCCCGGCGGAGCCCTCCGGAGGAGGCCCGGCATGAGACGCGCATCCGTGGTCGGTCCCCTGCTGCTGGTCCTGGTCGGCGGGTGGTTCCTCATCAGCAGCCTGCGGCCCGATTTGCCCTTGCTGGACGTGGCCGCCCGCTACTGGCCCCTCCTGCTGATCGCCTGGGGCTGCCTGCGGCTGGTCGAGATCCTGGTGTGGGCGGCCCGCTCAAGGCCCCTCCCCCAGGCCGGTCACTCCGGCGGCGAGTGGACCATGATCGTGCTGATCTGCCTGATCGGCTCCGGCCTCTACTTGGCCAACCGCTACCGCCCCTGGCACCGGCTGGGGGTCGTCAGCTCCAAGCGCGTCGAGGTGTTCGGTCGCACTTACGACTTCACCGTGGCCGAGCAGCAGAAGCCCGCCGGAAAGGCGCCCCGCATCCTGCTGGAGAACCTGCGCGGCAACGTGCGCATCACCGGCGCCGACGTCGAGCAGGTCCGGGTCAGCGGCCGCAAGACCGTGCGCGCGCTGGAGGCCGGCGACGCCGAGCGCGCCGACCAGCAAAGCCCCCTCGAGGTCTCTTCCCAGGGCGGCCAGATCGTCCTGCGCACCAACCAGGACCGGGTGACCGGCGAGCAGCGGGTCTCGGCCGACCTCGACATCACCGTGCCCCGCGGCGCCAGCCTCGAGGCCCGCGCCCGCGAGGGCGAGTTCGAGATCAGCGAGCTGGCGGGCAACCTCGAGATCTCTTCCGACCGCGCCCAGGTCCGCCTGCGCAATCTGGGCGGCAACGCCCGCGTGGACGTGCGCCGCAGCAGCCTGATCCGCGCGCTGGACGTCAAAGGCGCCCTCGAGATCTCCGGCGGCCAGGGTGAGGAAGTCGAGCTCGAGAACATCGGCGGCACGGTGACCCTCACCGGGTCCTTCTACGGTCCCTTGAAGTTCCGCAACGTCGCCAAGGCCCTGCGCTTCCAGAGCGATCGCACCGACCTGCGCATCGAGCAGCTCCCGGGCCAGCTCCACACCGACCTGAGCGTCATGACGGGCTCCAAGCTGGTCGGTCCCATCCGCCTCAGCACCAACTCCCGCGACGTGCGGCTCGAGGAGTTCACTGGCACGCTCGAGCTGGAGCTAGACCGCGGCGACATCAGCCTCCGCCCGGCCCAGCCCGCCCTGGCCCGCATCGGCGCCCGCACCCGCCGCGGCCGCATCGAGCTGGCGCTGCCCGTAACCGCCAAGTTCCAGTTGCGTGCCACCACCTCGCAGGGCGACGTCACCAACGACTTCGGACCCGCCCTCCAGGCCGACAGCGCGGGCCGCGGCGCCACCCTGCGCAGCACTGCCGAGCAGGGCCCGGAGATCGTGCTCTCGACCGAGCGCGGCTCCATCACCGTCCGCAAGGACACCGGCGCGCCGCTGGAGAGCGCGCCCCAGCCGCCGCGGCGCCTCGAGGCCGAGACCGGCGCCGGCCGCGTCCGCGTCGAGAAATACTAGCGGCAGCCTTCACCGCAGAGGCGCAGAGAACGCCGCGGAAAGCCGAAGGAATAAACTCTGCGCCCGCGGCGTCTCCGCGGTTATCATGAGCCCATGGCTGACCTGTTCTCCCTGCAGGACCAAGTGATCCACGTCTGCGGCGGCTCGCGCGGCATTGGCCGCGCCATCGCCGCAGCCTGCCATCAGGCCGGCGCCCGCGTCGTCGTCAGCGCGCGCCGCGAATCCACCTTACAGGCCACCGGCCTCCCTTACGAGGTCTGCGACATCGCCGACGCCGCCCAGATCGAACGCTGCGTCCAGTCCATCCTGAGCCGCTTCGGCCGCCTGGACGTGCTCTTCAATGTGGCCGCCATCAACTTCCGCCACGCCGCCGAAACCTTCCCCCTGGACAAGCTCGACGACATCCTGGCGGTCAACGTTCGCGGTAACTTCCTGATGGCCCGCGCCTGCGGCCGCGTCATGCTCGAGCAGCGGCGGGGCAAGATCGTCAACATCGGCAGCTTCCAGGGCTACATGAGCCTGGCCGGAGTGGCGGCCTACGGCGCCAGCAAAGGCGCCATCGCCGCGATGACCCGCGCCCTGGCCGTCGAGTGGGCCGCCTCGAACGTCCAGGTCAACGCCATTGCCCCCGGCTTCATCCAGACCGACTTCAACAAGATCTTGTGGGAAGACCCTAAGATCTACGCCTTCGCCGTCGAGCGCACGCCCATGGGCCGGTGGGGCACTCCCGCCGACATCGTGGGCGCGGCCCTGTTCCTGGCCAGCCCGGCCAGCGACTATGTCACCGGCCAGGTCATCTACGTGGACGGCGGGCTGTCGGCCGGCTCCACCTGGCCCCTGGTGGTGCCCCGCTGAAACCCTCCCCCCGGCTGTAGTAGCGTGGGAACCATGCCCATCCACCGCCGCGACTGCCTGCGGGGCCTCGCCGCGGGCGCGCTCGCAGCCGCCCCGCCGCGCCGCCGCCCCAACGTGCTGCTCATCCTCACCGACGACCAGGGCTACGGCGACCTGAGCCTCCACGGCAACCCGCACCTGCGCACTCCCAACCTGGATCAACTGGCCCGCCAGGGCACCGAGTTCACCCGCTTCTATGTCTCCCCGGTCTGCGCCCCCACCCGCGCCAGCCTGCTCACCGGGCGCTACAACCTCCGCTGCGGCGTCTGGGGCGTCACCCACGGCAAGGAAACCATGCGCCCCGGCGAGACCACGCTGGCCGAGACGCTCCGCGAGGCCGGCTACCGTACCGCCCTCATCGGCAAGTGGCACCTCGGCGAGCACTACCCCGGCGTCCCTCACGCCCAGGGCTTCGAGCGGTTCATCGGCTACCGCACCGGCCACTGGATGAACTACTTCGACACCACGCTGGAGTTGAACGGCAAACCCTACCCCACTCGCGGCTACATCACCGACGCCCTCACCGGCGAAGCCATCCGGTTCCTCGAGGCCAGCCGGGCCGCGCCCTTCTTCCTCTACTTGGCTTACAACGTCCCCCACTCGCCTTTCCAGGTTCCGGAACGCTACTTCCGGCCGTTCAAACAGGCCGGCCTCCCCGACCCGGTCGCCGCCGTCTACGGCATGGTCACCAACCTGGACGAGAACATCGGCCGCCTGATGGCCCGCCTGGCCCAGCTCGGCCTGGCCGAGAACACCATCGTCATCTTCCTCACCGATAACGGCCCCAATGGCCAGCGCTACAACGCCGCCCTGCGGGCGGCCAAGGGCAGCGTCTATGAGGGTGGCGTCCGCGTGCCCTTCTTCATCCGCTGGCCCGGGCGCCTCGAGGCGGGCCGCCGCCTCGACCGCATCGCCGCCCACATCGACGTCTATCCCACGCTGCTCGAACTCTGCGGCGTGCCGCTGCCGAAGAAGCTCCCCCTCGACGGCCGGAGCCTCGCGCCGCTGCTCGCCGGCAAGGCCGCGGCCTGGCCCGACCGCCTGCTGTTCACCCACCGCGAGGCGGAGCGTAACCCCTCGGCCACCTGGCCCGGGGCCGTCCGCACCCAGCGCTTCAACCTGGTCAACGGCACGGAGCTCTACGAGATCCCCGCCGACCCCGGCGAGCAGAACAACCTGGCTGCCAAGTACCCGGACCAGGCGAAGGAGTTGCGCGCGGCTTACGAAGCTTGGTACGCCGAGGCCGGCCCCCAGTGCGGCTTCCAGAGGCCGCCCATCCCCGTGGGTTACGCCGAAGAGCCCCTGGTCGTGCTGCCCGCGCCGCAGAGCTACCCGCACGGCCACCTCCGCTTCCGTGGGGGCCCTGGGTGGGCCCACGACTGGATCACCGGCTGGACCAGCCTCGCGGATTCCGTCCACTGGGAGATCGACGTGGCCCGTCCCGGGTCCTTCGAGGTCTCCCTGCTCTACCTCTGCCCGGCCTCCGACCTCGGCTCGAAGATTCGCCTCACGGTGGCCGGCCAAAGCCTGGAAGCCACCCTCCGCGAGGCCACGCCCATGGAGCGCAAGCCCAGCCGCGCCGCGTTCCCGGAAGACAGCTACCCGGAGATGCACTGGGCCACCCTGCCGCTAGGCCGCCTGGAGCTGCCCGTTGGCAAGGCCCGGCTGGCCCTCGAGGCGCTCAGCCAGCCCGGCGCCATGGTCATGGACCTGAAAGAGGTTCGCCTCCGCCTCCTTTGACACATCCGACCGGTGGCTGGCGCCATGGAGGGCCCCGATGCCCAAGACCGCACCCAGGAACCGCCTCCCGCGCGGTTCGCTGGCCGAGCCGGCCTGCCAGGCCGTGCGGTATATGATCCTGCGCGGCGAGCAGTCCTTCGTCCCGCCGCCGCGGGCGGCCCCGGGCGCTTAGCGGTGAAACTCTAAGATGTCCTGATCCTCGACCACCCGCGTGCGCTCCACCATCGCCCCGTCGTGCTCCCCCGAGAGCCGAAACAACCGCGCGAATTTCAGCCCCTCGGCGAAGTCCTTGTGCACCAGCCGCGCCGCCTCCAGCACCGTCCCGCCGCGCCGCAGGATGAACGGCGAGGTCAGGTCGGCTTGCTTGCCCGGCGCCTTCGTGTACACGCGCACGATCTCCAGCGCCTCGAAGACGGCCCGCGCGAATCCCTCCAGGTTCTCACCCCACTCCGCCGAAACCGCCAGGCAGCGGTAGCGCTCCGCGTACAGTTCCCGCAGCGCCGCGAAATTCTCTGCGGCGCCCGCCAGGTCGGCCTTGTTGGCCACCAGCAGCTTGGGCGGCGGCAGGCGCCGCTCGTGCAGGGTCTCTTCAATGAAAGAGATCTCCTCGAGCGCGTCCCCGTCGCTGGCGTCCACCACTAGCACGCTGGCGGTGGCGTTGCGGATCGCCTGCGGCAGCCACGGCTCCATGAACTCGCGGGAGAGCGGCGGCAGGTCCACGAGCTGGATCTGGACGTTCTGGAAGTTCATCATGCCGGGGGTGGGGAGGCGGGTGGTGAAGGGGTAGTCGGCCACTTCCGGGCGGGCATGCGTCAGCGCGCACACCAACTGCGACTTGCCCGCGTTCGGCGGGCCCACCAGCGCCACCTGCCCGGCCCCTTCCTTCGTCACCAGGTAAAAGGGCGCTGCGTGCGAAACGCCCTTCTTCTGCGAGTCCTTACGCGCCTGCGAGAGCCGCCGCTTGATGTCCGCCTGGAGCTTCTCCGTCCCCTTGTGCTTGGGGACGGTGGACAGCATCCGCTCCAGGGCCTCGATCTTCTCGGCCTGGGTGCGGGCCTCCTTGTATTGCTGCTCGGCCCCCAAGTACTCGGGCGTCAGGTTGGCGGGCATGGGCCTCTTGGCAGCCAGAATAGCACTCGGGCTGAGGCCCGG
>Ga0315289_10009525_pt1 | contig 13977 bp, 13 predicted proteins | sample YL17G11_40_MG_FD_203452 | JGI IMG/M metagenome (GOLD analysis project Ga0315289, IMG submission 203452) | Sediment microbial communities from Yellowstone Lake, YNP, Wyoming, USA - YL17G11_40 | ecosystem: Environmental > Aquatic > Freshwater > Lake > Sediment | place: USA: Wyoming | collected...
CTATATTCTTGTCTTTTCTTACATTCTCCACCATCCCATATATACCACCGATGGTAATAACCTTATCTCCCTTTTCAAGACTATCAATTTTTTTTTGCTGTTCTTTCTGTTGCCTTTGTTGGGGTCTCAATATCAAAAAATAGAAAATAATAAAAATCATTCCTAACATCAAGAACATACTTGTCCAGGGACTACCCCGCTGACCCTGCTGCTGCGGACTTGTCATTGCTATATGATAGAAAAATTCAAACATCGAACTTTCCCTTCTTCAAATTTATAATAATGCAACATTAATGTCGCAATTTTATGCGAGATAAATCTCGCATTACAATAAAAAACAAGGGGTAGAATTATCACCTTATTAATCTTGTGTCAATCGGAATAATTAAAACATCAAACCTCAACCATGAAGAACACGAAGAGCGCAAAGATAAAGATTAAAAAATACTTGTATCCATTCCTTTGTGTTCTTCGTGGTTTATCAAACTTTTTTATTTCTTCTCACAAATCAACACACTCATCCAGCAAAACCGATTAAGAAAGGGAATGATTTTCAAGAGAAACCTGTCAATTTTATGCCATCTCTCAATGCTTTTTACGAATTTATTTACGTCCTCAAACTTGAATTGCCATAAAAAAGAAAAAAATGATAAGAGAAAAAATTCCTTATGATAAAAATTGTCAAATTCCCTACCAACCTCCTCAATTGACTTAACTGAAAAATATTTTGCCAGAGTTCGCCACTCTTTCGGTCCAAAAAAGCGACGGTAAAGATTAACTATCGGATGAGATTTCAAGGGTTCTATAAATACCGCTTTCCCACCTTTCTTCAATACTCTGTAAATCTCAGGAATGACCTTTTCTAAATCAAGGTGAATCAAAACAGACTTTGTATAAACAACATCAAACGATTCATCTTTAAATCCCAATAGTTCTGCAGGCATAAGGCAAGAGTGAATTGATTCAGAAAAATTATATCGTTCGGATAGCCTCTTTAATAGACGCAAACGTTCTTTTGAAATATCCAGAGCAAAGACCTTTGCCCCTTTTTCTACCATAATTAAAGCGTTGATACCAATCCCTGCCCCTATCTCCAATACCCTTTTATTCTTTAAATCCTGTGCCTCTCGGTAGGCGTATATTTGTTCTGGCGAAAGATAAAACTTCCTCTCGGTTTCAAGATCAAAGCTATCAAGAAATTCGGGTTGTAGCCCTTCTTTTATATTTTGAATATCGAGATTCTTATTCCAATATTTTTTCTGATCCAGATAAGACATTATTATTAAATTCAGAATAATTTTTTACAGATAGTTATCAGGGATTTCGGATTATATCAAATGATTTTTAAGTAATGATTCAAAAATCTTAGTTGCATCTTAAAAAATCATTGCTCCAGAGGAGCAAAATGTTTATACATATGTATATTATAATAATTGGTATTAAGTATATTCCGCTCCAGAGGAGCGGAATGGAATTACTCAAATCTATATTCACATAATATTTGCAGTTCGGGAAAGACAAAAACTGATCCACCTGAACGAAAAGAAGAAATACAAAAATATATAACAGGCATCATACAGAATCATAATCAAAAACTAATTGCTATCAATTCAATGCCTGATCATATACACATTTTGATAGGAGTGAAACTGATATATCACTATCTAATCTCGTAAGAGATATTAAACATTACTCCACAAATTTCATAAACGATAAAAAATGGTTTCTGGGAAAGTTCTATTGGCAAGAAGGATTTGCTGCTTTTTCTTATTCTCATTCACAGTTGAGTAAGGTGGCTAATTATATTCACAATCAAGAAAAAGTCATTTAAAGAAGAATATTTAGAGTTATTAGATAAATTTAATGTTAAATATGATTTGAAATATGTATTTTAGAAATGTTCTTTTACTAAAAAAACATTACGCTCGCTTCGGAGCGTATTGCATAATTGATGTAAGCTATCTATTCTATAAACATTATGCTCCTCTGGACCATATAAGACATTAAAGATGGACCAATTATGTATATATTACATTATTGTAGAATAATAAACTGAATCCAGTGATAAGAAGTAGGGAACGGTTTAAAACCGTTCCCTACAAATGCTCCGTCAGGAGCATAATGTTTATAGATAAAAAAGAAATAAATGTTACTTCTCTTTTCTTTTGCTCCAGAGGGGCAAAATGTAAAGGATTTTAATATACATTCCGCTCCCTTCGGAGCGGATGAATTTTGTGTTTATTCTCTATTTCTATAAACATTTCACTCCTTTCCGAGTGAATAAGACTTTTCACTTGCTAAGTGAATCAAGTACAAGAGTAAAGTATAATACCATTGCATTCAAAAAGAAAATTCCCAAAATAATCGCTGGATTTAGGTAATAAATTAAACTCTCAAAACAACCGAATTCCTAAAACTACCTTCATAATAATAACTATTGATACTGAAGAGCCATAAATTTAATAGAAGCAAGATTAAAGTTCTTTTATTCAAATCAAAAAAAATATTGCTACTCCTATTCGAAACCTCTACCAAGCTTGACTCTTTTTCTGCACTTCTTTTTACTTTCCTCTTTCTTCTTATCAGGGATAATTTTTTCAATTTTCTGAGGGAGAGGAATTCTTAACTTCTTAATCTTCGTTTTCTTTTTCATCTCAGTATTTGACTTATTGCAATAAAATATTTGGAAGGCGGTAGTCATACTACCGCCTTATCTGGTGAGACCCCTGTCTCGCCTATTTGAAGGGGACAGGTATGCCTGTCTCCTAAAGTGGAAGCAAGCTTCCACAAAACAAGGCGAAAGCAAGCTTTCGCACTCAATAGAATTATTATCTTAGGGCCATTCGGTTACTGTATAAGTAATACGAATACCGTCCACGTGTACAGGGCCGGTTTTGCTCGCTTGCGATTCGCTAACATAAATATAATAAAAATAATTTTGATTATCTATTGTCCCATAAGAAATCGTATTATCCGATAGGTCCATAGATGTATTGGTGCTTTGAACACTTGCCATTTGATTATCTGAAGCGCCATCGAGTCTACTACGATAAAGATAACAATAAAAAAGATGAGTGTCTGCATTAGTAAATCCCCAGACATTAAGTGTCGTCACAACAGCACCGTGAGGAAGATTAACAAGAAAATATCCGTAAGCCTGATGATTTTCATCCGCTCTCATAAGACCAAAATTGTCATTTCGCCAGCAATCTTTAATACTGCCATCCGTTGTACTAACAACGGGAACAGGGGTACCTCCAAGCGAAAGCCATCGTGTTTTACTCGGATTAATTTTAAAGGAACGATTGGCACCACTTATCGTAACTGCATCTAATGTCCCAGCAGAGTTCTTAATAAAAATAGCACCATCGCTTCCTCCACCAGCTAATCCCAGATTATTAGCTGCCAACAAATCATCCGCTGCCACAACATCGCCACCATCTATTGTGAAACCTAATGCCGGGCTTGTTCCAGCCTGAACTACACTACTTGCAACAAGAGTTCCAGTAACATTCACACTTGAAGTAATTGTCCCACCGGATAAACCATCAACAGATGTAATGATTATGTCAGATGCATGCTTATTATCAACCTTATCAGCATTTGTCGCCTCAGTTGCCCTATCACTCTGGAAAGCATAAGGAGATGATGTAAAAGCAACTCGTGGTGAATAAACTTGGAATCCGCTTCCTAATATCCCTGTCAAATTAACCTCAACTTCCAACCACAAATTTGGATTATCTTCAAAAAAATTCGCAGGAAAAGGAGTAAGACTCCCAAGTTCGACAGAAAAAGCGCCATTAGTTATTGTGACTGCATTAGCGCTTGTATAAGTCTCCTGCCATTTTCTATTTGTAGCAACTGTTCCACCACTCTCTATATTCCATAGGGCAAATCTCATCGCATAATTCCCATTAGACGGAGCACTTCCTCCAGACGTCGTCACCGTTCCCTGATATGTAATCGTATTAGGTCCTGCTGAATATAGATTTGAAGCAAAAACAATTAAAACAGTTAGAATTATTAAGATAAAAAAAGAACAGACTCCAACCTTTCTAAAAGTGTTCATATTTTATCCTCTTTTATCCTCCTTTATAGTGGTTTCTTACATATCAAAACATAGATATAGATATGCCTTTTGTCAACTGAAATTAATATAATAAAACATACCCCTATTTATCTCTCATTTAATTATAAAAATTATAAATTGGATCAAATTATTTTGGAAGGTTCTTCGAGGTAGTTATAGAGGGTATCTCTCTGGATAGGGATTTTCCCTGCACGTTTAATCGCAGTTCTTATTTCTTCAACACTGAGATATTCACCATAAATTCCCCCAGCGCTTTTTGTGATATTTTCTTCATGTAATACACCACTAAAATCATTGCATCCCATATTCAATGCCTTGATGGCATTTTCTACGCCCAATTTAACCCAGCTTGTTTGAATATTCGGAATTATATCTCTGAAATATAATCGGCTTACTGCATATAATAGACCGACTTTTTTAAATGAAATCATATCCTTAATCCCAAAATCCTTCGCAAGCTTTGTCTTATATGGGACAAATGGAAGAGGGATAAATTCCGTGAATCCACCTGTCTCAAGCTGAATGTTTTTTATAATTTCAAGATGTTTTATGATACTTTCTGGATTGTCAATATGCCCGAACATAATTGTAGCTGTTGTCCGCAATCCAACTCTATGCGCCGTTTTAATAATCTCAATCCATCTATTCGTATTGATTTTATAAGGAGAAAATTGTTTTCTTAAATCATCCACCAGAATTTCCGCTGCCGTCCCTGCTGTTGAATCTAATCCTGCATCTTTTAATATCCTGTAAGTAGCCTCAACACTCAAATTGTTAGTTGTTGCGATATAATCAATTTCCATCGGGGATAAAGCGTGAATATGAATATCCGGTCGCGCCTCTTTAATGGATTCAAAAATTCGGATGTAATAATCAAGAGTCAGCTCGGAGTCAATCCCGCCCTGCATACAAACCTCTGTGATATCAGGAAACTCTGTTGCTTTCCTGACAATCTCATCCACACTTAATCTATAAGCCTCAGGATCACCCGGTCTCTTATAAAAACCACAAAATTTGCACTGAATGCAACACACATTTGAAAAATTTATATTCCTGTTAACCACATAGGATACTAATTTGCCATTGATAGATTCATTCACCTCATTAGCAATAAAATAAATGTCCTCTAAATTCTCATCTAATTTTAATAAATACAGAGCTTCCTCTTCATTAATAATCTGACCCGCTTTAGCCGTATTCAAAATCTCATCTTTTTGCATCATAAAATCCTTGTTAAATTAATTTGAATGTTTTATGAACTTGAAACATCTTTAAACATTAAACCTGAAACCCTTATACCTTTCTTAATTTCAACATCTCCACAACTTTAATCGGTGGTCTAATAATATATATAATCAATGTAAAGACTGCGATAATTATTGTTGGCACTATTATTACCAAAGGTTCAACATCAGGATAAACTAATTTTCCCACATAATGGGTAATGAATGAACCTGGATAAGTCAATTCCGGATCATATTTGACCATCAAATTATTTTCAAGAATCGTCAAAGGGCAATATTCACCTAACACTGCTAAAATTGCAACGAACAAAATTCCGCAAAGATGAATCGTCCGAAATATCCAACGGTTGAAATATCCTTTCCAGAAAAAACCACCTAAAGTTAATACGAATCCAGCTAAAATAAATAATATCCAGAGAAAATGTATCAGAATAATTATGTCAGCGATGATTTTATATTTCATTTTTTAATTTCTAATCCACGCTTATATATCTGATATAACTTGACAAGTATTTTTTTTACCCCCAATATTTTTATTACAATATTAAGATACAAGTCAATAATTTACTCGGGGATAAACAACTATGATAATGGGAAAAGTAGTCGGGAACGTTGTATCAACGCAAAAAGATGACCAACTCGATGGATTCAAATTATTAGTAGTTAGACAAGTTGATTTGGAGATGAAGCCTACAAAAAGCTATATTGTTGCAGTAGATGCGGTCGAAGCCGGCGAAAATGAAGTTGTCCTTGTTGCAACAGGAAGCTCCGCACGTATGACGCGAGTTACAAAAGAAAAACCTGTTGATGCGGTCATAATGGCAATCGTAGACAAATTCGAAATCGAAGGCAAAGAGATTTATAATAAAAGAAAAGAAGTATAGGATAATTCGCGGCAATTAGCGTGATTCGCGGATGAATAATTTTATTCTTAAAAATCTTACAGGATTATACATAAATGGATATTGCACGAGTCATAGGATTAGTTGTCGCAACAAAAAAAGTTGAATCAATGGAAGGAGTAAAAATATTCCTGATTCAACCATTAAACGAAAATCTCAAACCTGTTGGAGAACCGATATTTGCCACAGACATTGACGTTCAGACAGGAATTGGAGAGCTCGTTTATTTTGTAACAGGTGGTGATGCTACAATGGTCGCCCCAGATGGCGTAATGCTACCTCTGGATGCCTCGATTGTAGGAATTGTAGATAAGGTAAGTGTGGATGAAAGATTTACAAAGAAGTAAAAACCTGTTTTTTTCTCTGAGTCCTCTGTGGTTAATCTCTTAATACTCAATCCCTTTCCTTGCTGACACTTCATTATCATATGGATGCTTAATCTTCTTCATTGTAAAAATCTGACTTGCATTACGAAATATATATTGATTTTCGCCCCGACCTGTTAATAATAAAATCGTTTCCTGTGGCTTTTCACTGATTATTTTAACAACCTCTTTTTCATCAATGAGATTCTGTCTAATCGCAAAAAGAATCTCGTCGAGAACCACAAGAGAATTCTTAAACAAACTAATCCTTTCACGCACAAGCCTCAAGCCTTCCTTGGCAAGTTCAATATCTTTCTTGTCAGGACCCTTCCCGGTAATCCAGGCATAATCCGGTTCATCCCTTCCCAATCGGATTAATTCAAACCTATCAATCTTAATCAATCCCTTATCCTCAGTTATTGAAGCCTTATTCTTCAAAAAGTGAAAAATAAAAGCCTTCTTTCCTCTCATTCTCTCAATCAATGCCCTTCCAATGGCACCCGTGGTCTTTCCCTTCCCATCCCCCGTATATACAATCACTTTGTTTGAATTCAAATTCGACTGCCTGGTCACACCCGTAACATAATCAAATTTCTCTGTGAAAGCGTCATTAAATTTTCTTGAAGTAACAATAATCTCCTTTTCCTTCAACTCCTCAAACAGTGGCAGTAAAATGTTTAAATTCTCGGGTCTCAATGATAAAAAGAACACCACATTATGCTTTTCAAAAAACTGCTTTTGTAATTTCATCAAATCAATAGTATTATAAAAAATAACCGAAGTATTCTTGATATGATTATGAATAAATTGCTGAATACCTAAATCCCGAGGCATTATGATAAGATTATGAAAATTATGAGCAGAAAGTCTCAAAACCTGCCCCAGAGCAATGGAAAGAGTTACCTTATCATCCCCAAAATAAATATGCTTATAGCCCAAAGATACCATCTTTGTCCTACTTGAAAACTTATTTCTCCACAATAACACTCAGAATTTGATAAGCCACATTGACAATACAATCCTTACTATATGCTGTTAACAATTCAAAATTCTTTTCAACCTAAACAAACGTTGTCACCAGCATCATTATTGTAAAAGTTATCATAACAAATACAACAATCCATGAGAAAATATTATACATCTTTGAGTTTATATACTCACCCATAATATGTTTATTGTTTATCAGAAGAAGAATATATATCAAGATAAATGGTAGTAAAACTCCATTCAAAACCTGTGATAAAAACATAACTGTAAGAAGCGGAAATTTCGGCACTAAAACAATAAGCGCACCAATAACAATAAAACTTGTATAAAGTATGTAAAAAAATGGTGCTTCCTCAAAACTCTTATCAATTCCCTTTTCCCATCCCATTCCTTCACAAACATAATATACGGTTGATAAAGGCAGAATCGATGCGGCAAAAATCGATGCATTCAATAATCCAAAGGCAAAAAGCCAGGAGGCATATTTTCCCGCTAATGGTTGAAGTGCTCTTGCCGCTTCAGCGACCGATTCCACTTTTACTCCTGCTCTATGAATGGTCGCCGCACACGCTATGATTATAAAAAATGCTACAACATACATTATGAAACAACCTACTATAACATCTACTCGTGAATGCTTGTATTCTTTAATAGTTATTCCCTTCTCAACAATCGAAGCTTGTAAATAAAACTGCATCCATGGAGCGATACTTGTTCCGACTAAACCAATTAACATATACAAATATGTCGAATTTATCTGAAAACTCGGTTGGATTGAGTTAATAAGCACTTCTTTCCATGGCGGTTTAGCAATGAACCCAGAAATAATATATGCAATATAAAAGAAGCAAGCGACTAAAAATATCTTCTCAACAGATTTATAAGTCCCCTTGATTACAAGCAACCACACAAGAAACGCTGATATTGGTACACTGATATAACGACTTATCCCAAAAATCTCAGATGATGCAGCAATACCAGAAAACTCTGCCATTGTATTCCCAAGATTCGTCACTACTAAAAAAAGCATAATATAAAAGGTAGCCTTAACGCCATAATTTTCCCTGATTAAATCCGCCAAACCCTTACCAGTAACTGCTCCCATCCTCGCCACCATCTCCTGAATAACTATCAAAGCTACGAGAATTGGAACTAATGACCATAAAAGCCTATACCCCATCTCCGCACCCGCTAAGGAATAGACCGCAATCCCACCGGCATCATTATCTACATTAGCAGTAATTATCCCTGGTCCCAAAATTGCTAAAAATAAAAGAAAATTCCGCCATCTCGACTTCTTTGTATTTACTATCGGGATATTATTACTCTGGACTTCCCTCATAACTATACTTCCTTTTTCTCTAAAACATAACTCAAAACATCATCAATTGTAATTATTCCCATCATCTTCTTATTATCATCCACAACAGGAATGGCTAACAGATTATATTTATCCAATATATAAGCTACCTGTTCAGCATTATCATCTGTACGAACACTGATAACATTCTTCGACATAATATTTTTTATTTTTTCCACAGGCTTCGCTGAAATTAAGTCACGGAAAGTTACTTTGCCGACTAACTTCTCCTCTGAATCTATAACATACGCATAATTAGGACTTTCTTCTTTAATCTCAGTATTTTTAATCTTCTCAATGGCTTCAACAACCATCTGCTCATCTTCAATTTCAAAATATTCCAATGTCATCAAACCACCCGCAGAATCTGACTTATGTGCCAAAAGCATAAATAATTTCTTCGCCCTATCGCTCTCTAATAAAGGCAGAACTTTTAAAACCTCATATCTTGGTAAATGACTCAACATATCAGCCGCATTATCCGCGGGCATAAGATTCATAACTTCAACAATTTGTTCCGGTTTAAGAACCTCTACAAGTGTTCTCTGGACTTCAAATTCTGATTCACCCAATAACTTCGCCTGAACATCAATCGGTAAAAGCTTAAAAAGATTCTTCCTCTCATAAACATCAAGCTCTTCAAAAATCTCACTCAAATCCCCAACAGGAATACTCGCGATTTCCTTCGAATTAACCGTTAAGCCAATAACACCTTTTTCTTCTAATGGCGCAAGGGGTTGAACAAATTTCCAGGAGATAAATTCATCTTTCTTAAGATATGAACTCCTTGGTATGAACATCTTTAAAAACCACTCGAATACCCTATCCCAACCCAATCTCCTGATTAATCCTTTTACACCAATATCCATATGAGCTATAAAAAGCTCATCCTGTGTGTTCAAAAGATGGATGTCATTAACTCTAACAACTTTTCTACCTGACATATCAACTATTTGATGGTCCAGAAGCGTTTTCCTGAGTGATATAAGATTATGGTTATTATATGTATTTTTAAATTCTAAATTATCTTTCTGTTTCTTAACCTCATAATTCCCATCCGAGTGTGCAATATCATTCCAGTCAATTGTACAATAAGTCTTATTAAGAAAACCTTTTACGATTATAACTTTCTTTATCTTTGGCAGAGTTCCCAACTCAGCCAAGAAGTCATAGAAATAACCAAGTTGAGTTCCATCGCTACTTGCAATTTCTCTTTGCAAAAATTTTGAAAAATATTCAAAAAGCGCTACCATATTTATAATTTCCTTTAAAAATCTACCATCATTATAAAAATTTAATCTCTAATTTGAAGAAAAAATCTATGAATATTATTTTGAATGTCTTGATTCTATTAATGAATCTATTGTCCGAACGCAAAAGCAAATGTAGAACAAATGTTACGAAATAAAGAAGAGGAAGGCTTAATCCTTGTCAGTTACTTAAGCGTATCGTAAATGAAATTTTTTTTAACAAAAAAAGTCAATGAAAATTATTCCATATTTTATTAATAATATAGATTAACGCTCAACAGTAACTCATAAGAAATTATGAAAATTTTAATTTGATTTGCCCTTTTTCACTTGCTATAAAACCTCCTCATATTTTTTCATTAAATTATAACATTTTTTCATTTTCAATCAACATTGCGAAAAAAATTTTATAGAACTAAAACTAAATTAACTATATACAAAGAAAGGTAAAATATGAAACTTGGAATTAGTATGTGGAGCTTTGTCAGTCTCTATCGCAAAGGAACTTTTGATATCATAGACTTTATCCATTATGCAAAAAAGAATAATTATGCAGGTGTTGAAATCCTTGATTATTTCTGGTCCCAAGATAAAACCAAGATGAAGCGAGAAATTCTCATCGTTAAAGAATTGCTCCATTATTATAACCTGCCAATCATCTCCTATTCAATAGGCAATAATTGGTGTCAGAAGGATTCTAAAAAACGGAAAAAAGTAGCAGGTTATATTAAGAATCATATTGATATTGCCAAACAACTCGGAGCAAAAGTCTTAAGAGTTTTCGGTGGAAGTGACATCCCGGAAATACCTTTTGAAAAAAAGGCTCAATGGATTATCGATGGCTTCAACAGCGTTCTACCTTATGCAGAAAAAAATAATATTATTTTCGCAATGGAAAACCATGGTACTGTTACAGGGAAAATCCAATATATTAAAAAAATCCTGGTTGGCATCAAGTCCAAAAATTTCAGAATCAATTTTGATACAGGCAATTTTGTTCTATCAGATGAAGACCCAATTTTAGCCGCTAAAGAATTTGCCAGACTACTTTCTCTTGTCCATATCAAAGACATCAAAGCAGTTCAGAATAAAAAACAAGCAGAATTCATTACACCTTCGGGTAAAAAGTTCAACGGTGTCCCAGCAGGAGAAGGCTCTATCGGTCTTGAAAAAATTCTCAAATTTCTGAACAAGAACTATTCTAACTATTTTTCACTCGAATATGAAGGAAAAGAAGACCCATATATCGGCATTGAGAAAAGTAAAAAATTTATATTAAAGTGTATTGGTTAATAATCAAAACATCAAATATGAGGCTTGAGGCTTGATACTTGAGATTCAAAACTTGAAACTTTAAACTTTAAACTTGTAACCTATAACCCTAATTAAAAATTGAAGTTTTTCCCTTTCAAAAAATAGTTGACAAGGCTTGGGAAATAAATTTATAACTTTCGGGCTTAATCTCATAGTATTAAGAGTAAGAAATATAATCCCTTTTATTTATTGGGGTTACACGATTATAATTCATCAATATATTTGCCTGTGTTCTCTGAGAACTCTGAGTGAAATATTTTTTTATAAATTGCTGAATATCTAAAGAATAACAAGATATTTTTCTGTAATCACAAAATTGAGTTTGACTTGACATAAGATTTAACATATCTTATAAAAGTTCTAAAATTTATTATAAAAGGTAAATCTTGGCCGGTCGGCAAGTGGTAAGCCACGGGTCTTTGGAACCCGCATACGTAGGTTCGAATCCTACCCGGCCAGCCAGTTTGGTTAATTCTTTATTACATTTAAAAAACCATAAAACGACGAAGAATATATAATTGATAATTTAAAGCTGATAACCGACAACTGACAATGTAAACTAAAATTTGAATTGTCAGTTGTCCGTTTTAAATTTTTAATTTTCTCTTTGTTCTCGGTGGTTAAATCATATTTATGGAGTATTTGTGAGATGGAAAAAAGAACGTTATCCGCAACAATTCGAAAAGTAAAAGGTAAAAAAGCATCTAAAAAACTAAGAAGAACAGGCGTTATTCCTGGCATTATCTATGGTCAAGATAAAGAGCCCATTATGATTGAAGTCTCTGCCCATGATGTCATTGGCATTTTGCATAATCCAATGGGCAAAAATGTATTCATAGACTTAGAAATCGTCGACAATAGCAAGAAAACAAAAGACCTTGTTATGATAAAAGAATTACAACGCAACCCTGTCTCTCATAAACCAACCCATGCAGACTTTTACCGTATTGATATGAACAAGAAGATTCTCTGTGAGATTCCATTAAAAGAAGAAGGATTAGCAGTCGGCATTAAGGCTGGGGGTAGATTAGACCATTTAAGAAAGACCATCTTTGTAAAATGCCTTCCCAATCTGATTCCTGAGATTATAAAATTCGACGTGACCAATCTAAACATAAACGACGTCTTTTATGTTAAAGACCTGATACTCCCTGAGGGTATAGAACCTGTAACTCATAAAGATGTAGCATTAGTCAAAGTTGCTGTACCAAGATTAGAAGTAGTTGAAGTGGCAGCCACTCCTGCTGAAGGTGAAGAAGCCGTAGAAGAAGGCGAAGAAGCTGAAGCTAAAGAAGGTGAAAAGGGCGCTGAGAAAAAAGAACCCAAAGAGAAAGGTAAAGAAGTGAAAGATAAGGGCAAGGAAACGAAAGAAAAGGGCAGAGAGGCAAAAGAGAAAGGCAAAGAGGCAAAAGAGAAAGGCAAAGAAGCAAAAGAGAAAGGCAAAGAAGCAAAAGAATAAACAATGGGGACATATATTTGTCCGTCCCCATTAACTAAGGTAAGAAATGAGGCTCATTGTTGGTTTAGGAAATCCTGGCTCACGTTATGTTAATACTCCTCATAACATAGGATATGATGTAATTGACGTCCTGGCTGAAAGATGGAACTGTAAATTTAAAAGTAGCAACTATAATGGACTTTTAGCAAAGACAGTAGTGGATAATGAAACGATTTATCTGTTAAAACCGAAGACTTATATGAATTTAAGCGGACTTGCAGTCGCCGCTTTCTTAATAGAAAATGTCATAGACTTAAAAGACATAATGGTGATCTTTGACGATATTAATTTGCCAATCGGTATGATAAGACTAAGAAGAAAAGGAAGCGCAGGTGGTCATAAAGGCTTGAAATCAATTATTCAAGCTATTGGCTCAAATGAATTCCCAAGATTGCGAATCGGAATTTTACCCGATGAACTCATTCTTGATTTAATTGAATATGTTCTTAGTCCAATAAAACTTAAACACAGAAAGGAATTTAACAATATCATCGCTGACTGTGTGGATGCGGTTGATATCTGGCTTAAAGAAGGCATTAATTCTGCAATGAATAAATATAACAAAAGGCTAAAAGATTCTAATCAGGTGATGGATGAAAATAACCACTAAACTCACCTAAAATGGAATCCCTGCCCTTAATAAGAACTGTAGCGGTGCGATTTCCTCCCCCCTCCCTAACCCTCCCCCTCAAGGGGGGAGGGAAGGGTGGGGGTATGAATCCGACCGCTACCAAAGTTAAGGGCTATTATCCGAAGGGAGGTGAAATAATGACAACGACCTACGAAACAATTCTCATTCTCGACCCTGCCTTACAAGAAGAAGAAATCAAAGGCATTGAGAACAGGATTACGGAAATTATCCAGAGCGAAAATGGTAAACTTGAATTAGTTGACCATTGGGGTAAGAGAAAGCTTGCTTATTCTGTTAAAAAAAGGAAAGAAGGCTACTATCTCCGTTTCGTTTATA
>Ga0315289_10009526_pt1 | contig 13976 bp, 7 predicted proteins | sample YL17G11_40_MG_FD_203452 | JGI IMG/M metagenome (GOLD analysis project Ga0315289, IMG submission 203452) | Sediment microbial communities from Yellowstone Lake, YNP, Wyoming, USA - YL17G11_40 | ecosystem: Environmental > Aquatic > Freshwater > Lake > Sediment | place: USA: Wyoming | collected...
AAGCCGGTACATTAGGTGGTTTCTCAACGGTATCCCTCACCGGCATGTTTGCAGATTCACTAAAAGCCAGTTTCTTCTCTACCTCTCTACTTAAAAGGTAGTCAATCAGTATTTTCCCTTCCTCAGGGTGTGGGCAGCCCTTAACCAAGGCTACGGTATTGGGAATAAGGAGAGTTCCGATTCCATCTCGGTCAGGGTATATAATTCTCACTGATTTACCAGACTGGATGGCTACATTCGCATCATCGGTATCGGTAAAAGCAATGGGGATTTTCCCTTCCACGACCAGGTCTCTTGAAACAGAATTGCCGTTAACAATCATTACATCATTGGCTCTCAAGGCCTTTAGATAAGCTTCCGTTTTTTCTTGACCTGGCACTATGTAGAGAGCGGCAACATGCGTGGCTATAGTACCTAACAGTGGATAGCCCAAGGCTACCTTACCCTTCCATTTCGGATCTGTTAATTCAAATATGGACTTTGGCAAGTCTGCTTCTTTCAGCATGTTTGTATTGTAAATTAAGATCCTTGCCCTCGCAGCAAATCCCGTCCAATAATTTTCTCTATCCTTGAATTGAGAAGGTATGTCTTCTGCTGACGGAGACTTATAGGGGGCAAGAAGATCCTTATTCTTCAGGTACATAGTTCGGATGATCTCGCCGTTCCAGAAAACATCACACTTGGGGCGGTCCTTTTCAGCCAGTAGCCGGTTGACGAGGCCTGTTGTTTTTTGAGCCTCCACATCATATACTGTCTTAACCTTTATTCCCTTCTCTCTTTCAAAGTCTTTAAGGATAGGCTCTGAAAAAACCTGATCGACAGAAGTGTAAACGATAACTTCTTTCTGAGCCGATTTCGCACAACTGAAAAACTGACATAGAATAAAAAATAAAATGATATACCTTCTCATAGTTCTTCCTCAATAAGCTAAAATTCCAACATAATGCCGCCTGTTGACTCGAAAAGAGGCCTGTTTTCTTCCACGGCGAGTAAACTCCTCCCGGCTGCACAATATAGCTTTAAATTGTCGGTCATGTTGTATTTAAAGCCCAGGCGAAAATTCACCTCATTTCTTTTATCTGTGTGGCTAAAGTTATGCGCATATATCTCAGCTAAAAGTTTAAGCTTGTCTGTAACGGAATGCATTACGTCGAATCCATATCTCCATTTCTTTTCAAACAGATGCCTGTCCGTAAAATATTTTACCTGCGTAACCACGAGGGTCTTTCCGAAATGTTTCTGTGCCGCCAATCCTGCAGCCCATTCCGCGTCCGACCAGCACAGTGTATCTTTCTCCTCATCCGTGGGCAGTTCATACTGTATACTCAGAGCCACTGCCGGACGTGATTCCCCCTCTGCTGCCAAGAGGAATTTTGGCTGGATTACTAAGGTATCTAAACCGTCCGTTTTATGACCATCTGAATCTTCCACAATATAGGTTCCTTCAATACCAACTTCTAATCGGGGGAGGAGGCCATAGATGATTTCAAAGGTTGGCGCCTTATGTATTTTCTCGTCCTTCAGTTCTTTGTAACTGTATGTAAGCCAGAACTCCCAGTGCTTGTATGGCACAACGTCTGCGTCACCGAGTGCCATGGGGGGGGCAGCAACTGCTTTTTGTGAAGAAAAAGAGATAAAAGAGAGCAGAAGGAGAACAGCAGCTTTTCGCATTGACCAAGATTTAGTTTTGAATTATTACTCGCATACTGGCGCTACTTATCTGTCCGTTCAGAGTAGCCACATTCACAGTAACAATATGCTCACCATTGCTTAAGTCTCTCGTATCCCATATAAGCGTAAGAGGAGAATAACCCTGCTCCATCTCGGTGACAAATTTAAAGTCAACAAAAAAAATTATCTCGTACCGCTGCTCAGTGACATATCGTTTAATGTCCTCATTCAGGTATATTTTTATCGGGGTTTTTTCTTTTACTACTGGCAGCCCGACTTCAGACGTTTTAATGTGTTCTGGCAATTCTATCCTGAACTTTGGTTCATAGCCAATCTTCACCGGCACTTGTGGTTGTACGGGAAATGCGGGGTTATTCTGATATAAAGGCCGCCCTTCTTTCTTGGGCCTCTCTTGGGCAATATCATGTTTATATGAAAAGTAATCATGCTCTCTATTGCCACGGGTGATGATACTGTTTTCAGGGAGGCTGACAGCCTCGATTGTCAATGAAAATCCCTTTTGACTGAATGCTTCTATGGCACCTGATTCATCCTTCCCATCCCAGGCTTCTTCATTACGACCGGACATCCTCGGGGACCAACTGAGGATGTTTTTTAACAATGGTCCGCCTGAAGTTATCCCGGCTTTTATATTCACTCTTGCATCCTTTGATAATTGATAGAACAGCTTGTTTTTTTCTCTACCAAAATTTATTTCAGGAAGAAGCAATTCTCCACCGGAGATAGTGGTTGGATCATAGAAATTCAATCTGCCTTCATGATCAATGGCCTCGATGGTGAAAAAATATGCAGCATCAGGTACTATATTTCCTTCTAAATCTCTGCCATCCCATATTACCGTGTTGGTACCAGAGGTTCCTCCACTCACCGGCATTAAGTCCCTAACAAGGCACAACTCGTCATCGAAAAATTTTATAATAACTTCAGCTGGTTTTGAAATCCTGTAAGAAATGGAAACTGTTTCTCCCTTGCCGGGGTTAAACTCCTTCTTATCAACGCGCACTTCAGAAATAATAATAGGCTCTGGCGCGGCTGTTCTTTTAAGTTTGCCCAGGACAGCGCAGCTAAATAGGAGCAGGCAAATGAGGATAAAAATCGCTGAGTGCTTTATCGTGACCAACTCGGCTCCTTACTTTCGGCTGTTTGTTCAGAGATGCCTGTCAATTGTTTAGGATTGTTCCCATCGCTGTCCATCACCCAGATATCCATCTTCCCCCCTCTTGTAGAGGTGAAACAGATTTTTGATCCGTCTGGGGACCAGCTTGGGTCCGCATCGTAGGCTCTATCAGAGGTGAGCTGTCTAATATTCCTTCCGTCTTTATCTACAACAAAGATATCCATGTTCCCGCCCCTATCAGAGGCAAACGCGATTCTTTCTCCATCAGGTGACCAGTCTGGCTGAATATTGGAATAATTGTTGGAGACAAGGGGCCTCGGGTTTTTCCCCTCACTATCTGCCAGCCAGATTTCTTCAATGATTTTAGCACTGCTTATGCGATAGCCTATTGTATATGCTATTGTCGACCCATCAGGGGACCAGGTAGGATAATTCTGTATACCCTCCTGTGACATAAACTTTCGGACGTTGCCCTGCTTGAGGTCTGCCATCCATATATCGCTGTCTTCTTTTCGATCTCGAAAGGTATAACAGACAAATGCAATTCTGCTCCCATCTGGTGACCAGGCAGGGTGACTGCAGTTTTGGGGAAGATTCGGAATCTTGTGAGGGGTGTCCCCTCTCTTCATTATCCAGATTTCACCCTCATTATTCTCAAAAGCGATGTTACTGCCGTCAGGAGACCAGGCGGGATAATGAAGCTCTTGTGTAGAATGGGTTAGCGGAGAAAGCTTGCCTCCATCTGGATTCATAACCCAGATCTGCCAGCTTCCACCCAGCATAGATGAAAAAGCTATCTTTCCTGATATGCCCTTTTTATTTTCTTGAGTCTGTGACTCACCAGGAAGAAAAATGATAAGGCTGCATATAATGCAGCCCAGTAAAAACAATGAAGCTATGAACTTTTTAAAGTATAAACGATTGATTAAACCTCCCTTTATTTGATGGTCAATATAATGGGTTCTGAGTTAATCTCATTTTTTGAAGTATCCACTGCATGGAAGGTAATTTTTGACTCTCCTGCGGTATTAGCAGCCTTAATTTCTGAAGAGTAAATCCCATCATCAGAAACTTTGTCTCCATGTGTTCCGTCATCATAAAGCTTGGGATAAACTGAAACCACATCGCCATGAATTACAGTGGCTGCAACCCTCTCAATTGACATGGGACCTCCAGGATGGCTGACTCGACAGGATATCAGCGCTTTGCCGCCGGGGCTGACAGTGGCGGGTTCGGCACTCATTCCGGTAATGGTCAGGGATGCCTCTTGGGCATAAGAAAGAGTAAACAATAATAATAAAACTGAGATGCTGATTATTATATTTCTAAACATTAATACCCTCCCTAAATGTATTTTTGTCTTCATTCTCATTCATGGCTGGAACACTTAATATTTGAGTTCGTACTTAATCCGCTGATCTGCTATAATTCGTGCGGCAACGACTCTCTCCTCTTTGCCATATACCACCTCCAAAATTGTCCCATCAATCATATTGTACATAAATCCAACAACATCATCATCAACAATGACTCCGACTCCTATTTTTTCCTCGACTTCTGATCTTGACATTCCGATCTGTAAGTCATGAATGGCAAAGTGAAAGATATCAGATGGGTTAATGAAGTCGCTTTTTTTTGTTTCTGACATATCAGTACCCCGATTTCTATCTTTTTGACAACCGATAGAAAAGCAGATTATCACACTAACTATCGTTATAAGAATGGACTTCATTAGAGTGCTTCCACTAAAATGGACATGGTATATTGGTTCCAGGACAATTTGTACTAATCTCTGCATTGTCTCGTTTTATTTGGTCTTTGAGATCCTGACAGCATTGCGCCCAACCAGACGGCGGCTTAAATGGGCATATGAAACACAGTCTAGCAACCTGTTGAAATTCCCTGCATGATTTGCCTACTTTATATGCACGGCACTCGCTATAGGGCCTCAATTTGTTAGACCACTGCACATAGTCATTGTCCAGCTTAATTTTGCACACTGGATCTTTGCACGCATTGTATTTGATGGATAATTTTATACAGCAGGGCCCCTTCAGGATCTTATGGTCGGCTTCATGCTTTAACGTGCAATTCTGATCACAGCAGGTGTTGTCGTTATACACGAGGCCGTAGATCCCAGTAGTGTAATTACAACTCGAACCCGCACCTCCACATTGGAAGTCAATTACAGAAAAGCTACTAAAAGAAAAGGTTTGCCCAAGAGGATTCTCAATAGGTCGATATGCGTTTATACCATCATCACGTCTCCTATTCTCCTGAATAAGGCGCGATACCGCTGGATCGTATTCAGTGTCAAACGCTATGGATAGATGTAAGAACTCATCGGAGCGCTTTCCCCAAAAAATGAATCCTGGAGTGGCGTTGGAGTTCGTTTGCTGCAGGACCCTCCCAAACGAATCAACTGACAGATGATTCAATACACTGCCACTATCGTCAACAATATCTCTGACGGTGTCAACTTGATCAGGCAAGTACCACCGGGCTGTACCGCCCACTTCCTCTGCCAGCCATAGGTCGGGTTGTTGGCCCCCCGGACCCGGAAGATATCGCTCTTTGACGTTTCCGCTGGCATCTGTCACCAACACCAGGACTGAATCGTCGTAATACAGACTCCTCGTAATACCATCAATGCTTTGGAATATCAGTCTATCAAAGGCATCATACTTATAATCGCTTGTCGAGACGGTGCTGCTTCCCACTACCTTTTCGGCGCGAATCAAGTTATTGCGATGGTCATATGACATCTGCACTGCTTTGGTAGTCCCAATCTCGCTTTGTAAAACTACGTTCCCGTTAGCATCGTACGTATAAGTAAAAACCCCATCAGAGATAAGGCGATTGCCGACACCAGTGTTGTAATTACTGCCATGAATGTGGCTTGTGATACGATTACCCATGGCATCAATCGTATAATTCTCGTCAGGGAGATCCGGCGCGGGATGATCAGCAGTCAGCAGGCGGTCCCGTGAATCATAAGTGTAGCTGTGTTGGCCCTGGTTATCGGTGATTTTGATAATGTTGCCAACATTATCATATTGATAGGAGTAACCTGCAACAGTGTTATGAGTGAAGGTGCTAAGTCGATTCAAACTGTCATAAGCGGCAACCGTATTGGGTCGTCCACCACCGCCACGGTCAATGCGGGTGATCCTGCCGGTTCCGTTGTAGGCAAAGCTCACAGTTTTGTCGACTGCTGTTCCTCTCTGGCGGATTTGGGATACTCGCCCGGCATTGTTGAAGTCCCACTCGAGCCGTCCCCCAAGTGAATCTGCCAGTCTATTTTCGGTGCCGGGCCCATAAGTGTAATTGAGCACAACCTGTGATATTCCAGGTGTGCCGACATTGTCTTTGACGACAACACGATTAAGTGCGTCGTACGAGAATGTGAGATTAGAATCCGGGGTATTGGCTGTCAGGATATTTCCTGCTGCATCGTACGTGTAAGTGATCGCTCGTCCGTTATCCCATTGCTCTTTTGTTGTACGGTCCCGTTGATCATAGGTGTAAGTGACAACTCGTCCCAAACGATCTGTGAATCTGGTCAGATTACCAGCGGTGTCATACTGATGAGTCTCGGATGCCCCAAGGGCATCCACTCGTGAGACAGGTCGATTTAGGAGATCGTATGAATACGTGACAGTATTACCATTTGCGTCAGTAACAGTCAAGATATTACCATTTGCATCGTATGTCGTAACGACCTCTGATCCATCGGAATTCCGGACCCGTATCTTCCTATCCAGAGAGTCATATACATATTCTGTACGGCGCCCTAACGGATCGATATCTGCCGTGAGCTTCCCCGTTTTGCTATATTCCTTCTGGTGCGTTACACCATCCGCTCTGATTAGCTTAGTAAGCCTGCCCCGATTGTCATATTGATAATCCACCCTGGTTCCGGCAGGATCAATTGTTGCAGCTATACTACCTACAGCATCATAGATTTGCCGCTCCGTTTCCCCCATTGGATTGGTGCTCGTAAGGCGTTTCCCGGAGGCATCATACGTATAACTGGAAACCAATCCACGTACGTTTGTCTCTGCTGTATGGTGATTATTGAAATCGTACCCAAATGATGACACCTCCCCTAAAGCATTTTTCATTTGAGTGAGCCGGCCCAAAGCATCGAAGCGAGATTCGGTGCGTCGACCCAATTCATCAACGCTCGCAGTGAGTTGTCCAATTGCATCGTACTCAGATTTAACGGTTGCTCCATCAGGAAATGTAGTTGTAATAAGACGATTTTTTTGATCATATGAGAAACTCGTCTTACGTCCGAGAGGGTCAGTTCTTGTCACCTGATTACCTGCAGCGTCGTATGAGAATGTGGTTACATTTCCCGCAGCGTCCGTCTGGGATATCAGACGCCCCGCCGCATCGTATGAATACCGTGTAATTGCACCTCGCGTATCGGTCATCGAAAGCAACCTGCCGTAAGAGTCGTATGAGCTTTGAACGGTATTACCAAGTGCATCCCGCTGAGACGTCAGACGCCCCCAAGAATCATAAGTGAATTCAGTTCGATTGCCACGTTCATCAACTTTGGCGCTTATGTTTCCCGCCTTATCATATTCAACGAGGGTCGTCGAGCCATCAGCATAGACCGTGGAAACCGATCGTCCCAACACATCATAGGTATACGTGGTTGAATAGCCCAAAGCATCAACCTTAGCCGTTTGGTTTCCGGCAGCATCATAAGCATATGTTGTTACATTACCCAAGGGATCGGTGATCCGGGTCGGGTTACCAACGGCGTCGTATTCATAAGAGGTGGTATTCCCTAAAGGATCGGTCATGCTGGTCTGGTTGCCTTTACTATCGTAAGCAAATTTAGTTTCATTTTGGAGAGATCCGCCATAATCACGTATAATCTTTATAATGTTGCCATTTAAGTCATATTCATATTTGGTTACACACCCCATCGGATTAGTTTCTGTTTCTACCAGATTGGTTCCTGAAACATACGTAAAGATGGTCTGCTTACCAAGGGCGTCTGTTATTTTGAGTATATTGCCTTTTGAATCATAGGTATATGAGGTAGTATATCCACGTGCATCTTTCTTACTTATCAAATTCAGGTTGCTGTCATAGGTATAATAAGTATTGTTCGCAAGAGGATCGCGTTTCTGTATGCATTGCCCTGTATCATTGTAATAATACTGCCATGTGTTTCCTTTAGGGTCTCTTTGATCTGTCCTCTTTTGATCGGGGTAATAGGAGATTTGCCAGGTTCCACCGTTTTCTGTGTAAGTGGCTAGACGATCCTGATTATCATAGGACATGGAATGAATGACATTGCCAAGTGGATCGATAATTGATGTTAGGTTATGGGTGTTATCATAGGCATATGTGATTGTGTTTCCAAGTGGATCCATATATGCCGTCAGATTCTTCTGAGCATCGTAGCTGTACATAAAGACCCTTCCTGCTGGATCAGTAATCATGGAAATCTTGTTATTCGTACCATAACTAAAAGAAAGTTGTCTGCCAGAGGGCTCAGTGATAGCTGTGATTTTGCCGGAAGCATCATATAAAAAATTCATCTGTTTACTATTGGCATCCTTCAAATAGAGCAATTGACCACCGGAATCAAAATGGGCTTTCTGCTCACAGGAAGTACATATGCCTGATCCTTTTCCATAATCATAAGAGCCGTCTACATTTTGAATTAAAGTTTCATATCTTCCGGGTGGAGGAGTGAATGTTCCGTCACCATTATCCTTGAATTGCAGTCTGATGCCGTTCCCTATCCGAATAATTACATGGTTTTCGTCTCCCTTTTTTACTCTAACTAATTCAATAAACGGCTCAAAAAACCATCCATATCCAAAAGGTCCTTCATACTCATCTTGAGAATTGTAATGCCTGACAATCTGAAGAGGAAACCATCGTCCGGGTATAGATAGATCCTCATGTGAGTAAAAAAAGTTTCCATATTTTAAATGAACTGGTGATCCGGTTATAGGGCAAACGTCGGGCGGAGGATTTGTATTATCAGGTGGTGGTGGATTAGGGCCAGTATGCCCCTGATCTTTTGGAGGGGCATCAAATGCATGTACAGTACCGGGATTGAACATTCCGGTTCCATATAAACTAAGAGTAATGAACGTAAGAATAACTATTAAAGAGATAGACTTCTTGTAGCGTAACATTATATTCCTCCTTGCCTTTTTTAGTAATATACAATTACAGCAGCATATCGTGGCAATGAACGGTTGCCATCGCTGTCAATCGCAGTCAAAGCAATACTATAACTACCCTCTTTTACCAAATTTCCGGCAAAGTCTTTTCCGTCCCAGATTATGGTATTTGCCCCGGCCGGCAAATTGGTCTTAGTCATAGTTTTAACTATAATCCCATCTGAGTTCTTAATGTTAACTTCGACATTAGATGCCTCGGATAGATTAAAAGAAACATTTGTATATCCCGTAGGCTGCAATCCATATGGATTAATGGCAGGGCTAAAATAATGCGGCTCTGTTGAAATACTTGTTATCACAGGTCTGTCGCCCGTAATAACCACAGCGCTATCAGGCAATTCATATGCCCAGAGGGTAATGGGATATCCTCCGCTCCATGGGCCAACAACCGCTCCTGTATCGTCCACCCCATCCCAAATTTCTTTATGTGAACCAGCCCCTTGGGGCTCACGTATGAATAAGGTGCGTACCGGCGCGATGGATGAGCCAGGGCGCGAGTAATCACGCTTCCAGAAATACAGACTCATTTCTGATGGCTTTGCAATGGAGTAAGTAACCGTGACAAAATTGTCATCGTAGGGATTGAATGTTGATGGCCATGATCTTGAAGGGGTAGTCTCGCTGAATTGCGCGGTCTCTCGAGGATCATAAGTAAACGTTTCGCCGTTCACAACATTCTCTATAAGGAAATAATAAATTCCATCATGCACCAGATCGCCTGAGTCACTCTTTCCATCCCAGGCATCACAATGAGACCCCGGAGTTCTATTAATGCCGTCAACCAATGTTCTAATAACATTTCCGGCTCCATCAATAACCTTTATGGTGACCAAGGCATTTGCACTCAAGGTCGAACAAATAGAACCTGTCTCACCAGCAGTCGGGTTGAATATGCCGGTGCGTGTTGTCGATATGCCTAAAGATACTTTAATAGTAACTGAATCAGTAGCTTTTTTCCCGTCATTATCGGTAACTCTAAGTGTCGTTACAAAAGTGCCTACAGTGGTATAAATATGTGTTGTTTTACCTGTAGTGTTGCTGTTCCAATCATAGGTCCCGTCACCATCAAAATCCCACTCATAAAGCGTAATACTGCCATCCGGATCAATCCCTAATCCGGTAAAGGAAACAGTCAAAGGAGCTGTCCCGGTTGTGGGAGTAGCTGATGCCTTGGCAGTTGGCGATCCAGATTCCAATACATTGATGATAACAGAGTCTTCATCGGTTAGACCGCTATTGTCTGTTACCCGTAATGTTGCACTGTAGTCGCCGGGAATGGCATACGTGTGGATTGTATAACCTGCTAACGGATAGCGGTATACCATCCCGGTTTGTTCTCCCACAAACAGGTCATAATCGCCATCATTATCAAAATCCATGAATGAGGGTTTGCTGTAATAGCTTTGGTCTACTGAATTGTAACTATTGGTAACAAGAACCCAAAGTGGTGAGAAAGTGCTTCCGTCGTTACGGTAGTAATAAATTTTCCCATAATACTCACCGATAAACAGATCAGTGTCGCCATCACGGTCTATATCAGCAAAGGCAGGGCTGCTGTAGTCGCCCACATCAATCGTAGTACCTGCAGAATTAGTGATAAGGCCAACTGATGCCCAAACCGGCGAAGTGCTGCTCCCGTCGTTCCGGTAGTAATAAATCCTGCCCGCGGATTCACCTACAAACAGGTCGAAATCTCCATCACCGTCTATGTCCGCAAAGGCAGGGCTGCTGTAGTTGCCCACATCAATCGTAGTACCTGCAGAGTCGGTGATAAACCCCACTGATGCCCAAACCGGCGAAGTGCTGCTCCCGTCGTTCCGGTAGTAATAAATCCTGCCCGCGGATTCACCTACAAACAGGTCAAAGTCGCCATCACCGTCTATGTCCACAAAGGCAGGGCCGCTGTTGCTACCCACATCTATGCCAATTGATCCGCTGGGCTGTGCAGCCTCCTCCCAGTCGTACACTCCATCTCCTTCAAAATCCCATTCATATTTAACAATATTTCCGTTAGGATCGGTTCCGCTTCCCATTAATGATACCTTGAGAGGTGCGCCTCCATTGGTGGGTACTGCATCTGCAGTCGCAATTGGAACTCCCTGAGGATTGGGATTGGTAACTGTTATGGTTATGGACGCAGTGCCGGTCAGCCCATCGTTGTCCGTAACCTTTAAGGTGGCATTGTATGTGCCTGCCTGGGAATAGGTATAGGCAGTGTTCATTGAGGCTATCAGATGAAGGTCGTACGTTCCGTCACCATTAAAGTCCCAATCGTAATATTCAGGGCTGCCATCGAGATCCTTACCATCTGAGAAAAATGTTACCTTAAGGGGCATATTCCCGCTTGTTGGGTATGCCCGGGGCAAAGCTATAGGTGGTCCAGAAACTGAAATTAGCACTGAATCCGTATCAATAAGTCCTTCATTATCAGTCACCCTCAAGGTAGCGTTGAAGATGCCTGATGAAGTATACGTGTATGTAGTAGCGCCAGTAGTTGTACTGCTCCAGTCATATACTCCATTGCCATCAAAGTCCCATTCATAAAGGACAACAGTTCCATCAGAATCAGTACCTGTTCCACTAAGGTTTACCGTCAAAGGTGCAGCTCCTGTCATGGGATCAGCGCTGGCTGACGCAACCGGCGGGACACCGACAGTAATAATTATGCTGTCAGTTTTTGTGAGACCATCATTGTCTGTGACCCTTAATGTAGCAGTATATAAGCCGTTGGCTGTGTAGGTATGGGTTGTAACAGGTGTGTCAGTACTTGAGTAATCATACACACCATCACCGTTGAAATCCCATTCATAAAGAACAATGGTGCCATCCGAGTCACTGGCAGTGGCTGAAAAATTTACATCAAGTGGTTTGCTGCCGCTTGTTGGGTTGGCGGAGGCGACAACTATTGGTGCAGATAAGGCATAAATGATGACACTGTCACTGGAGCTCTTACCGGAAGCATCATTTACCGTCAAGGTAACATTATAGATACCTGCTTGCTGGTATATGTAGTTAAAACTCTGTCTGGTATCATCGATAGTGCCATTGCCATCAATATCCCAAGCATAGGTAAATGGGGGCGTCCCTCTTGAAACTATGGCAGAGAATTGGACCTCAAGCGGAATACCCCCTTTCGTAGGCATAGCACTTATGTCAGCTGACATCGTTATATCAACTGCATTGATACTAACTGTATCGGGCAAACTGTCCAGCATACCGTCATTGACTATGAGCTGCACTATATATGTCCCATAAAGATCAGCCAAAAAGGATGGATTCACTGCTGTAGGATTGGAGATCACCGCAGTGCTTCCAGGAGGTATTGATGTGAAAGACCAGATATACCATAAGGGATCGCTATCCACATCATACGATCCACTGCCATCCAACGTGATCGTACTCCCAACGGGTTGGCTCTGATCTTCTCCTGCATCAGCAACTGGCCTGCTATTAGTTGTATCAATGGACACGGTATCTGGCTCACTGTCCACCTTTCCATCGTTCACAATCAACTGCACAACGTACTTCCCAAAACGGTCTGCCACAAAGGTTGGATTCACAACCGCCGGGTCAGAAAGGGTTGCATTACTTCCCTCTGGGATGGAAACAAAGGACCACTTGAAGGTCAGCAGATCACCATCTACATCGCTCGAACCGCTCCCATCAAGCGTTACCATGTCGGTAACATGAACTGTCTGGTCAGGTCCCGCATTAGCGACCGGGGGGCTGTTCTCCGTATCAATGGCCACGGTATCTGGCGCACTGTCCACCTTCCCATCGTTTACAATCAACTGCACAACGTACGTCCCAAAACGGTCTGCCACAAAGGTTGGATTTACGGCCGTTAGGTCAGAAAGGGTTGCATTACTTCCCTCTGGGATGGAAACGAGGGACCACTTGAAGGTTAATAAGTTACCATCTACGTCACTTGACTTGCTCCCATCGAGCGTTACCGTGTTGGTGACATAAACAGTCTGGTCTGGCCCTGCATTGGCTACTGGTGGGCTGTTCTCGGTGCTAATGGACACGGTATCTGGTGCACTGTCTACCTTTCCATCGTTCACAATCAACTGTACAATATATGTCCCAAAACGGTCTGCCACAAAGGTTGGATTTACTGCCGTGGCGTCAGATAGCGTTGCACTACTCCCTTCAGGAATGGAGACAAAGGACCATTTGAAGGTCAATAAATCGCCATCAACATCGCTCGACTTACTGCCATCAAGCATTACTGTATTAGTAACGTAAACCGTCTGGTCTGGTCCTGCATTGGCGACAGGGGCATTGACGACGTACAGATTCAATATTAATGGAAGCGAAAAGTTTTGGGAGCCAACTTTGAGAAGGATATTTCCATAATATACTCCGGTTTTCGTACCCGCAGGAACAAGAAATTTTATTGCGACTTGGTAAGGAGTTTTTGGCTTTATGGACGCAAAAGTGGACGGAGTAATGCTCGCAATAAAGGGCTTGATTTCCGGTGTAATCCATAAATAAGCATTCTGCAGTTTGACACTGCTGATAAACGTGAAAGTAATGGTCTTTGATACTCCAACCCCAATATATTGGTCTGTTTTATTTGGAGTCCAAGTAACGGGATATTTAGCAGCTGCCTGGATTGTTAAAGGAAGAATTATTATTAATACACTTACGAGAAGAAAAAGATAATTTTGGATTTTTCTATGCTGTATCATCTTATCCCCCTATTCTGAGTAGAAAGAGTATGGGTAAAAAAAGGCCGACCTCATAGGAACTTATCCTTTTTGAAAGTCGGCCTCCCCTTCTAAGACATAAAATTTTGTCTCCAAGGAATAAAAAATTTTTTTTCTTCCATTAATTACATCTTGTCAAGCCCTACATGCATTATATAACGTAACAGCCGCGCTCTTAAGAAAACAATCCCATCGCCAACCATTTAAACTTTTAGCTTTCTTTCTCCGGCGGGT
>Ga0315289_10009527_pt1 | contig 13976 bp, 17 predicted proteins | sample YL17G11_40_MG_FD_203452 | JGI IMG/M metagenome (GOLD analysis project Ga0315289, IMG submission 203452) | Sediment microbial communities from Yellowstone Lake, YNP, Wyoming, USA - YL17G11_40 | ecosystem: Environmental > Aquatic > Freshwater > Lake > Sediment | place: USA: Wyoming | collected...
ACTTGCCTGCGCTTTGAGTCTGTGTTAATGTTCACAGGGTGGCTCCTTCTTAATAGATTTGTACTTGTCCGTACCAAACTATTATAGACAGGAGTCATCAACTCTTATACTAAAGACAGTGCTAATAGAACAAATTCCAAATTCCAAACAATCAAATCAAACAATAGAGAAATTCTGAATTCCAACTATATTGACCCAACAGTCAAGCGGCTGGCTTAAGCCTTTACATGCTGGCGCAGACGTTCCAGGATCCACATGCGTGCCAGCGTAGTTGGGCCAATTCCAAGCTCCTTTGCTTCCCGCCTTAGCTCTTCCCACTTATCTCCCGAGAGCCGCACAGGTATGACCTTGTCCAGTGGTTTTTTTACCTCGACCTGCACCACCTCGTCTGCCTCGGTCCAGGCATTACCCTGCTCGATTTCTTTTATCGTTTCATCTAATTCGGCCATTTCATTTGCCTCCGATTGATTTCCGGTAAAGCTTGCCTTCAATCTTGTCCAGTACATGGTCATCTATCTCTAAAGACTCGATGTAAAGCAACTGTCATCTCCTTCTCTTAACTAAAATAGTATACGGTTTGTATACGATTGTCAAGGCAAGAGCGCCAACTTCTATGCAAAGACAGGGCTAATAAGACAAATTCCAGGTTCCAAAAACCAAATTCCAAACAATAAACAAATTCTAAATTACCCTGCATTGTGCTGAAGGCCCGGTTTACGAGGGAGAGGTTACGGATATGGCAAAACCGAAGGCAGAGTTTGTTAGTTAAGCTGGTTCGAGATTTTCAAGCAGTACCTTTGGTTTGAGACGTTCAAGGGCAAGATGGTCAGAAGCTCCAAGTATCTCGATACCGACTATTTCTTCATGTGGACCAAGGTCAATAGCCACATCCTCGCTAAAGCGTAAAGTCGTAACCTGTGTCGGTCCTTTCTTAAAAGAGATATATAGAGCATCTACCTGGGGGTCGTATTTAATTTTCATTCTGCGCCTCCAAAATAGAAGACATAAACGGTAACCACTATTATTCTATCAGATTCTTCGATAACTATGGGCATCACTTGCTTTATCTTGTATTTCTTGCCTTTCCACTCTTTATTGAAAGGGAGATTCTTACGGTAGGAATTACGTTTACCCTTAGCCGGTAACAGCTCACCGGTTCGGATACTTGCCTCGACTTCGTCACGTGTAGAACCCCGATCAGTCATCTGGTCAAGAGCATGCTGAGAAAAGTGTATTGGCTTCATAGTTACCCAGAGTAACTATATGATCAACATACCTGTCAATCCGGGACTTAATTCTCCGTAAATATCCACCTGTTCGTTTCCCCCCAATGACAGTCCCTAAAGGAAACAAATTTCAAGTTCCAAAAACCAAATTCCAAACAATAAATAAATTCCAATTTCCAACTGTAAACTATTGATATTGTGTAAATTATTATATATAATGCTTACACAAATTATTGTGGAGTTATGAGATGGTTAAGAAGGTGATCCAGGTTCCAGTAGATAGGGAGTTGCTTAACTGCCTGGACAGGGTTTCAAAAAAACAGCAAAGGGCCCGGGCTGAGCTGATCCGTGAGGCCTGCATGAGTTATTTAAGCAAGCTTGAAAATGATGAGATGGATAAAATATACCGCAGTGGCTATGAAAAGATGCCTGAAAAAGAGGATACCGGGCGGGCGCAGGTTGCGCTGACAGACAGTATTTTAGAGGAGGAGCGCTGGTAAATGCACCGTGGTGAGGTATGGTGGGCTGATTTACCGCTGCCCGCAGGCCGGTCCTGCTGCTGTCGCGGGAGGCTGCTTACAAAATCAGGGCCTCTTTAACGGTGGCCGTGGTTACACGTACCATCAGGTCCATCCCGGTGGAAGTACCGCTTAACAAGGAGGATGGTATGCCTGTGAAATGCGCCGTTAACCTGGACGATATAATTACAATACCCAAATCGCTGCTGGTTGAGCGAATAACTACGCTGACTGCTGAGAAGATGGCCGTTGTTGCCAGGGCAATCGCCTTTGCACTTGATTTGAGGTTATAGGCATCCTATTATCATGGGATTGCTTCGCTAACGCTCGCTAATGACATGTGACGGTGGGATTGCCGCGCCCTTCGGGTTCGCAATGACAGGGCTAATAAAAAATCAAATTCCAGGTTCCAAAAACCAAATTCCAAACAATAAAACCAAACAATAAACAAATTCTAAATTACCCTGCATTGTGCTGAAGGCCTAGGGATTGCTTTGCTTTTGGTGGTTTTACACCTGTGCTCCCGCTATACAACACACACATCTATAATCTGATCAGGGATATGCATGTTTGCCGGTGGTTTTGACAATATGGATTGCCCTACTTATGCTATTATCAAGATGCTTAATTTGCCGTATGATGCGTTCTATGAAAATTGTTAACTTGCTGGCATTTATACTCCCCTTACCTTTCCTGATGCTTGTTGCATCATGCATATCCAGGCAATACCCCGTCACCAGCACTTACCAGGAAACGGCATATAAAACTGAATATACCACGGAAACGTACACAGACAGCGAGACGACAACTGAAACCCTATCGGGGCAGTATGAGTTGACCCCATTTTATTCATGGTACTCGCAAAATATCGCTTTTTCAAGCAAAACCAACGTCTGGTACTTAGCCTACGACATCCCACAGTCACCGCCGTACGATAATATAAGGTTGAAAATATCGATCTGGAAACAGTTACAATACGAATCGGCCTCGATTAGTGTGCTCGATACGACTAAAGGCGGGCACCTCTCGACACCTGCGCCCGCTATGGCCGGAGAAAGCGGTAAAGGACAGGTTAAATGGACATGGGTAACCAGTACTTCGTCAGGTAGCACTTCAACCTATACAGCAGACAACACCTCAAGCAGCACCTCAGGCGGAGTTTCAGACTCCTGGCTGGATGCCGCCAATATCCAGCTTAACCAGGCATTGTTCCTGGGCGGGCGGACCTACCTCTGGTCAAAACAGGAAAACCCGCAAATATTTGAGCTGGATGCAGGCAAAGCCCAAAAAATCGGCATCATTCTCTGTGGACCACAGAATAGCTGGAATGCTAAGATTTCAGTGGATGCAACCTGGTCACGCAGCATCACTTCATACCGGCCAGTTACTAAAGAACGCCAGGCGGCCAGGCAGGTATCATACCCGTCGCAGAAACAGAAGACCATTTACGAAACCAGGCAGGTGCCTTTCTGGGAAATATTCTTGTCCCCACAATAATTAGAATGACTCAATTTTGTAAAATTCTGAATGCTGGCCGGGAGCTGACAGGTTGACTGGATCGCACTTAAACACTCCCTGCAGTGTCCTGCTTGTCATGGGGCTTATCACCATAGTCCTGTCCGTTACATCCTGCGTTAGCATACAGCAACCCGTGCAGGAAACATATTATGAGACCGTGTATATAACGGAAAACCGCGCTGAAACCTATGGCGAAACCGTACCGGTGGTCAAAACCGTATCCGGGGGGGAGGCGCTTATCCCTTATGTGGTTTGGAGCAATTCCGACCTCAGATTTAAAGGCAACAGGTTCATCTGGTATTACGGTTACAGGCTGCCCGGCACAGACGCGCATGCAGAGGAGAAGATACGCATAGCCCTGTATAAGCAGGAGTACTATGAATACGTTGCGGTCAGCCTCTTCGATATGGCGCCGCGGGGCCAGGTACTCCAACCGCCCTTTATCTCCACATCCGATTCTCTGCAACCTCCCGCAGTGCAGTGGAATTGGATTACTAAAGAGAGTGATACTACAACCTTCAAGGACTGGCTCAATCTTGCCAATATCAAGTTCAATTTCGCCCGTTTCCTGGGCGGGCAGTCGGACCTGTGGATGAACAGGGGAAGCTCCTATGACATCAGCTTTGATACAAGGGGAGCCCGTGATATAGCAGTCGTTTTCAGCGGGCCTACCACAGCGCAAAATGCCAGGTTCGGGACCTTTTTATCCTGGTCAGACAGCATTACGGAAAATGTGACCATGGATATGCAGCGGCAGATACCCCACCAGGTGGAGCAACGCATCCAGAAACAGAGGACGGTCTATAAAACCAGCCAGATCCCATTCTGGGAAGCGCTACTCCTTAAATAAAACCGTGGTACATACGCAGCAGCCTTATATCAAGCTGAGAGATACCAGACAAGCAACTGCCTGCCCCACAGCAGGGTTACAAGTCCGCCCACGCAAAGGAAAGGCCCGAAAGGCAACATATCCTTACGCCCCTTCCGCCGGGTAATCAGCAACACAGCGGCCACAAGGCCACCCGCCACGATACCAACAAACAGCGCTATAAAGACGAGCGGGAAGCCCACCATCAGGCCCAGCAATCCGGCCAGCACAACATCCCCCATTCCCATGCCTCCCCTTGAGAGGATAACCACCAGGAATAAAAGCAGGGCGCCGGCCAGCCCACCTGCTACGGCGGACAGCAAATAGTTATTGAAGACCGTCATGAACCCGCTCCCTGCAAAGAAAGGAGCCCACGGCAACCTGTAATGCACCAGCATAACCACCAGTGAAATGGCGGCGGCCACTATCATCCCCGGGTAATTGACTATATTCGGCAGGATGAAATGCTCAATATCAGTTACGAATAATACGATCAGGATAGACGCGTACACCAGCAGGATGCAGAGTTCCCAGGAAAGCCCGTACTTAAGGTACAACAATGCAAAAAGCACGCCTGTGACAAATTCCACTATCGGGATCCGCACAGGCACCGCTTCCCTGCAACCGGGGCAGCGGCCTTTGGTTAAAAAGTAACCCGGCAGCGGTAAAGTATATTTTAGCGGCCGCTTCACCCCGCATTGCCTGCAATACGCTGCCTTCAGATGCAGTTCGCCCTCCTCTGACACCGAACCGGCCAACCAGTTCAATAGCGATCCCCAGCAGATTCCCAGCAGCAGGAAAAAGAATGCAACCAGAATTGCAGTCATGTTAATTAAACCCTGATATATTTTTGCGTTGCCCCCTTTCAATAGCTAACCCTATCTTACCATACCACTCAATTTATGAAGGGGTTATGCAACAGGTTCTGTACACTTTTTATTACCTGCCGACTGTATAGCTCCTGCGTGAAATCTCTTCGCCTTCAGAGTTATATAGCACAGCGGTATCAGGGATCTCATTGTTCCAGATATTGCCCAGCCCCCAGTTGAAGGAGAACCCGCCGTAAGAGCAGTGTACTTCATCGGTGAAGACCAGTACCGTTTGCCCGGGGTACAGTATGCATGGAACAGGCTTGCCCTGCTGGCCCCTGGCCGGTTTCATGGGTGTCTGATCGAGAGGCTCAACAGCCCAGTTCACTTCGCCGGCAGGTTGATTGGTCGGCTTTGTTGTAGTGAGGGAAGGTGACAGGCGATTTATCACCGACTGAGCAGGGTTCTGAACGACTGTGTAGGTGCTTTCGTATACAGCTGCTTCCTTTTCTTCCTCTTCAGCCGGGACTGTGTACGGTAAACAGGGGAAAAGGCCGGGGAAACGGAATGTCGGGTAGCCCCTGGTAATATTGGTCAGGCTCCAGTCAGTGATATCCTGCGGTGTATCGCCCCGGTTTTGAATAACTACAAATTCATCCCTTTCATAAAGCATGGGGTTACAGCAGCCGATCCTTGTGAGGGTACCGCGGTGATGGATCAGCATAATCTCCACGGCCGGTCCGGACTGCGGTAGAGAAGTATTTTCGGTATTATTAATTGCGGTATCACCTGCACCCGGAACCGGTTGTTGGTCTATCGATGGCACAGGTGACTGAGACGAAATTGGGGAAGGCGGCGTAGTATTTTCTGGAGGGAGCGGAGCGGATGGCAAGGCAGGAATGCAAGCTGTAGCCGATGTAATCAGGCAAACTGCGATTATTAACAATCCCGCGGACTTTGCGGCAATCCGTCGAATGATTATCATATTCTGCGCCTCCAAAATAGAAGACATAAACGCTAACCACTACTATTCTATCAGATTCTTCGATAACTATGGGTATCACGCCACGGATAAGGACGGTTCAGCAGGCCGGGAGGGTTCGGAGGGGGCACGCTTTGACAGCCGCGTGGCAAAGGGATACTATCATAACCAAAGCTAATGAAGGATGATAATTGCCTGGTTGCGAATTAATATGGGGAATCCCGGTTTACTTGTTTAGCCCACTATTGTTATACTTAATAGCGATGGCGGTGTTAGAAGGATGGAATATACACCAAAAGCAATGGCGGGAAGAAGGGACAAGCTTGAGGTTGTTATCTATACACGGACCCATAAAATAGTTGGAACTGTTCACACTATGCCTGCCAGCAGGCTTGTAGATTTTATGAACTCCAAAGCGGCGGACCTCTTCATTGTCGTGACCGATGCTAACGTCTATACGCTGCCCGAAGAGAAGCTGCTTCAATCTGCTGGATTTTTTGCCATTAATAGGAAGGCTATTATGATGGTCTTCCCAAAATCGCCCGGTACTCCAATCATATCAGACGAACAAAGTAAAGAAACAGCACCTTAATTCGCCTGAGCCACAGGTGACCTGTGAAATAATGCTTTCCAATAACGCTATGCGTAATTTAATCTGAGGGGGAAAATTCACCAACTGTACAGCCAGCTACAAGTTTCAAGCCGGGGGGGAATGCCAACCCTTAACCGGGCGCTGGCTGACCTAATGAAGAGGGGCCTCATAACTGCTGAGAAGATGGCCGTTGTTGCCGGGGCAATCGCCTTTGCACTTGATTTGAGGTTATAGGCATCCTTTTTAATGTATAATAGGAATAAATACTCGAAGAATTAAAGTAGGGGCATCTCCGATACAAGCGCAAAAGAACGTAAAGAGCAGCATTTTCCAGCGCCTGCCGCGCCTGAGCACGCCCGTCTGGATTCTCATTATCCTCTGCCTTTTCCTGATTGCCATGATACCGCTGGCAACGGGCTACATGGAACAGGCTGCCCGGCAGCAAGCCCTGAAACTGCAGATCAGCCAGCTTCAATCGCAGTATGATGCGCTGAAGGCGAGAATGGCTTCCCAGACATCGCTGGCGGCCGAGATGGGGAAGTTGAAGGCTGAGGCCGAGGCTGCCAGATTACTCTACAAAAACGTTGCCTATAACCCCGAGATTTCGCAGACTATTATGAAATTAGCCTGGGATAACGATATAACCATTACCTCCATGGGCGTCTCATCATCGAATAGCAAAATCCTGGGCAAAGACTATCCCGTGCTTGTTTACTCGCTCAGCCTGACCGGCCAGGTGGCGAACTTCCAGAATTTCCTCATTGCAATCGGCAAGGAATTGCCCTCCAGCCAGTATACAGCTATCACTATCACACCTGCTACTGTAGAGGGTGAGCTTGACACGGCATCAATGGGCATACAGTTTTATTTGCAATAATTGAGATGGATGGTGGATTGCACCTATGCTGACCATCAATATTGAAGACAACTCGCTGAAGATTACATCCGTCAGGGGCAAGAGCGTCGCCTTTGCCATCGAGAGCCCGCTGGAGGCCGGCTGGGTGCAAAACGGCGTGGTCAATGAGAAAGCCCGTGTCGGACAGATCATTGGCATGCTGCTGGCCGAAAACCGCATAAAGGAAAAAGAGTGTATAGCATGCGTGAGCGGCATACACTCGATTTACCGCGTAGCCTATGTGCCCAGGCTCGACCCGGCCCTGCTGGCTGAGAAAGTAAAAGAGGAGATGGAGAAGGCCATCCCGGTTCCGCTCGATTCGCTTTATACCTACTGGACGGATATCAGGATGTCGGATGTCGAGACGGCGCTCTGCCTGGTTGGCCTGCCCTTCGATAACGTTAATTCGGTGATAGAAACGCTTAAATCAGGCGGGCTGCAGCCGAAATACCTGGAACTCAAACCCCTGGCGGTTTCCAGGGTGATAGATGAAAAAACGGCTATTGTGCTGAATGTGCAGCCGGCCGCTTTTGACATCACCATCGTAAATGACGGGCTGCCCGAACTGATACGCAGCCTGCCCTTCCCGGCTTTAACGATGAGTGAAGGCGATAAGGCGGCCATGGTCAAAGAGGAGGTGGAGAGGACCGTCAGCTTCTACAACTCGGGGCATCCCAATAGCCCGCTGAATAATCAGACATATTGCATTTTAAGCGGCAGCCTGCGTGAGAAACTCTCTACTATGCTGGTTTGCCCGTCCAAACCGCCGCCCGGCCTGTTATTCTACCCGCAGGGGCAGGATGAAAGCACCTTTACCGCCAATACCGGCCTGGCGCTGCGCACTATCAACAGGCTGACCAGGGTGGATATCAATGCGATACCGCAGGCCGCAGCGGCACACAAGCAGGCAGGACGACGCCCCGGCTTCAACATGCTGCCCGTAGTGACGCTGGTGGTTTGCGCGGCAGCGGCTCTCGGCATGTGGGCCATTAACGCTGCGGCGGAAGGTGAAACGGTTAAGCTTCAGCTACAGATGAATGAGAAGACCAGACTATGGAGCGATACACAGAAGCTATACCGCGAGGGAAATGAGAAGGCTGAGAAAGAGCTTGCCGCTTATAAACTGATCGTGGACACCTACAGCAGCCCGATCAAGTACGTGGCGGAGAGCAGGGGACTTGTTAACAGGGATATCGGCGAGGTCATAGCGCCGCTGCCGGGCAGCATGTATTTAACAAGTATTGCTGTGAGCAGCGGTAATATTGTTATAAAGGGCTCGGCGCCCAGCGAAGAGATACTGCTTAACTACGCGCGTGACCTGAGGGCTAAGGGCATATTCAAGCTGGTGATGATAACCTCCGTGGATAAAAGCAGCTTCATCGAAGTCACTTTTAAAATGACTTTAACCACCATGAACTGAGCGGGACAGGCGACGGCATCAATCGATTTTACAGGGTAGATCATGCAGATAGATGAACTTCTAAAATTGGCGAGTGAGAGCAGGGCTTCTGACCTGCACCTCATAGTGGGGGTGCCGCCCATGTTCCGCATAGACGGCGAGCTCAGGCCTGCCGAGAATCTCCCCGTCTTGCAGCGTGGGGACATCGAAGCCCTTTTCAGCGAGATTGCCAGTCCCCACCAGAAAGAAGTCTTTAAACGTGAATTGGAAGTCGATTTTGCCTACTCGCTGAAAAGTGGCGGGCGCGGAAGGTGTAATGCCTGCCTGCAGCAGGGCTCGGTAAGCCTGGCTATTAGATTGCTTGCCAGGAATATACCAACCGCAGAGGAGCTGGGCTTGCCGGAGGTCGTCAAGGAGCTGATTACGCGGCCAAGGGGGCTGATACTGGTTACTGGCCCTACGGGTTCGGGTAAAAGTACTTCTATAGCAGCAATGCTCAACCACCTGAATACTACTATGAAAAGATACGTAGTGACCATAGAAGACCCGGTCGAGTATGTTCATCAAAATAAAACGTGCGTTTTTTCTCAAAGGGAACTTGATAGTGATACTCATTCATTTGTAAATGCTTTGAAATACGTGCTGCGGCAGGACCCGGATGTAATACTGGTGGGTGAGATGAGAGACCTTGAAACTGCATCTGCTGTGCTTTCCGTGGCCGAAACCGGCCACCTGGTGTTATCCACCGGCCATGCCCCCAGCGCGGCCCAATCCGTCGAGAGGATAGTGGACCTGTTTCCCCCGCACGAGAGGGTGATGGCGCAATCACGGCTGGCATCCACCCTCATCGCCGTATTCAGCCAGGTTCTGGTGCCGCGCATCAGCGGCGGCAGGGTGGCGGCGGTGGAGATCATGCTGGCCAATGCCGCCGTGAAGAACCTGATACGCGAGGGAAAACCGTTCCTCATCCCCAACACCATACGCACCAGCTCCAATACCGGCATGAAAACGCTGGACGACGCGCTGGTGGATTTATACAGGAGGGGGATAATTACCAGGGAGTATGTCTTTGCCTTCTGCCAGGATGCCGAGGATGTAACCAAGACGCTCAGGGCGGCCAACCCGGCAAGATAGTGAACATAATAGAACAGGGCAGAGAGCATAGCTCTCTGCCCTGTTTAAACTACTGTCTTTCTTAGGGCAAGCTTGCATAGGCGCATCCACTAGGAGTACCGGATGTTATTACCCCGTTGGTTAACGTCCATGAGCCTTTTGGAAAGGTCAGGAGATAAGGTGCAAGTACATCTTTATGTGTTGAATCGACAGTGCCTGTGAATGTGGCGGGGGCGCTAGCATATGAATAAGCGACAGACGCGGTCTGGATGTTATGCTTTTCTGTTGCAGCCGCCTCGCAAGCCCCCTTCCCGATGAACTGGATAACGTTGAGAACCACGACCCCGGCCAGGGTGCCCAGGATGGCGATGACTACCAGTAACTCGATAAGTGTAAAACCCTTTTGTCCGTATTTAAATAATTTCATTATATCCTCCATATTTTGCTTTCAAGCCAGACTGCATCCACCTTCAGACCATTTTGATTCGTACGCTATATATTATACGATATTCACGGCATTGTAAATAGAACTTTAGTAGCCTATATAATAGTACTAACGTCCTAACATATTGTACCACATCAGGATAGTGCTTCTAATAAGATAACGATATGATTATAATCTGGCAGACGATGTTGAAAAGTGACGAAAGTTACAATGTTAAATGAATTGAGGCAGCGGGGCAGATCTTTCGCGGCGATGGGCTTGCATAAAAAGCTGGACGTTTTAACCGAAGGCGCCTGGCTGTTGCTTATATTTTTGCTGCCCGTTTATTTCAATCCTTTGTGCTACAACGCTTTCTATTTTGTTAAGGCATTGACGCTGGTATTCCTTGTTTCATTATTGCTGGGCATGGTTCTGGCACAGTGGTTCCTGACACCCCAGACTATTAGAATGGGGGAATTGCCCGGTAAAATAAAAAAATCACCATTGCAGTTTGCTGCTGTGGTACTGGGGTTAATGTGGGTGGTCTCAACTATATTCTCGGTAATGCCCGGCAAAAGCCTGTGGGGTAACCTTGCCGGAAGTGTTGGTTTTCTGCCGAATTTAGCCTGGATTATATTTTTCCTGATAATATCACAGAGGGTAAAGGACCGCTCACAGGTATTGCGTGCGTTATACACGTTGCTGATCTCGTCAGGAGTTGTATCTTTAGTGGGTATCCTGCAATTTATTAGCCCTGACATCTTGCCCGGTTACCAGGTCAACGGCCGGGTAGTTTCCACGGACGGCAACCCTTTGTCTTTAAGCGGGTTCCTGGCAATGATCCTGCCTGTAACACTGGCGCTGATTATACTGAACTGGTATGGATGGGGATCACAACCGCGCAGCAAGCTCAAATTTGCAGCGCTGCTTGCCTTATTCGGGCTGCAATTGTGCTGCCTGGCATTGGCCCAGTATTCGATTACACTGCTGCTGTTTATAATAGGTATTTTCGTATTCTTCGCACTAACAGGTATATTCCTTCAGCGGAAGACCACTGTTGCATTGAGTATTTTGTCTATACTGCTGGTTGCAGTAATTGCAATCGTCCTCCTGGGACAGGTTCTGCTAACAGAAAACACAGGCCTATCAGTTGAAAGACAAAGCACCAATGCACCGATAGCCGGGCAAGTGGCGTTGCCTACGCTCACGATCCGGATGCAGAACTGGAAATGCGCAGCGGATGTAATTATAGATTCACCGGAGATAGCATTTAATAAAGATAGCCTACATTGCTTAAGGCGGTTTATCGGATATGGCCCGGAGACATTTATGGCTACTTCGCAACTAAAATTTCCTGATGATTTAAAAAGCGAATATACATTCAAGCTACTGGGGATTTCTCAACCTGAAAATCATTACCTTTACCTTGGAGTGACACTTGGTATCCTGGGGCTACTGGCTTTCCTGGGGCTATTGACTGTGTTTTTTTGCATGGGATTCAGATTGCTTTCCCGGAGTAAAAATAAAGAGATTATTGTACTGACAGCGGCCTTCGTTGCGGCCATTGTGCAATACTGTGCCCACATATTCTTCAATCCTTCCGTTATCGCCCCTGAACTCGTATTCTGGACGGTTTTAGGCCTGACGGTTGCTTTAGCAAAAGTTGATAGCACAGGCATTCCAGGTTGGTGTGCCGGCGCATCAACAACTGATTGCACAACCGGCGTAACACCCAAGTCCAGCAAGCTGAGGAAGTTGATGTCAATATTAATAATAATCATTTTTGTAGCCGTTGGCAGCGGTCTTACCCTGCCTCTGTTGATAGCCAATATGAAAGTACATAGCGGCTTTACGCTGTGGGATAAGGATCAGAACCTGGCACTGGCGTCATTAACCGAGGCCACCAGGATAGGGCCGGATCAGGCCAACTACCATGATTTCTTAGGGAATCTTGCTTTTTTCATGGTCAATCAAGCTAAAACTGATCTTGATGTGAAAAGCACACTCCTGACCCTTGGTGAATTAGCCGGTAATGCTGCCATACAGCTTGAGCCGCAACTGGCTGTCTGGCGTTACCGGCTTGCAGATAGGGAAATGTACTGGATAATGAATGGCAGTGAAGAAAAAAATGCAAATATTTTGTATTTATATCAGGAAGCCGATCAGCTATTTCCGGGAAATGCTGTAATTTTGAATAAATGGGCACTGGCTTTAATCCTGATGCGGGACTACGAGGAAGCAGGGCAAAAATTGATGGAGTCCGGTAAAAGTGATCCAGCCTGGGCACAGACTTCATATTTAAAAGGTCTGTTAAGTATGCACGAAGGCAATATTGACGAGGCAGGCGACCTGTTTGTTTCACCAATTAAGAACAAGCTTGACGAAGCAGGCGACTTGTTTGTTTTACCAATTAAGAACAGGCTTGAAAACATAGGCTATTTCATAAACTTCTGCGGACAGGTGGCTGCTTATGGTGAAACAGGCCTGGTCAAAGACGCATTAGTAGCCTATGTTAAGAACAAAAGTGATGACTGGACAGGGTTTGCGCTGCTGGGAATTGCAGAGATTTACAGCGACAATCCCGCTGAAGCGCTGGATGACTTTAAAAGGGCGACTGCTATTATCCCGGATGAGGACGCTGCGGTACTGGCCGCTATCGTGGAAGGCTCGTTTATCCGGTATCAAGATTTCCACAATGGGGCAGAGGAAATTGTCAAGGGCCTGATGGAAAGAGCAGCAACGGCGCGCTGAGTATTGGAAGACTAATAAATTGGATGTTGCCGTTATATTAATCCTCTTCCTCCTGGGGATCAGCGTGGGCAGCTTTCTCAACGTGGTGGCCGACCGCGTTCCGGCGGGGAAGTCGATCATCCGCCCTCCCTCCCACTGCTTTAATTGCGGCCACGTGCTGGAGCCGCGCGACCTTTTTCCCATAGTGAGCTACCTGTTATTGAGGGGAAAATGCCGCTATTGCGGGCATGCCATAGCGGCGCGGTCGATGCTGGTCGAGCTGGCCAGCGGCCTGCTCTTTGTGCTGGCCTTCACTGCCTTCGGCCTGACATGGCAGCTCCTGGCGGCACTGATTTATTGTTCGCTATTTGTCGTACTTTTCATCACCGACCTCGAGCAGGGCATCCTGCCCCATATTATCGTGTACCCGGGCATCGCCCTGGCGCTGGCCCTTTCCCTGTCCAATCCCCTGACCGGCATTATGCCAAATTTTATTGACTCCGCCACAGGGTTGGGACTGAGCTTCGGCTTTTTTTTCTTTCTCTGGGCGGTGCCCCGCATATTTAAGAAAAGCATACTGGGTTTCGGGGATGCCGGTATGGCCGGGTTGATTGGTGCGTCAGTTGGTTTTCCGCAGGTGCTGGTAGCGCTGTATTTGGCTGTGCTGGCCGGAGGCTTAACGGCAGCCCTTCTGATCGTATTCAAGGTCAGGAAGCTTAACGAGCCGCTTCAATTCGGCCCATTCCTGGCTTCCGCCGGGCTGATAACGCTTTTCTGGGGAAAGGATATTTTCGACGCCTGCAGCATGCTCTTCGGGTGACCATATGGGAATCTAAATGGCAAAATATTTTTCGCTAAATTTTTTCCCGGATATAAGAGGGGTATTGACATATATGCGTTTA
>Ga0315289_10009528_pt1 | contig 13975 bp, 6 predicted proteins | sample YL17G11_40_MG_FD_203452 | JGI IMG/M metagenome (GOLD analysis project Ga0315289, IMG submission 203452) | Sediment microbial communities from Yellowstone Lake, YNP, Wyoming, USA - YL17G11_40 | ecosystem: Environmental > Aquatic > Freshwater > Lake > Sediment | place: USA: Wyoming | collected...
AAGTGGACTTAATTATGTAGTATTAAATGAAATGCCAAAAGTAGGTCCGCCAATTCTTTGTAGACAATATAAATGGAATGGAACTGAATATGAAATACATAATGAAATAAATAAGAAAGTAGAATTTGCTGGACTATTAGATGATGATTATGAATATTTAGATACTTATGATGGCACTAATATATTCTTTGATAATATTGATCATCAATATAAAGAATTTATGGTAACAAATAGTGGCGAAGTAATTGCTACATTTAATAAACAATACGTAGAACACGTAGAGAATGATATTGTAGGAATATTTACTGGGCAAGAAGGACAACAGTTTTATACAACTTATTCTCCCATAGATAGCGGGATGCAAGTTTTAGCTAAAACTTATTTAACTATTGATGGAACTATGACTACTTGGTCTGGCGTAAATCAAACTCCTATTGCAAATCAATTCTTTATAGATTATGATCTTGGTATATTAGAATTCCCAGATGTTACAGGATTGACAGGCAATTATGTATCAATGGATTACTATAAAACCTTTGCCTTAGAATACGAACCAACATTATCTACAGATTATATCTATCCATTAGATGTAAATTTAAATCCAATATATCGTTCTGGTTATAAAGGATTTGTTTATTTATCTCGCGCGCAACAATATCCAACTTCTATAACTTTAACTGCAGAATTAGATCTAATACAATTAGATGTATTTGGCCCAGCATATATTGGCAGTACTTATATTCCAATAATAGCAACTGTATATGATGCAAACGGGAATGTATTAGAAGGACAATCCGTATCTTTTAATATAACAACTGTTCCTTTAATTGGTTCTTTTGGTAGTGCTTCTGCAACTACAACTTCAGTTACAGATGAATTTGGAGAAAGCAGAGTTTATTATAATACTCCAAACAACATTAGCGATATTGGAGAAGAAGTTCCTTTCTCAAGATATGCTACAGGCGTTAATACAGTTACATTAACAACGAATAACTTATCTATTACTGGCGATGCAGAAGATATATATACATATCAAACACATATTGACGAACCTATAATGGGTTATCTTAATACTTCTATTAGTTATTTAGATCAAACATTACAATTAACAAAATACTACGGCGATTTTTCTTTTGCAGAAGGCATCTATGGAACTACTTCTGGCATTAATTGGGAAGCGCCACACAGAGTAAATTGGGATTTGCCAACTCCATTAATCTTTGGAGAGAATCTAGGATATGGAACAAGAAAATTATGTTCTATATTTAGTCCTGATTATACAAATCCTCATACATTTGTCAATGGAGCAATCGGCCCATTTCTCCCTGTTAATTATACAGATTTAGAGAATGGTAGTTTTGAGATTGTTTATGATACTTCTACCTATTCTATGCCTGCGCCTACAGCAAGCGACACTCCTCCTGCAGACACATTATATAGTTATTTTGTAGTTGCTCCTACACAAGTAAAAATACAAGCAACAGTATATAATCAATTTACTAGTCAAACATTAAAGTCTAATGAAATTACTTTAAAATTACAAGTTCCTGATTATATGAATGGCGTATGGACAATGGATGCAATTAATGAAAATCATATAGAAGAAATATCTAGTTTATTAGAAACAATGACTGCTACTGGACAGAAAGTTCCATTAGGTTTTAGATTAAGAAGTTCAAGTGTTACCTTGGCAGCAGCATTAGATGGATTAACATTCTTAGACTTAAATGATTCTTCTAATTATGATCCATATGATATTGATAATTTAGATAACGTAAGATTATTAAATGAATTTAATGTTAACACTATCGTTTAAAGGGTGAACAACAATTGGATAAAACGCGCAGATTATTTCCTATAGCAATCGAATTTGCTGACGGTGAATCACCTTCAGCTAAAAAATTAAATGGTATTTCAAAACAAGCAAGACAAGGTTTGAATATACTTGAATATATTATTGGAGATCCATGGAATCAATCAGGAGATAATTTATTAAATACATTACCTAATGCTCAATTGATGATTCCTAATATAGCAAGATATATAGGACAAACTAAGAAAATAAATCCGCGCATCCCTTACTTGCCTAATATAGAATCATATACTTATTCATATTTAACTGCAGGACAAATTGGAGCACGTCATATAAAATTGCCTTTTAAACCAGCAACAGTATCTCCGTATTATTCTTGGGGTTATCCATCGTTAGGCGTTCCAACAACACAAGTTTATAATTTAGAAGATGTACTTAGTGCTGGGGATTGGTATATTAATACAAATACTGGCGATTTATATACTTATAACGCTTCTCAAGCAATATGGAAGTTTAATTATAAACCAGTAGTTGATGGAGATTTAGGGAATGAAACTACATTTAATGTAATTCCAGATCCTGATACTAATGGTGACTTTAATGGACTTAAAGTACAATATTATAATAGCCTTGAAAATACAGAAGGCTATTATGTATTTTTGCCGCCGCGTCAACCTTTAGGATTAACTGTTGCAGATGAAAGAACTTTACTTTCTTCTCCACAAAATATAGATGAGAATAAACGAGACGGAACATTAGGTGTTGATCCAATATATTTTTGGCAAGCATCTACTATTGCAGCTGACACTAGTGCTAATGCTTCTCATTATAGATATAGTCTTCCTAAATTACTAGTTGACAAATGGTCTGCTTCTATGATTATTCCTCAAGGGATGTTATATTTGTGGGATTCTAATAGTGGAACAATATTAGAAGGATTAACATTTACTGCTGCAGCTAATACTCTTGAAAAAACATATAAATTAGTAGTATCTGGAACAAGTTTAGATAATTATTTAACTTCTACTTCTGGCAGTAGTGTATATACTGACGAAAGGTTAAAATTAGCAACTCATTTAAAAGAAGAATATCCTTCTGGTGGATTAAAGTTAATTACTTTAGGTTGTAGTTTATCTGTTGCTTTAAGTGAATTAATTAAATCATTCTTTGATCATAATCATGGTTCAGAAAGTAAATTACCTACTCAACAAATTAGTCATACCAATCTGTCCAATAACTTTGATGCCTCCTCTACGCCTCAGCTAGATGCCTCTGCGTTGACGTCAGACGATCACCCGCAGTATTTACACAGAGAAGGGACTGATCAAGCTAGAGATAAATATAACAATGCCATGTTGTCTGATTTAATTATGGCTTCTACTAATTCAACAGATAATTATTTAAATAGAAACGCTGACAGCAATAAAATTAAATTTGGCAATGATGATGATGCTGAAGCAGATTTATATCATTCTCCTATTCGTTCTAGTTTTATAATTGAAAGTTCTAGCTTAACTATTGGGTATCCTAATGCATTAGATACTAATTATTTAAAAATATATAAAGTCCAAGCCGAAGATCCATATATAATTGAATCTTCTCAAACTGCTCTAGATATCCAAGTTGCTGAAACTAAAGTCAAACAATTAAAATCTTCTTATGTATATGATACTGTTTATGGATATGGAGGTAGCGGAGGGACTTATTTAGATGGTTATGGTCCAATCAGAAGGCATGTTATTCCTATAACAAGTTTTTTAAAAGTATATAAAGACGCTGGTACTGACAATATATCTCAGTTTGAACTTTTTCCTGTTAATCCATATCCAATTACTAGTATATATAATCCTGCATTAACAGGTTATAAACCAACAGGGAATAATGATTGGGGAAAATTTGCTTTAAAAGTTGGCAATTTACAAAATTTTAATGAAAAAGTCCATATGACAACTGTTATTGATTTGCCTTATCAACAATGGGCATTATGTAATTTAGAATTTAGAATGTGTGGAACACATGCTGATGTTTTTGTTTCATCTTTTTGTAAAATATATGATTCTTATTTTATTAGTGGTGCTGATTCAGTTCAACCTAATTTTGGAATAACTACTGTTGCAGGACCAATTTATTTACGAACACTTACTGACCCTATTTATACAGCTGTGAATACTTGGAGCCCAATTGTAAATTTAGTGACTCCATCTGCAACTCCATTGTCTATTGTAACTAAAGAATCTCCATATAATACTAATTCATCTCTTTATATTACATTTTATAATACAGATCACACAGATGATTTATATATAACTGATGTAACAGTGATTTACAGAATCAAAGAATGGTAGGATTTAATGTCAACGAATAAAATAAGTCAACAGTTTACAGTTAGCTCTATTGCTGGCAAAAGTACAGAGTTTCCTGTACGTTTAAATATAAAAAAACGCAGGGAAAACTTTGTATATAGAAGTACTTCTAATAGAGATAATATAAACTTATCTTATTTGATTGGCAAACAAGTAACTCCGCAAAATAATTTATATATTAATGACAGAAGCACATCAGTAAATCAGAATAGAGTATTACAAGATGATGTAAATACATATATATACGATACTTCAACTCTAACTTTACAAACTAATAAATTCTGTATTACAGATGTATTTAGTGCTGCAGTTCCAAGTCAAGAATCGGCGCCGTTATATTACTTTCATACATTAAAAGAATATAATTCTGATTATTCAGATAGAACTTTATTATCATATGAATTTGCAGATTCTGAATTAAGAAGTATTTCTATTAATGAATATTATTTAGATATAAGTACTGGCAGAATATATAATAATTTATTGTCTTCTTATGATAATACAAGTGGGGATTATCAAGTATATTTTATAAAATATACAGTTCAAATAAATAATAGTGTTTATATTTATCATGAATTAATCAATAATGAATTAGTATATTCACAGGCAGACTATGACGATATAGATGAATTTGGCATTCTTGTCTCAACAGTTAAAAGATATTTAATTGAAGAAGTTCAAGGCAATACTGGTTATAATATTACATTACCGACTATTAGTGATTACTCATATAAAGAATTATTAAATTCAAAGATTAAATTATTGCCTCCTGTAGCTTTAGACAATTCAACATTCTGGCATGTAAGGGTAACTAACGGCGAATTTATTTCTTCTAATAATAAATATTATTTACCTGAATATAATACTCAATCTTTTAGTCCATTTCCTCCTTATAAATCACAAGTAGAACAAAAAGCAATATATATAACAAACAAGATAATATATGTTCCTAAAAATATAGTATATGATCCAAGTTTAGGTTTATATACGAATATAATTATTAAAGATAAAAATAGAGATATCAAATATGTATATACTAATGATTTACAAAAAGTTGATACTTCTTATAATAATTCTTTTGATTATGATGCTGGAATTTTATCTATTAATCAATTAAATGGATTTATAGAATTACAAGACAAGATAAGAGATGATGATTTAATTTATGTTAATTATTTTACTGAAGAAGATGAATTTGAATTTATAGATGTAAATTTTAATCCTATACAAAATATAGATATACTAAATCAATATGTAGTTTTATATTTAAATCCACAAAGTATTTATACTGGAGAATTAACTAAAACATTACATTATTTATTAGTTAATAAACTCGGCGAGATTACTTATTCAAGTCAAGCAACTGAAGGATTTATAGATTCTTCTTCTTTAAAGTTAAGAAGTGAAGATTTTAATATAGACGGCAGCCCTTCTCATACATTTTATTATAATAATCAATCAACTACTTCTGGATTATTTTATTACTTGCCAAGTGGTTTTTATAATGCTTATAGAGATGAAATATCTTTTGTAGATAAATATACTACAGAAAGTATTTTAACAAGTATTAATTCAGTTCCTTCTGGAATGTCTTTAAAGAATCAACAGGATAATCCGCAATTTTTAATATTAGGCGATATATTTGTTGGAGAAAATCAATCTCCAGATGAATATTCTTTGTTTGATACACGTATGGAAGGTGGAGGAATAAAAGAAGATTTATTTACAGAAGCATTACTTAAAGAACCTGAAGTACAATTTGTTGCTAATGCAGTAAGCAAAAGACAATATCCTTCAGCAGGTGCATTCTATGTAGAGGTTCCACATACTTTATTACAAGAAAACGGTGGGGCATTTACTTATGACCAAATTAAAAATGTTATAGAAAAACATATGGCTTTTGGTAATTATCCTATAGTAAGAACTTATAGTATTAATCCAGTAATTATAGAGAAAACTGAATCAACTACTTCTTGTATAATAACTTGGCCATCTTATAGTTCATCTGTAACTTACAATGTTTATTATTCTAAATACATTGACAATAATTTTGTTTTAAGTAGTCTATCTGAAATAACAGATGTTGCATCAAATAATATTTATACAATAACTGGTTTAATTACTAGAACAAAGTATTATACTTATATTGAAGCAATTAAAGACAGTATAAGTTCTTATGGTCCAACTATTAGTTTTACTACAATCTAGTAGTTAAGGAGTAATAAATAATTGGCAGTAAATATAACTTTTAGTTCTACAAATAACGGCAGTGCTATTGCAGGCACTTTAGATCATGGCAATTCAAGTAATGGAAGCAGTACAACAGCAGAAGAGATATTTATAAGACATAATGGAGAATCTAGCATAACTGGCGTTGCATTATATATTAGAGAATTCTCTGGAACATATTCTGGGAGTGCAACTGCAAGTGGTGATTTTGCTGAAATATTAGGATGGGGCGATACTTCTACTGTAACAGGTTTTGGTGGAGTTCAACTTAATCTTTTGTCAACTACTTCTTATCCAGTTTCTGGTTGGCCTGTAAATACAGATAAAGATCCTACTGGTGGAAAAACTTGCAGAACTGGTTTTGGAGTTTCAGATGCAACTGCAATAACTCTCCCAACTACAACAAATGCTTCACCTGCTGGCGTTATAGCTAAAAGTCAAACTAATGTTGCTCTCCAAACAAGAATACAAGTTCCAACTAATGAAGATACAGTTGGTATTCGTCAGTTTGATTTAGTCGCTAAATATACTTATACGACCTAATGGAAGTTCAATGAATAACTATTGGATTAAATATTATGCAGATAATTCTAAACTTATTGGTGATGATAAAGTAAGTTGGTCTAATACAAAATTAGATAATATGACTTGTTGTGAACTATATTATAATCATTATACTTTAGGCATTAAAGGATTAAGTAATGATTATTGGCAAAGCGATACATATGAAACTGTTTATCCATATAATAAATCTAAATTAACAGCTAAGAGAATAGAGAAGAAAATAACTGACAGAAATAGATATATATGGTTCCAAACTACTATTAATAAATTATATCTTTTTACAGATAGATATCCTGAACAATTTGATGAAGTTTATATTGTACAGCCTGAATGGATTAATAAGTATTTAATTTGTGAAATTGATTTAAATAGCAAAAGATTAAAATGGCATATTAGTGAGAATAAAATCTAAAGGATTTTAAAATATTGTTTACTGCATATCTTGATAAATATAGAAGTTCAATTCCGACTACTCAAGGTAATCAAATATTAAAATTATTAACTAAAAAGAAAGATAGCGGCGAAATTAAAACTATTAATGAATTTAAAAAATATCTTAAGGATTTAACTAATAAATTACTTAAGACATATATAACTCCTACATTAAAAATTTATCAAGCAATTGCTGGAAAAGATATTAGTAGTACTGTATATAACGAAATGCTAGAAAGAGTTGAAGATGATTTAGAGACATTATTTAACGAGGCAGATAACATTGATCAATTATTAGTCGCGCATAATAATTTAATAGATAATGTAGTCTTAAATGCTATACATTTTGCTATCAATGAATTAGACAGTAAAATAACTTTATATGAATATTTAAATAAAAGCAAATTAGGATTTGATGATACTTTATTTGATACATTTAGAGAGGCAAAAAACAATGTATTGTCTCGTTTAGATAAATCAGCGTCTTTTGTTTATACTGATCCAATCAGACAAGAAATAATACTAATTAGTGAAAATTGTTTTGTAGATATTTTATCAGAAGCGTTATTGCTTGGTAGTTCTTCTAATAATTATATTGAAGTTAATAATGTAGAATGGTTATCTAACGAAGATAGTATAAGAAGTGAAATTCCTTTTACTAGTTTATCTAGTATAAATAATTTAATTGATGGAAAAGATAATACTTATTGGACAAACTCTATACTACAAAGCAATATTAATTCAAATGGCGTTGGCTGTGAATTATGTTTTAGCCTAAACTCTACACAAAATATTAATTATATAGAAATATTGCCCGCGATTGATTCTCCAATTATATTAAAATCAATAGATTATATTGATATTTCTAATGTAAGACAAAGCATAATTAATTTTGACGAAGTATCTGTTTCTTCTTTAATTAAAATATCATTTCCTAGAGTAACAACTCATAAATTAATATTACAGTTTAGACAATATAACTATAAAGAAATTCAATTTGATATCAACAAGCAAAATAAAACAATTAATTTAGAGTTAGCACTATCTGGAGCCAGTGTAGATACTTTAGAGACAAATAATATAAATGATGAATTAAATAATGCATTATCTTCTAGTTTTATATTAGTAGATGTTTTAGGATTATACAATACAGAAGCTAATATGGTTAAATATTATAGGTATGATATTGGCTTTGATAATATTAAACTTGGATTTAATAAATTTAATGAGCGCGGAATATTTGTTTCTAATAAAAAAACTGTAGATCAATTAAGTTTAGTTGGCCTTAATGTTAAAGAAAAGAGATCTTATCAAGTATTAGATACTACTGATATAACAACAGATACATTTTTATATTCTACAAAATCTTATACTGAAGATAATAAGTTTTATCACAATTCAATAGAATACTATTTAGGAATCAGATTATATACTTCAAATGATTTTCTTATTTCTACAGATGTAATTCCAATATTACCTTTAGGAGCAACTAGGGTATATCACGAACAATTATATTTTGCCGCATCATCTCTTAATAGTGTTCTTGCTAATTTATGTCAATTAAGATTTTATACTGATGCAAATATTAGTGATATTTTAGTATATAAAAATGGATTATTATTAACTGATAATACAGACTGGCAATTTATATCATATGGAGACAGTAGTGGTTTAACTGTTAATATACCAAATGATAATAAACCAATGAGACTAGGAATTAAGATAATGAATAATGATAATTTATTAGATATTTATACAGCATCTTATACACCAAAAAAATCTAATACTAAAATAACTCCTTCTAATACTGCATTGTTAAATATAGTTGATTTAATTGGCGACCAATCTATTAAATTAACATCTGACAACATCATATATATAGATACTACAAGAAAATCATATATAGTTAATAAAGCAGATATTTATTTAATAGTTATTATGAGAAGAAATTCTGCTAATGATAATTACTCGCCAGTTTTAGAAGAATATATGTTATTAACTGGTTCACGAAATATAAATAAATATGGATAATCTAACACAAGTATCAATTAAATTATTTCAAAATAAACTATCTAAATTATTCCAACCTCTTCAACAATTAGCAAATCCATTAGGTAAAAATCCAGATTATAATACTCAAGAAAAAGTTGTATCTGAGGCAATAAAATCTATTAGTTTGTTTTATAAACAATTATCTAAACCCTTATATTCGCCAGTAATAATTTATCCAGACAGTCCACCTATTGCAGATGACTTTAATAATAATTTTACTTTTATTAATAATGATTTAGAAATACTATTTAATGAATTTGAGAATTTAGAAACTATAACTTTAGGCGAATTTAATTATATGGTATCAAAGTTAAATAGATTAAATAGTAGGTTAAAATCTGTATCATCTCAATTGGGCGATTATATCCTTTTTACTAATACTCCAACTAAAGATTCAATATATTTCAGTGATAGTTTTAATAATATAAATAGGATAGATTTTAATAGTAAATTAATAAATACTGAACAATGTGAAATTAATCAAATTGAAGGAGTTATTACTTTACCTGTTGATAAGAGTAAACAAATACCAATTAATATAATTAATACTCCTATTATTAATTCTAATAGTAATGGAAGTATAGGAAACAATGAAGAACTTGGGGCGAGTTTAAACAATAACATAAATACAATTCTTGATAATAACAGTGACACTTGGTTTGAATATGAAAGAGTATTAACTGTAGATGATAATAAACCTCTTATATTAGATTTAACTATTGATATAGGTGAAGAAAAAATAATCAACTTCTTACGTGTTAACCCAAATAATTTTGGTACTAGAACTTCTGTAGAAATATTAGATATAAACACATCTACAAATGGTAAAGACTTTATATCTATTAAAGACGAAATACCTATTGCTAACTTTCTTGGACAAGATGAAGATAATATATTTATATTAGCTCCTTCAACATCTAAATTTGCTGGACAAGGATTTTATACATTTACTCCAAGAAAGGCAAAGTATATCAATCTAGTCTTAAAACAATCAACTTCATATATTATAAATACTACTCTTGGTTTACAAAAAACTAGATATGCAATTGGATTAAGAGATATAGAGTTACAAGCAATTCCTTATAAAACTTCGGGCGATCTTATATCAATAGAATATAATTCTTTAGATGAAATAAAAAAAATTGCTTTATTATCTAATCAAAATCCAATATCTTCTTCTTTGGTGTCTATAGAACATTTTTTATCACCAGACAATGGTATTAGTTGGAATCAAATAAGACCTTTAGTTACAACTGGAGATGCTAATACAACTCAGTCTATTACTGAATTAATAGATTATAACGGAGTATCTACTAATACTATAGTTACAAATAATCCTGTATTTAATATACGTTATAGATGTACATTAAAAAGAAATACAGAAGCATTTACTAAAGAGAATGAAGAATTATTACAAGAGAAAGGGAATAATACAGAAATACATACTGTTCCTTCTACAACTCCTTTTAGTATTAAATTACAGAAAACTCCAATTATTAATTCTATAAAATTATTAGATCCCCAATTAGGAAGCAGAGGAAAAGAAGATACTAAGTATAATATCACTGTTGGTAATGGTGGTAAATTAATTGTTAATCTCCCTTTTAAACCTCTTAAAAGAGAATATGAAAAATGGTTAGATAGTGGTATATACAAACTTAGAGAAATTAATCCTGAGACTATATATGTAAATGGAGAAGAGTGGACAAGAGGCCCTTTAACAAGTACTAATAAAAATTATAAATTATTAAATGATGATGGCAAGTTAGAATTTGGTAATGGAACAAACGGCGCCGTAGTCCCTTCTGGTTCTATAATTTCAATGACATTATCTGAAGAACAATTATTCCCTATAAAAGGAACTAATCATTTAGCTAAATTAAGATATCCAACATCTCCTGATAAAGGGCAAATTGAATTATATATAAAATATCCTAAAGAAAAAATAACCATGTTATTAAATAAAGGTTCTAAAAGACATGAACTAAAAAGAAATATAATTGATACTTCAGTTGTTATAAGTGATTCAACTATATTTACTTCACCATCTCGACCATTTATTGATGGCAGTAGTGAATTATCTGGATCAAATCAATATTCATTAGATTATACTAATGGAATTTTATATAATTATACATATTCAAAAACAACTTCAGATACAACAATTACTTTTGAATATTATCCTGAAGAATATATTGATCAATATGAATTTTATAATTTAGAGAATGGCGTTATAGATTCTATTAATATAGATGATAATAAATTTATTACATTTGAAGCAGATACTCTAGATGTCACGCCATCAGTTAAGTATTTTAATTTAGAACATTTAGGCGTTGTTCAAGGCACTGTATCTTTTAAAAATAGTTCCGGCGCGATTCCTTCTGTGTTATCAAAAGAAGTTCCATTCATTAATGGACATGATGAATTATTAAACGTAATTAATATTGTTGAAGAACTAGATGATATAACTGGAATAATAACTGCTACTACAATTAACTTTGATTTAAAATCTAGAATAACTACAGATACAATTTATAATGCAACTTTTAGTAATACGACAATATTTAAAGAACTACAAGATACTGTAGGAGAAATTGCTGATGTAGGAGATTATTTTATAAATAGAACAACCAACAAAGTATATGTTAGGGTTGATAGTAATTCTACAGACGTAGGAACTGTATCATATTATTATACTAATAATCAAATAACTTCTGCTGGCAGATATTCTATTAATTATGAGACTGGAGAAGTATATTCTTTTGATACTACGACATCAAGTCTATATGCTGATTATGAATATACTAAATACTTTATAAAATATAATATCGCGCGTTTAATTAATTCAGATGATTATGAATATAAAAATACTACCAATGAAGTAATAATAAAAGATAGAGAAATATTAAAGAATATAAATATACCTAAAAACTCTTTAAATAAATATTATCAAGTTATTTATCAATATATAAAATCTTCTAGAGTAGAAGACATTAATGTATTAGAACCATTTTTTACTCCAATATTAAAAGACTATGCTTTAAAGGTAATTACTAAGTCTAAATTAATCGCGGGAAATCTTTAATGTCAAGTATAACTGAAACATATAACTCTATAATATTAAATAAAATTATTATGGATTTATTAAAAGAAGGAAACACTTTATCTACTTCTACTATTGAAGATGAATACAATACTTATATAGAAGGAATAGAATTCCCTATATTTGAAGCAAATAATTTTAAAGTAGTTAAATATTCAAAGTCTAGCGCTTCTAAATATAATCTATGTAACCAAACTATATATAACGATTTGTACGCAATGTACTCTCATTTGTTTAATACTAATGAAGTAGTTATAAATAATTTTAATAGATGGAGAAAGAAAAGTGACTTATTAGAAAATAGATTAATTAATTTAGAGAAGAGGATAGAAGTATTACTGTTATTAAGTAATGATACGGCGGGATATTTAAATTATTTAAATGATCATTTTATAGATACCAGTAAAGTAGATTTAACAAATACTACTGCATATGTAAATCTTAATAAACATCTTGTACAAATAAATCCAACTTCAGTATCAACTAATTCTGCTACTAAAATAAATTTATCTAACTTAACAGATTCAAACATCTCTTTTACTGTTTTAACTAGAAATAATCTTGTAGGCGTTTTAGAAAGTCCAAGCTCTAAACCTATATATGCAATAGAAAATATAGATAATTTCTATCAACAAAAAGTATATACAAACAAACAAGTATCAGTATCAACAGAATTTAAAATAGACTTATTACAAGAATATTCTGTAAATAGAATAGATGTAGATTTGCATATGTCAAATCAAAACGGCGCAGTCCAACTTCTCCCAATGTATTCTGTAGATAATTATAACTGGCAGCAACTTCCTATTACAGACTATACAAGAAATGTAGTTGATAAAACAACATTCCAGTTTAGTAATATAAATCTTAGATACATCAAATTTATATTAACTAAAAACTCATGTGACGTAATACAGAATAATACTTATTGTTATGAATTTGGATTTGATACAATAGGATTCTATAATAATACTTTCTCTATAGAAAATGATAGTACTTTAATAACTAAACAATTATATGTAGAAGACCTAACAACTAAAGAACCTGAAGAGTTTAGTAAATTAATCCTAGAAGTCTGCGAGTATATACCTGAAGATACAGATATTGATTATTATCTATCTGTATCAAATGATTTAAATCCGGCGACTGATATTTATGTCCCTATAGACCCAATAAATAGAACTACTACATCTAATCCAACTGTATTAGATTTCGGCGATTCCCAATCTATAACAGTAAGTGGTATAAAAATATCTTATGATGTAACTAATACAGGAATATATAACAGTCCATCAAAATCTTTTGATCTAATAGATGAAGTTGTCCTCTCAACTCCAATATCTGTAGTTGGCTTAGCATCAGATACAAGATATTCTTTCTATAATAGCAATGATAGAATCCTAGATACATCTTTAA
>Ga0315289_10009529_pt1 | contig 13974 bp, 7 predicted proteins | sample YL17G11_40_MG_FD_203452 | JGI IMG/M metagenome (GOLD analysis project Ga0315289, IMG submission 203452) | Sediment microbial communities from Yellowstone Lake, YNP, Wyoming, USA - YL17G11_40 | ecosystem: Environmental > Aquatic > Freshwater > Lake > Sediment | place: USA: Wyoming | collected...
TCACTTATTGGAGTGCCCAAGTCATTTAACCACTCGGCACTCACGCTGCTGGAAATCAGGATTATGAGCAGGGATATTGCGAATAGGTTCCGTATGGCGTTCTGTGGATGCTGTATGAAGGCTTCCACTGTCCTCGGCCTGCCGCATCTTCCGCAGAAGTTCGGCTTCTCCTTGAGTCCCGCTTTCCGTAGCGTGTTTTTCATTTATTTCACCGCGTTGTTGTGAATGATGAATTTGGCCGGGGGTTTTCAACGCCGGGGCGTCTACTCCCCGGCGCCGGTTACCCCCGGCGGCCCCCGGTCTCTGGGAAATCCCAAAAACTGGGAGAGATGGAGAAGCGTGATTAGCGAAGGCGCTCGTACACTCGCCAGGCCACGTAGCTTCCCGCTACCCAGCCAAGGACCATGAACACCAGCGCTATGTATATCGGCAGCCCGGCAATCGCCAGTACTATGGCGAGCGCCCCGCCGATTACCCAGCCCACTATCGCTCCGACCAGTCCTCCGCATACTCCCGCCACAATGAACATCAGCCATTGCACGGGAACTCCGAATACGTCTTTTGCCATGTGTTTCACCCGTAGATTAGATTCGATATTATGCCTTTTGCCACCCCCGCAAGGAAGGTGAGCATTACGAAGGCGTAGAGCACGAATGGAGCGTTCGTTAGCACGAACTCTATGAAGAACACCATTATCACGGATGCGATGCCGACCATGAAGAGGAACAGCACCGGCAGGAATGCCAGGGACTGTATTATCGAACCGCCGGCGTCTATCGTTCTCGATGCCGTTCCGATTTGCCTGCCGAAAGTGGAAGCGCCCCTGCCGTACGTCATCCTCCGCGATTCGCCGCCGAAGCGGGGACCGTATACCCCGATGCTGAAGATGGAGCCAACCAGGGCGTTGAGGAACTGTATCACCACCGATACCACCAGTACGGATGCGAATATCGACATTACGAACTCGAATATGAGGAATCCAATCTGTCCACCGAATCCGGACCTCAATCCCGGCACTACCTCGCTCTTCCACCATTCGTTGGCCAGCCACGTCAGCCCGGTGAGCATCAGCAGGATAGCCACTAGCACGAAGTACCCCAACAGTTTTTGAATTGAACTCACCATAGTTTTATCCACCCCCGTTGGTTCGCTATGATGGCAAGTCCCACGAGTATGGCCATGAACAGGGCGCCGATTATTATCTGCACCGCGAGAGCGTACTTCGAGTAGAAACACGCTGGGTCGCTGAAGTACTTGCCCTCGCAGAGGTCGACTGGAGGGACTACTGGCACGCAGGCGGGGCAGGGTCCGCCGCAGTCTATGCCCTGCTCGCCCTGGTTTTGTATCTTGTCAGTGCATGTGGCGTCGTTCTGGCGGAACGCGCTCTCGCAGCATCCGTCAACGCACACTCTCCCAGTGTATACTCCAGCATTGCAATCTAAATTTGAGGTGCATGTAGTCTCCTCGATTATGCACTGTCCGTCGCTGCTGCATTTCATCGTCTGGCACCTGCCCAATGCACTGCCGAAATGCTGATAGCACCACTCCGCGTCGGTGCATATTTGGTTGAGCTCCTGCGGAGAGGCTATCTCGCTCTGCATACATGTCCCTATGCCGCTGGCATCCTTCACGCACTTTCCGATGTAACCATTGATGACTCCACAGTCTACATTTGTGTTGCACGTTCCATACTTAGGGGGTGTCTTCACGCTGCACTGTCCGACGCAGTAATCCAGCATCCCTGTTGTTGAGCACGCGCCTGCCTTCAGGTCCTTGGCCTGGCAGATGCCAATCTCGTACTTTCCATCGCGCAATATTGTGCACGTCCCGCCGTAGTCCTCGCACTCACTTATCACGCACTTGCCGGAGGAGTCCACGGACCACGTCTTCCCGGTGTGCAGTGCGCCATTGGCATCGACATATCTTGCGGTTGACGGGTCCCCAAGCGTGTCGAAACAATCCTGTGCGCGCACAGCGCCGGCTTGGCAGTATCCGTATCTAAGGCCGCCGAGGACAGAATTAAGCTCCTTGATGAATTCATTCTGCGGGTTAGCTTTCTCGCAATGAGCTCCACTCTCGAAACCCTGAAGATTCTGCATCTTTTGTGAGACGAGCGCTGCATTCTGGTCTGACAGTGGAGTGGAAGCCAGCGCGACCTTGCCCTTGCAGTCCGAAGCGTAGTTGCAGTAGAGTTCTGGCAGGCATAGTATCGCGGTCTTGTTATAGCCGAACTTTTGGACTATTGGAAGTATTTGGGTGTTGTAATTGTTCAAGTCGAATTTTGCACAATCCTCGTCCCGGCAGCCGCTGCCTTCGAGACCGCATGGGTCCTCGCAGTAGCTGTCAACGCATAGTTTTCTCCCCCTAGTTACCCAACAATATTGGTCGGGGTCGTAGATTAATGTAATCGGCCTGAAGCCGTCCTCGGTACCACCGCAGTAGTCGGGTGATTTCCGCATTACCCAAACTGCGTCCGTCTGACATGATACGGTATCGTCTAGGCCAAATAACGAGTCCGAGTGCTTAGTACAGTATCCGCCCACCACGTAGTACTTTCCACTTTCAGAAAGCCGGGTTATGTCTATGTTAATCTCACCTTCCCGGCCGCTGCTAGTGAATGGGGGATTAGATGCTTGCGCATAAGCCGTGTAGCCGCATTTTCCGCCGGCCGTTGGATTGGGATATAAGAAGCATGTGGATTGTATGCCCTGGACAGTGCAAATAGATGCGAAGTAGGGGGAATCTAGGAACTTTGACAGCACTACGCCCCTGCTGGAGAATTTTGACGTGGACTCCTGGACTATCGAGAGTCCCTTTATGCGCGACAGGTAGGATTGACACTGGGGGTCGTAGTATTGGGCATCCGACATTATGAGGTATCCGACATATGTGTCATGGACTGGCTTCTCATAGTCGATTGAGTATAGGAATCTCACGCGGTCGTTGTCGTGCAGGATAATCTTCTCGTCCCAGGCGTCGAATGCCACGTTCAGGAAAGGCAACCAGGAAACCTTTTGAATCTTGACATCAGCAGTGATTGCCTGTATTGGAGATGAGAGGAGTATGAGCAATGCCAGGAACAGCAGTAGACGCCTTGTCTCCATCTTGTTAAGTATTGATTCGGAAGCTATTTAAGCGCGATATGTCAGCGTGATTTGACGTAGAGCAGGAACAGCTCTGCCAGGACAAGGAGTATGGCCGCAGCCCACCACATCCAGCGGATTGAGGTTTTGTTCCTGGAGGCGTAGAGGGCCAGCAATAGCAGGAAAAGGAGGAATAGCATGAGCACGTACGTCACTTCCACGCCTTCCACCAACTCCCGGCTTATGAATACGTTAATCCTGTCCAGGAAGTCCGCAAGTAGGTAGCCCACGTCAGCCTCCAGTATTGGCAGCAGTATGCGCTCCTTCTTTACGCACACGTCCGTGGAGGCTTCGGCGTACTTCCACCCGTTAAGCACGTCGTACACCGTGACGTTAAGCCTTGCGGGGGAGGAGCATATCCTATCCCTGGACATGACAACTGGGTGCGGGCAAGTAAGGAGGGCACAGTCGTCGGTTGCGTTGGCGTATAGCTGCTCGGTCTTGTGCGCCAGCGTCTCGTTGCCTCTGAAGATTATGTACTCCATCTTAATGTCGCCGTCCCTGTCCCCCCGGTTGGACAGCTTCACGTTGAAATAGACGTTGTCTATGTTGTATTGTTCGTCACGGATGTAGAGGTCGAATATGAATTCTGGGTGGTGAACGTGGGGTCCGCCGACGGTTATCGTAGTAGTGGTCGCCGAGGGAATTGTCGTCGTTGTCGTGGTCGAAGTTGTTACGGATGGAATTGTAGTCGTGGTTGTTGTGCCAACAATAATCTCATACTGCCCATTTGGGGTGTTGGTGAAGTTCACGTAGCCGCTGGAGTTCGAAGCCGTGGAGAATGAATAAGCCCCGTTCTCGTTCACCAGGATGCCTTGGCTCGCATTTATCCCCCCGACGACCCAGTTGACGGCCCCGGAGCATGTGGCGTTTATTACCTTTTTGTTGTAGCCTATCTCATAGACGAATACGGACACTTTGTTGGCTGGATTCTGAGGCTTCATGGAGATGTATGTCGAGTTCAACAGTACGTACCTCGGATTCAGCCGCATGTAAGCTAGCGTAATGTCGCCAAATCTGAATACGGTGTTGTATCCGGCGGAGGTGTTGAGTTCAACTTGCAGACGGTTCCCGTCCTGGTTTAAGAGAAACACCCCCGCTGACACGCAACCACACAGAATCATCAACACAAATATTGCTTTTCTCATCTTCTTTTTTGTTTGTCTGATATGTCCTCCACCATCAGCTTCCACAATGTGTTTAACACGCCGCTGCGCTGCTGCACGTTATGGACTTCCATTTTCCGTTAAACACCCTGCCATCTGTAAACTACCACCAGCACGGTCTATGCATTCCTTATTCGCACCAGCACTGTTTTGCACTATAAAACTATTTGTGCACGTAAGTGGTGATACTCCTTGACTTAGTGTACCATCTATACACATGTATCCGGTTTCGTTTACCCATGCTTTTGTCACTCCATCTTGGTCCTGTATAACCCACGACTTGCCTATTGGTTCGCTTGTACATGATTGTGTTAGTGTTTTCTTCAGCACCACGTTACCGCCGTCTCCGAATGACGCGACCTTAGTTCCTGATGAGTCTAGTATGTAGAACTTATATGTGTCACTCGTACAAGCTGACGCGCATTTTCCGCAGGGCAATACCTTGTCAGCAGCATTATTACAGCAAGTCGCAGGTGAACCTGTACAGCTTCCAGCGGCTATGTAGTATTCCCCTGTGTCGTCTCCACAACACTCTGTTTCAGTGCCTAAAGTGTATTCTCCAAATAATGCTGTTTCTCCTCCTGCGACAAAGCATCCTGTCCCAACACAACTCCACCCTGCAGTTGCATCACAGAATGAACAGTTTTGCGCTGATGTGTCACAATCTTCCCAGTCACAACTACCCCACGTGCAAGTTGTCCCACACAATGCTACGTTGTCGTTCCCTCCGACATTTAAAGATGTTTTTACAACATTTTCGTTTACACATTCACGGGTTGGCGACACACAATTATCATCATCAATGCAACAGGTGTACAAACTTGAAGTACAACTCCAATCCATGTGTGAAACAAGATAACCATCTTCACAATACAAGTATTCCTCATCATCGTCGTCTCCGCAGCATCCTAATGTACTTGTATCTGTGTATTCACCAACACTTGCTTCCCCGGCATATACACCAGTTGTAGTACCACAGGCTGTTGCATTAGCGCACCATGAACTATGCCAAATATCACAGTCAAGCCACTGCGGACTAACGCCATTGAGATAACAGAAGGCGTAGTTGTCGTTGCCGCCCGGGTTTAGGCCGCTATGGAGGTAAGTCAATGAACCGAAATTCGCGGTATCGGCTGTGCCGGTCTTGCATGTGCTGGATGATGTAATACAATCATAGTTGTTACAGCATGCCCGCTGGCTTGAAGTGCAAGTCCATGCCATGCTTGAGCCGGGATAATTCTGGCAGTACTCATAGTACTCCTGGGTGTCGTCGCCGCAACACTCTGTTCCCCCGTCTGAGTATTCGCCCGGAAGTTGTGTGGCTGTCTCCCCTTCGGCAACGTAACATGATGTGCAACTCCAGCCTGCTGCAGTGTCACAGTACCCACACACCGTTGAACTTGTATCACAGTCGTACCATTGCTCGTTTACGCCACTTAGGTCACAGACCACGTATGCGTCGTTATTCCACGCACCACCTAATGTGGTCTTAGATTGTGCAGTGTCGGTGACGTAACATACCGTACTATATACACAATCTGCATCAGCGTCACAGCACGTATCGTCTGTTGCCGAGTCGCTAAATGGGGTGTCCGCATCATACGCATCACACGAGTTGTAGTATTCTTGAGTGTCATCACCGCAGCAAGCAGTAAAGGGCAAATATCCTACAGCATCTCCTCCAGTACCCACAGCCCAGCTAACACAATCCCTGCAGGTTCCACTTTGACCATATTGTGACACATCACAGTCCCCAACTGAAGCACAAGTTCCACCATAAGTACAGCCTGTGGTGTTGGTGTTGGTGGCTGAAACAACGGTTTGGAGGAACATTATTATCGCACAGGCAGCGATTCTCTTTAATGTGGCAGTCATCATCGGCTTACCCCAATTTTATGAACAGGTTTCCTCCGCCGGCACGTATTGTCGTTGAGTTCACATTAACATATTGCGATGTTGTTGCGCTGACATTTATTGCAGCTCCTACTCCTTGAACGTGGAGTAGTTGGTTTGGAGTGCTAGTGCCAACTCCAACCCTATCACCAGATGTCACGAACAATCCAGCGGTGCTGCTTTGGACGTTTGTGACTCTCATGTTCATGTAATCTGCCGTAGCATCAACAACATAAAGGTTTCCGTACACCGCCGTTCCTGTGCCGTCTGATTCCATTATCCTGAACCCGTACTCATTGTCCTCTGGCAGCACATCAATGGATTGTGAGGTGTCTCCGCCTGCCGTACAACTCATGGTCAATGCTCCGAGACTGCTCACATACAAGTCGCATATCTCCGTTGTCTCGGCAGTTCCGTATAGTCGTATGGCTTGTGTGTTGCTATTCGAGTCTACTTCAACGTAGGCGTTAAAGTCCAGGTCTGCATTCCCTATGTCTATTGTGTCCGTGTCTGCTGTCACACCTATCTGGCCGCCGTCCACTAGAACGTCACCCCCCACTCTCAATATGCCTGTCACGTTTGCGTTGTCGTCCAAGCCGATGTAACTCCCCCCAACTTGGTCTAAGAATATCTGGTTTGCTGTAGTTCTGAATGTGAAATAATCGTTTGTATCCGCGCTAGGCATTAGATTCATCCCATTCCCACTTGTGATGTTGCTATCCACGATAAGCTGGTTCGTCACATTCACCCTGCCGCCTACCCCCACACTTTCGTTAGCCATTATGCTCCCAGCCGCAGTCTTCCAGTGGACACTAGGTATCATACCATGCACCGTGTCCGCATCCGCGCCGTCACACAGACCGGTTCCCCCGGTTATTGAAGAGCATAACGCGCCAACCCTTGAACCTGAGATGTTGACTGCCCTATTCGCGCTTGTGCTGCCGCTAGTGGCTAGTGTCTGCACTGTATCGGCATCATCAGCATCGCATAATCCCGTTGAACCCGTGATTGAAGAACATAATGCCCCGGTTCTAGTTCCTGAGATGTTCACAGCACGGTTGGCTGAGGTGCTGCCGCTGGTTGCCAGTGTTTGCGTGGTATCTGCATCATCCGCATCACATAATCCAGTCGAACCAGTTATGCTACTGCACAACGCACCCGTAGTTGAAGCACTTATATTCACCGCGCGATTAGCACTTGTCGAACCGCTTGTGGCTAGAGTTTGAGTTGTGTCGGCGTCTGTTGCATCGCATAGTTCCGCGCCGCCGGTTAGTTGCTGGCATGTGACTCCGGCGGTTGAGTAGGTGATGTTTATTGCGTAGTTTCCGGCTGCGCCAGACCTGGAGAGGGCTTGCGTTTCCGTGTATGTGAGCATCTGGAATTGGACGATAATCATGTTGAATCGCGGGTCCACCGCGCCGTTGCCTTGTTTGCCGACTATCCGCAGCCACACATCGCTTTTCGCTCCAGCTACCAGGGTGGCCCAGGAACCGACCTTGTATCCGGTTCCGGTTCCAACGTCAACCTCGCCGGCTGCTCCTGTGTCGGCGGCGCTGAAACTAATGCCGTCTGCGGAATACTGTAGGTTTAAGTCTGCGCCTGCGTAACCGGCTTGGGTCTGGCCGACGAATATCCGGTATTTTGTCGCATACGCCAAATCCTTCTTCTCCCTCCACGCCGTTGAAGCGAATAGTTCAGTGGTTGCCGCTGGCATGTTAGTCCACTGTATGTACGTGCTCTGCGGGGGCACGACAACCCACTGCATTATGGCCGCACTCACTTCCCCACTACCACCAGTAACCGCTTCAGGAACCCACTTTGAAGATGCTGAGTCCCAAGTAACCGCTTGGTTGTCTGAAGGGGAACAAAGAGAGGGGTCAGCATCTCCCATATCACATAACCTTGAGCCTGTTTTGTTCACAGCATCCCAGTCCGCTTTGTCCGCTGTTGTTATCGTGTTTAGTTTTGAGTCTTCTATGCCACCTGCGAGCATGGCGTTTGTCACACCGCCAGCTTTGACCTGCAAGTTTCCGCTCCCGTCTTTCTCTATTGAGGAGTCGTCTGTGTTCACGCCAAGTTCGTTGCCAGTCAACTCCAGCCCGCCGTTGGCCAATAGGTCAGCTCTGAAGTCGTTGCCTGATTTTTCCACGCCAAGGCTTGCGGTGTAAACTGTCGGCTTGGAGAGTTGGGTGAAGACCAATGTGTCTACTTCGAGAACTGGGTCCCGTGTTATCTGAACCCACTGCGAGTTCCCGTTTGTATCACCCTCTATGACGCTTGTGAACGTTCCGGCGTTCACGTCCACTGACTCGTTATAGTCCCCCGCCCTGACCCATGAGCCAGTCTCACAGACGTAGATTCCATTTTGACTGCCGATAGTCTGGTCTTTCACTAGAACCCTGTCGTTTTCCACGATGGCGATGTTGTCTATCGTCTGCTCATCCTCCAAGGTTATATCTCCCGTTGTCGCGGCCCTGCATGACGCTCTGACTGAAAGGCCAAGCGCGAACGTGTCCACATACAGTTTACTAGCTACCTGATTGTCCGATGTCGGAGTCGGAACAGACAAAAGGGGTGTTTTTTGGAATGTCTTTACTCCGTCTACGTTCTCGTCGCCGGTTGTCGCCACCGCCCCAATCTGCGCCACTGTGACCGAGTGAGGATTGGATTTGTTCGCTATATGAGTGTCCACCATCGCATGTGTGTTAGTCCCTATCCCAGTCAGATTGCTGTGGTCTAAGTAAGCGTCAAGATATTGCGAACCATCAGCTCTCAACACCTTACCCTCAGTGTACGGGCTGCCGCTCAGTTCAACGTCAGACAGAGCATCTAGGTTGGTCGCCCCGCCGCCTCCGCCGGTTAAGTCCGTCTCAATACCATCGCTGTCAACAATGTAGATTCTACTTGTCCCAGCTCCATCGTCTTTGGCATACAACCGTAGGTTGTCCGCTGGTGGATTGCTTGGCGTTGATGTTTCAGTGAACTGTTGGTATCCGACGAGGAGTATGTCATTGTCAACGCTAAGGTTTTCTGACAGTATTAGGGAAGTTAATGTCGCATCGCTGTTGTCCTCAACCCAATCCTCATCAGTGATATTGGCCTTTGTCAGACCACGTGTATTCAGCACCTGTATTGCATCGTATGTCCCGGATACGTCGCCCCCATGCTGCGTCGTTGTGTTCACGTCGTTTGTGCTATCCTTGTCCCATGACGTTGTCTCGCTGTCGTAGGTTATGAGCGGACAGCTATTGTCCACGCTGCAATTTCTGGCCCATTGGAGGTCGTTATTGATGAGCGACGCCAGTATGTCTGCGGGAGTGTTGAGGCCATCCCACCAGTTGCTTCGGTTAACATTAAGATTCGGCTCCTTAATCTCCTCAATCCACGGCTCCCCGGTGACATTTGTGTAGTTCACCAGTATGCGATAATTCAGGCTGGAGTAGCCGCAGAGCCAGTTCCCACTGCCGAGGAGAACGCAGTTAGTTGTGATGTTGTATCCGCTCACGTTCAACTGTCCCCGCTGCGTCAGCACGCCAGTCGTCCCGTTGTAGATGAGGTCGGCCGATATTGACGGCAGTAGGTAGAGCATCAATAGCGCGCTCGCAATCCATAGCAATATCATATTTTTTCGCATTCAGAAGGCCCCCAGATATATTACTATTGAGAGTAACATAAGCTCGCACATTAGAAGTATCCCGCCGATGGCGGGAGATGAGCCGGATTTGGAGGCCCATGCGGCAGTTACTATGAAGCTGATTATCAATATTGCTGAGAGGATATGCCACAGGCGCAGCCCGGTGAAAGTAAAGTAGTCGGTGGTTATCGTATCGCCCTGTAGATTGTAGCAGAATATGCCGCTGCATTCCCCGGCGACGCTGAACATCATCGGCGTGTGCAGGAAATCCTGCATCTGCGGGAATATTGGGACCGCCTCGGTCACCCGGGCGAGCATCGGTATCCGCTTGGTATAGCACAGTTCCGTCGTGCAACCCCGCACCAACAGCTCCCCGTCATAGACGGACCCTATCTCGGCTGAGAGGGGAATATCACATCCCAGGACGGCGTAGAACTGCCCGCCTTCCTTCACCGACAGCAGGAACGATTGAGTAGATGTGAAATTCAACTCCGTCTGGTTCTTCCAGGAGCACCATGAAATCATGCAGTGCGTGCTATTCTCCACGCAGGCCGTGTTCGTGTCGAACCGGAGCGGCGTTGAAAGGCGATTCTCGACTATCAGCACGTTGGTGAACTGGGTCCCGGGGTATCCCGCGTGGTCCTGGTTATTGGGACCAACCGTCTGCGGCTGGATTATTCTGAAGTCCAGGAATGTGCCGGATGGTTGGATGGTTATGTTCGACGGCAGGGTTGCGGGGGGAGCCCCGGCTGGAGGATTGGCGCCTTGGGGCGCAGTAGACACTTCCACCGTGATGTTCGGGTCCGCTATCCGCATGAATCCGAGTTGGTCCCTTGCGTATATCGCTGTCCAGTCCCATGTTCCGGTCGTACCTGGAGTCAGAATGTATGAGTAGAGGCTTCCAGACGGAGTTGCCGTATAGTTCGAGCGGGAGCCCACTCCGTTGTCCATCTCATAGTAGACGAAGGATATTGTGTGGTCATCTGTGACGGTTGAGGATAGCGTCACGGTACTGCCGATGTATATGCTTGGGTCGCTGATACCGTAGTTGGTGACTGATGGTGGATTGGTTTCCCCGACCGTGACCGCTGATGAATTCGCCCAGTCGCCACATGCGAATGAATCCGAGCATTGGCAGCCGCATATGAGCGTGTCGTTGTTGGTGTAATTGCCGGAGTGCAATCGCGTGACGTTGTAGTTCTTCTGCGTCCCGTTCACCCACCACGTCTTGTTGGTGACGCATGTATTGCCATCGTAGTCCCAGCAGCCGCATGTGCATGTGGCGTTCTTGGTGTAGGGTATCAGCGGCGTGTTGTTTATGCTCACGCTCACCGCTATCGGGGGGGTGTTGTAAGTGACATTTAGATTGCTCAAGCTCAGAAAGCCCCTTTTAGAGTATACGCTTATGGGACAAGAGCATATATTATTGCCGTTGCAAAAACCCTCAACATCGGTACAGTTATTGAAGGATGTTTGTAGATTGTTGACTTTTATGCTCTTAATCATCTGATTCGTGTGGTTGTATTCATTTATGTTGTCCGTGTTGATGTCCAATGTGACATTTGTGGCGTTAAAGCTCCCGTAATTCCTTGACAGCACCCATACGTAGCGTGTGCTAGATGCGGATGAACCATCGGAGTAGTACTGGCGTAGCGTTTGAACCCCGGAGGTGTTGTATGTCATGTAGACATTGAACCTGTCACTGACATAATCTCCGTTCGTTCCCTGGCCGGTTTGGTCAAAGCGGATGGCATAGCACCTATCTTTTATAAGTGGTATTGTCTTGTTGAATCTCAGGGTGTACATGCCCCCGACCTGCACGATGCTACTGTATGATAAGTTGGATACCACAATCCCCAAAAGATTGCTGGTTCCAAAGTTGCATGTTGATGGTGTCATTGAAGCGGTACAGGATGTAAGATTATATACGCTTACGGTCAGGTTTGATGGTAGTGTGGTGGGGGCATTGTTTTTGGTCAAGTTCATGGTTATGTTCCGTATATTAACGGTATAGGACGAACGATACTCGATGAATGATGTGTTGATGTAGACGTTTACGGGAGTCGATGCCTCGCCTAGCCACACTTGGGGCGCAAAATAAGTATTTTCAAGTTCGGCACCGATGTTATAATAGTCCAGGCTCTTTTTTTCCTTCCCCGTGATATTCATGGATGCGTTCACTACGGTCGCGTTTTTGTTTAGCAGTACGTAACAACTTGTCAGTTTTTCTCCGGTTGTTGACCTGAACGTCATGTTACACGTCGATGCGCTGCTGAAGTTGACTATTATGTTGTAGCTGTTCGTGTAGGAGCCGACGGTTATTTCGCCTTGGTTGTCTACAAGGTCAATCCTTCCCTGCCAGGATATGGTCTCCGGGTAGTAGTCCTTCACCGATGCCGATGTATCGCCTGTTCCGCCAGTCTTCGGCAGCGTTGTCGTCGTCGGTTCTTTTTCCTTTAAGGTAGTCGATGTAGTCGTCTCCTTCGGAATCTCCTTTAAGGTCGTCGTTGTGGTCGTCCGCTTCACATCTATGACGGTAGATGTGTCGATTATCGGCTTGTCCGGCACCTCATAGAGCGTAAGTTGAGTGGATGTGGAAAGTTGTGGAACCGCATACAGCTCGGTTTGAAATTGCGCCTTCAGGTCGGCGGCTTCCTTTGCGCAGTCGGTCTTCATGAACGCCTCTGCCGCCGATTTGTAGTCGGCATACTGCCAGTCGACCACTTCCTTCCGCAAGAGAATCTTCTTTATGAGCTCGCACTGCGTAATATAGTCGTCCTTGGCAATCTCCTCGTACACCGACTGGTTGAACCACGGACGCACGGTCTCAGTGAGCGTGAAGTATGGCCGTTCGCAGAAGAAATCGTCGCATGTGACCGTTAACGAGGAGGTCTTGAATAGGTCATATTCCGTCTGCTTTACGTTGAGCGAGCGTTGTGTGAATGATTGGGAGATTACAGTGGATGTGAGGGTTAGTAGAATCAGGGCCAGAATCAGTCCTTTTGATTCCATAGTAAGGTATTCATCGCCGGGCTTAAAAAAGATAGGGTGAGGGGCCGAAGCCCCTCGGTCGGACGCTTAGGAGCTGACGGTACAGGGCGGACCTGTCGCGCCCGCGCTCTGCGTCATCAACTGGACCGTCTGCACCGTGTACACGGCAGTGTTCGAGCTGTCGTCCTTGGCCGCGCTGTGGGTCTCGATGTCACCGGAAAGGGTGCCAACGTAGTTGCCCCGCGTTGCGAAGGTGTACACCGGGCAGTACCAGGTGCTCACGCTCGACTTGGCTACACCGGTGGCTCGGCAGCTTATGCCGGGCGTGTTGGTGATTGCCTTGTCGACCTTGTAGAACTTCTCGTGGCTGCTCCACTTGTCGTTCTCCTCGGGCGTTAGCTGGCTGGTCTGAAGCTCGGTCGTGCTTCCGCAGTCGAAGCTCAGGTAATCCTCGTCCCATGCGCCGCTGTCCGCGTTAACCGTCACGATAACGCTTCCAGGGCCGTCCGCCTGGAACTTGGTGTTCTTCTGGATTGCGCGCGCGTAGATGGTCACGTCAAAGTCACCGTCGTTGCCGACGGTCATGTTCGTCGTGGCGCCAGTAGCCGATGTGAATTTGACACCAGTGGACTCCCAGTCTATTGCGCTCGTGTCAGAGCTATCGTACATCCAGCCGTCCTCGTTGTTGTCGCGGGCCCTGAACTCCAGGGTCGCGTGAGCGCTGCCGTGGACGGTTATCGGTACGACCTCGGAATTCATCGTAACGACGATGACCCCGTCAACGACATTGACACCGCCATTCCCAGTCACGCCCTCGACGAAGTTGTTGTCGCCTCTTGCGCCGTCGGCGGACAGCATGTACAGCTTGTACGTCTTAGTAGCGCCGCACTCCAAGCCGGATGCAGAGCCGACGTAGGCGTTTGTTGCCCCGGTCGTTATTATCTCGCGGAACTTCTCGGTGTTGCCGTTGACCTCGTAGACGTAGAAGGCAGCAGCGTACCACTCAGCCTGAGACGTGTTCTCTGTGTTCTTCAGCCGTATGGTGATGTTCCCTATGCCATCGTCCCCGCACGGCATGGTGCCTGGCGGCACTACTCCTCCACCTCCTCCGCCGGGGGTTATCACTGTCGTTCCGAAGACGCCGAAG